>Ga0157369_10001435_pt1 | contig 29239 bp, 32 predicted proteins | sample C25metaG_FD_113461 | JGI IMG/M metagenome (GOLD analysis project Ga0157369, IMG submission 113461) | Corn rhizosphere microbial communities from Kellogg Biological Station, Michigan, USA - C2-5 metaG | ecosystem: Host-associated > Plants > Roots > Rhizosphere > Soil | place: USA: Michigan... | reverse complement strand
TGGACGTCGCGTCGCCATGGGTCCAGGTTCTCCCAGCGCCTGCCGCGGACGCGTCAGGCGCGCCCGGCGGCCCGGGGGAACGCGGAGGCGCCGGCGTAGCGACCGGCGTCGTCCAGCTCCTCCTCGATGCGCAGGAGCTGGTTGTACTTGGCGGTACGATCCGAGCGGGAAAGCGAACCCGTCTTGATCTGCATCGCGTTGGTGCCGACGGCGATGTCCGCGATCGTCGAGTCCTCGGTCTCGCCCGAGCGGTGCGAGATCACCGCGGTGTATCCGGCGCGCTTCGCCATGTCGATCGCCTCGAACGTCTCCGAGAGCGTGCCGATCTGGTTGATCTTCACGAGGATGGAATTCGCGATGCCGCGATCGATGCCCTCGGCGAGGATCTTCGGGTTGGTGACGAAGATGTCGTCGCCCACGAGCTGCACGCGATCGCCGAGCCGGTCCGTGAGGAGCTCCCAGCCGTCCCAGTCCTGCTCGCCCATGCCGTCCTCGATCGAGATGATCGGATACTTGTCGCACCAGCCCGCGAGGAGGTCCACGAACTGCGCGTTGCTGTAGGCGAGGCGCTCGCTCTCGAAGCGGTACTTGCCGTCCTCGAAGAACTCGCTCGCGGCGCAGTCGAGCCCGATCAGCACGTCGCTGCCGGCGAGGTAGCCCGCCTCCTCGATGGCGCGCAGGATCCACGTGAGCGCCGCCTCGTTGTTCGCGAGGCTCGGGGCGAAGCCGCCCTCGTCGCCGACGGTGGTCGAGAGTCCCTCCTTGTCGAGCATCTTCTTCAGCGTCTGGAAGATCTCCGCGCCGCACCTCAATGCATCGCGGAACGTGGGCCGCCCCGCCGGGATGATCATGAATTCCTGCAGGTCGAGCGAGTTGTTGGCGTGCGCGCCGCCGTTGATCACGTTCATCATCGGCACGGGCATGCGCTTGGGGCCGCTCCCCCCGAGATAGCGGTACAGCGGCAGGCCCGATTCCTCGGCCGCGGCCTTCGCGCACGCGAGCGACACGGCGAGGATGGCGTTCGCGCCCAGGCGCGACTTGTTCTCGGTGCCGTCGAGGTCGATCAGCACCTCGTCGATGTGCGACTGCTCGGACACGTCGAGGCCGAGGATCGCCTCGGTGATCTCGGTGTTCACGTTGTCGACCGCCCTCTGCACGCCCTTGCCGAAGAAGCGCTGCGCATCGCCGTCGCGCAGCTCGATCGCCTCGCGCGAGCCGGTGGACGCGCCCGAGGGGACGGCCGCGCGCCCCATGGCGCCGGACTCCACGAGCACATCGGCTTCGACGGTGGGATTGCCGCGCGAGTCCAGGATCTCCCGCGCGACGACTTCGACGATCGCAGTCATGCCACTAGCCTCTCTCTTGCGGTTTCCGCGCGATTCTACGCGAGGAAGGAAGAGCCCGCAGGGTCAGGCCAGCGCCGTCACAGTTTCTTCGCGAGCGACTCCGCCGCCTTGCGCGCGGCTTCCATGTCGCGCTCGGCGGGCTTCTGCGGCCCGATGGCGAGCGTGACCCACGTGCGCCCCTTGCGGATGTTCATCTCGCCCGTGCGGCCGCTCCAGAAGGCGCCATCGACGCCGCGGATCAGCAGCGGCTTGGTCTGGAACTTGAGGCGGTTGTCCTCGAAGGCGCGCATGGTCTCGTCGTCGTTATGGCCGAAGCGGAAATGCGCCGTAGCGGTCGCGGGCTTGCCGTCGTGCGTGCCGGTATAGGTGCACGCCGGGATGACCTTCGGCTTGCGCGCCTTCGGATTCTCCACCGGCGGCTGCGCCGGGCCGCCCAGCGCGGCCTCCGCATCGGCCTGGGTGAACACCTGGCAGGCATCGAAGGCCTGCGGCTGCGCCCACGCGGGCGCCATCGTGATCGCGGCCGCGGCGGCCAGTATCGTCGTATTCAGCGAACGCATCGTCCCTCCCCGGAGCACGGCGTGGCCCAAAGCATAGCGGCGCCGCGCGGGCGCCGCTACTCCGAAGGGACGAACGGACGGACGGCTACTGGACGTCGCGCACGACGCCGAAGTTGCCCGTGTACTGGCAGAACTGGTCCTGCCCCGTGAAACGGGCATTGAAGCCGCGAATGGTCGCCTGCAGCTCGGACATGGTGAAGATGCCGCTGTTGGACGGGGTGCCGCCGACCACGCACGACCAGTTGCCCGAGATGGTGCCGAGCTTGCCCGACTGGCCGTAGGTGCCGCTGAAGGTGCAGGTCGCGGTCGAGCCGCTGCTGCTCGGGGCGTTGAGGATGATCGTGACGGCCTGGCTCGACGTGTTGTGCTGCACCGTCATGGAGGTGCCGAAGATCAGCACGGGCTGGTTGCTGCCGCTCGTGCATTGCGACGTGTTCGCGGTGAGGCCGCCGAGGTAATTCCCGCTCAGGTTCTCGCCCTTCCACGTCTGGCGCTGCACGCTCTTGGTCACCGTCGCGCCGTCGGCGGTGTACGTGAGCGTCGCCGACGTGGGGCTGTTGAACACGATCGACATGGACCCGGCGGGCGTGGCCGTGGCCTGGCCCGGATTCCACGCGGCACCGAAGTAGGAGCCCGTGGTCTTGAACAGCGCCCCGCTGAAGTTCGTGCCGTTGGAGCTCTCGAGGTCGGAGGCCACGTACCAGCGCGGCGTGTTGTCCGTGCCGTACACGAACATCGTCGCGAAGATCACGTTGTTCTGCTGGATGAGATTCAGGCCCCAGCCGCTCTCGCTCGGGATGTACCAGAGGTCGGTGTAATCGACGGAGGCGGTCGAGGCCGCGGCCGGCATCGCGATGCCGAAGGCCGCGACAAGCGAGAAAGCAAGGGATCGGAGCAGGGATTTCATCATCGTTGTCCATCGCGCGGTCGATGGGCCGCGCTCTCATGGACCAGAGACTCCCGGGCGGGATCGGTAGTTCCCCCGATTCCTACCGGGGCGATGGGCCGGATGCGACACGCGCGCCGTCACAATGGCGACATGTCCTGTCGCCAAAGAGTGACGGTGCGGGGAAAGCCCGGTCCGGCCGGCGAGCCGTCGGGATTTATTTCTTGATGAGCCCGCGCAGCGCGTCGATGGCGCCCTGCACGCCGCCTTGGCGCAGCAGGTCCATGCGCGTGAGGAGCTTCTGCGCGATCTTCTGCTCGAGTGTGCCCGAGACCTCGTTGGCGATCTCGCCCGCGGTGGCGCCGCCCTTGTCACGCCCCACGTCGCGCAGCTCCACGTCGGGAATGTCGAACGTGAGCCCCTGCCCGCGCAGCGCCGGGGTCGTCACCGTGACGTGCACGCCGGAGATGGAGAGCCGGTCGACGATGTAGCGATGCCGCGGCGATCCGGCGCCACCGCCGCTCCCGGCCGTTCCCGCCGATTGGCGCTCGACGTACTCGCGGATGTGATGCCGGATCGCGTCGAGGTTCGCGCCGTTGTCGCCGCGCTCGTACGTGACCTGCGCGTTGGTCACCGCGAGATCGCGCACGTGCACCACCGGACCCTTCACACTCGCGGGATCGAGCGACACGCGGATCTCGCCCACGCGCACCGCATACGCCGCGCCGAAGCCGGGCGCGTTGCCGATGTCGATGCCGCTCACGCGGCCCTCGCCGTCGAAGACCGAGATGTGCGCGCCGTGCACCTTCACCGGCACGCCGAGGATTTCCGGTCCGTAGTGCTCGAAGGCGTAGACCACGAGCACGTCGATCGCTCGATAGCCCGCGTAGAGGGCGATCGCGCTGGCGACGAGCGCCGCGGCGACGATGTAGCGCTTCTTCACGCGAGCGCGGCGAGTGTCGCGCGCAGGCCCTGCGCCTCGCCGCCCGCGGGACGGCCCGGGCGCGAGACATCGTTCCACGAGTACACGTCGAAGTGCACCCACGGAATCTCGTCGGGCACGAAGTATTCGAGGAAGAGCGCGGCCACGATCGATCCGGCGAACCCGCTGCGCCCGCTGTTGTTGATGTCGGCGATCTCGGTATCGAAGAGCCGGCGGTAATTGCGCCACAGCGGCAGGCGCCACATCGGGTCCTCCACCGCGTCCGAGGCCGCGAGCAGCTTCGCGGCCATCGTCTCGTCGTTGCAGTAGGCCACGGGAAGCTCCGGGCCCAGCGCCACCCGTGCGGCTCCCGTGAGGGTCGCGAAGTCCACGATCGCCTGCGGGTGCGATTCCGCGGCGTAGGCGAGCGCGTCGCACAGGATCACGCGGCCCTCGGCATCGGTGTTGCCGATCTCGACCGTGAGGCCCTTGCGCGTGCGCACCACGTCGCCCGGCCGGAACGCGTTGCCCGAGATCGCGTTCTCGACCGCGGGAATGAGCAGCTGCAGGTTCACCGGCAGCTTGCGCTCCATGACGAGGCGCGCGAGCGCGAGCGCGTGGGCCGCCCCACCCATGTCCTTCTTCATGAGGCGCATGCCCTCGGCGCCCTTGATGTCGAGGCCGCCCGAGTCGAAGCACACGCCCTTGCCCACGATCGCGATGCGCGGATGCCTGGCCTTGCCCCAGCGCAGCTCGATCAGGCGCGGCGCGCGAGCGGACGCGCGGCCCACGGCGTGGATGGCCGGGAAGTTCTGCGCGAGCAGCTCGTCGCCGATCCATTCGTCGAACTCCGCGCCGAAGAGCTCGGCCTGCTCGCGCACCGCGTCGGAGAGTTGCTCCGGGCCCATGTCCTCCGCGGGCGTATTCACCAGGTCGCGCACCAGGCGCGTGGCCTGCGCCTCCTGCAGCGCCTCGGTCACGGCCGCGGAGGCCTCCACCTGCAGGTCGGCTGCCTTGCGCTTCGCCTTGCGATAGCGCGTGAACTGGTAGGACCCGAGGTCCCACGCGAACGCGGCCTTCGCCGCATCGAGTCCCACCGGTCCCTTTCCGAGCGCATAGCGGCCGGGCGGCAGCTTGAGCGGGAGGGAGGCGAGCGCCCACGGATCGTCGCCGTCGCGCACGCCGGCGAGCACGCGCGTGAGCGCACCCTTTGCGTCGACCACCAGGTGATGCGTATTGGGAGCGCCCTCGAATCCCGCGGACCCGGCCCACCGCCGCTCGGCCGGTGCCAGCGATTCGAGCAGCTTAGGCAGCTTCCTGCGATCGGTTGCGAGGATCGGGATCGCGGCCTTTTCGAAGGCCTTCTTGTCGGTGACGACGCTCATCGGTCTCGATTCGGGGGCGAAACCGGCATTCTAGAGGACATCACGGCGCGCGCCGGTAGGCGATCTCCCAGAGCGTCTTCCACGTGCGGCCCGCGTCGTCGGAGCGCTGCCAGCGCCAGGTGAGGGCGTCGCGCGTGACGTCATCGAACACCATGCGCTGCCGGAAGCGCCTGCCGTCGCGTTCGGCGTCGCGCGCGAACACCATGCGGCCGTCCTCGAGGCCGCCGGTGAAGTCGAGCCAGGCGCCGCTGTTGTCGACCCACACCTGCTTCCAGAGCTTCGCGCGGGCGTCGTACATCGACATGCTGCGTCCCACCAGCGGATTGCCCGGCGCGCCGTCGAACTCCTCGAGGATCGCGCAGCCGTCGAGCGTCTTCGTGATCCGGTTGCGGCTCGTCGCCGCCTTCCCGTCCTGCATGTACGCGAGATTCCACTCGCCCACCCAGAAGTCGAGCTGGTGCGACTCGGGTGAAGCGCAGCCGGCAACCGGCGATTGCGCGCTCGCCGCGAGGGCGGCAGCGGGAAGGAGCCCAGCGGCAACGAGGCTTCGCATGGGCGCATTGTGCGCACCGGGCGGGCGCCCGCGCGTTACGGTCGGTGACGGCCGTGGCGAAAAGCTACTGGCGCTTCACGAGCGGCGTGCCGAAGAACTCGCGCATCAGATAGCTCTCGAGCTCGGCGTGGTCCTGCGGGCGCGCGGAGAGCACGACGACCTTGCCCTGGCGCTGCGACCTCCAGTTGAAGTCGCCCTGGTAGTGCTGGCGGATCAAGTCGATCATGCGGTCGACCATCGCGCGCTGGATGTCCCCGCGGTCGCCCGCGTCCACCTCGATCACCTCGCGCCACTCGCGATGCCGGTCGGGGAACCAGCCGTTGAACGCGAACTCGCCCGTGCGCTCGCCGATCCTCAGGATCTCGAAGATGCCGCCCACGCCCTCCTGCCCGCCGGAGAGGGACTTGAGGTTGCGGTTGAGCGCTGCGAGCGAGCGCTGCTCCGCGCTTTCCGGCGCGTTCTGCTGCGCCTGCGAGGGCGCGCTCGGTCCGGCGGCGGCCTGCTGCGCCTCGCGCCGCTGGCGCCGCGCATTGATCATCGCGAGCATATCCACCGCGGGCGGCGCGGGCGAGGGCATGGGGGCGGGCACGGGCTCCGGCTGCGGCGTGGGCACGACGACGCGCGGCGCCGGTGTGGGATGGGCGCGCGCGATGCGTTGTGGGGGCACCGGGCGCGGCGCGGGCGGCACGGGGGCGGGCGTGGCCGTGGCGACCTCCTCGCGCGGCGCCGCCGGCGGCGTCGGCTCCACGATGGTCACGTCGAGGGGGCCCGGATTCTTGAAGTCGAGCGGAGGCGGCGGGCGATGCGGCCCGAAGGAAAAGAGGAGGATGTGGAACAGGACCGAGGCCGCGAAGGCGAGCGCCATCCGGCCCTGGCGGCGGTCGAGCGAAAGCGTCAGGGCAAGCCGGTAGCGGCCATCGGGACGGCGGCGGAAACGGATCACCCTGAAAGTCTAGCCTTCAAACCTTGCTCGCCGCCGGCCCCTTCGTGCCAGCCCCTACGGCGGCGGCCGTGGCGGCGTACCACGCGAGCCCCGCCACGACGAGGGTCCAGACGATCACGGCCCCGCTCGGCAGGTCGTACACGGTCGAGACGACCAGCCCCGCGGCGTATCCCGCCGCCCCGATCGCCCAGGCCGCGGCGAGCCGCGCGCGTCCCATGCGGCGCGTCGCGAGCGGCGGCACGATGAGGGTGGCGAAGACGAGGTAGAGGCCGACCAGCTGCACCGACACCGTGACCGAGAGCGCGAAGAGCACGTAGAACCCGACGCGCCCGATGCGCTCGCGCGCGCCGAACCACGCCGCGAGGACGATCGCATACAGCACGGCGGCCGCGACGAGCTGCGAGGCCTGCGCCCAGAGGATCTGTCCGACGAGGAGATCCTGCAGGTGCTCGCTGCCGTGCGGATTGGAGGCGAGCAGCATGATGCTGCCCGTGGCGCCCAGCACGAAGGTCACGCCGATCACCGCTTCCTGCACGTCGGGCCAGACGCGCTCGGTCCACGTGAGGAGCAGCGCGCCCGCGAGCGCGGCGATGAACGCGGCGACCTGCACCGCGAGTCCCGCGCCGGGGAATCCGAGGCGATCGGCGATGAGCACGCCGCAGCCCGCGATCTGCGCGATGGCGATGTCGATGAAGACGATGCCGCGCGCCAGGACCTGTGTCCCGAGCGGCACGTGGGTGGCGGTGACGAGGAGGCCCGCGATGAGCGCGGGCCAGAGGATCGAGAAGTCGAGCGCGGACATCAGGACTGCGCCTTGAGCAGGCGTTGGACCGTGTCGTCGAAAAGGCTGAAGAGATCCTTCGCCTGGTCGTCTCCGCCCACGGTGAACGGCAACGTCACCACCGGGATGTGCGCCCGCTCCGAGAGCCATTGCGAGGGCCGGTCGGAGAGGTACGCCGCGCGCAGCACCATCTTCGCGGGCTGGCCCTTGAGCGTCTCGAGCACCTGCGCGAGGTGCGAGGTCGTGGGCTCCATGCCGGGCTTCGGCTCGAGCGCCGCGACCTCCTTCAACCCGAGCCAGTTCTCGAGATAGGTGAAAGCCTTGTGCTGCACGACGATGGGCGCGCCTTTCAGCGGCGCCGCCTGCTCGGTCCAGCGGGCCACCGCGGCGTTCCATTTGCCGATGAACTGCTGGTAGTTCGCGCGGAAGGCCGATGCATCGGCGGGGTCCAGCTGCGCCATGCGCTCGACGAGCGCGGTGGCGACGCGCCCGATGTTGCGCGGATCCGTCTGGATGTGCGGGTCCCCGAACGGATGCACGTCGCCCTCCGCGCGATCGAGCCGCGTGGGCTTGCCGAGCAGGCTCACGGCGGACGCGGCCTCGAAGTAGCCTTGCGTGCCGGGCTGCACGCGCGAGTTGCCCGACTGCTGCAGCACGAGCGGGAGCCACCCCACCTCGAGCTCCGCCCCGGTCGCCACGACGAGGTCCGCCGAACGCGCCCGCGCGATGAGGCTCGGCTTCGCCTCGACGTGGTGCGGATCCTGCAGCCCGTTGGTGGCGGTGTAGACCTTCACCTTGCCGCCGCCGATCTCCTGCACGAGGGCGCCCCATTCCGGCACGGTCGCGAGGACATTGAGCGCCGCGTGGGCGGGCGCGAGGAATGCGGCGAACGATGCCGCGAGCAAGAAGCGCAGGAACGCTCTCATGGAAGCTCCTAGTACTTGTGCGCGCCGTGCGCGCCGATGCTGAGGATGTATTGGAGGAACCACTCGTTGTCGGTGATTCCCGGAACGGTCTCGCTCCTGGCGTACTGCAGGCGGATGCGGCTGAACTCCGACGGGGTCCAGTCCACCATGGCCGAGTAACGCCGCGGGGCGAAGCCGGTGGACGCGAGGAACGCCGAGTTGGCCCCGTAATCCTGGCCGCCGCTCGCGAGCCGGTCGTATCTCAGGCCCGCGCGCCACGTCGGGATGAACTGATAGACGCCCTGCAGGTACCAGCCGCTCTGCCGCGCCGAATAGCGGGCGCTCGACTCGAGGACGCTCGCCGGGTTGTACGTGAGGTCGCCCGACTCCTTGCGGTAGAAATACTCGCCCTGCAGCTTGAACGTGTTGGCGAGCGTGTTGCCATGCGGCGCGTACTTCCAGATGAAGTCCGCGATCGCGAGATGGCTGGGGCCGGTGAATGCGAGGCTCGCGTCGCGGCCGAACGCATCGGGCTGCGAATACTCGCGATCCTCCGCGCGCGTCGACAGGTACGAGAGTCCGGCGCGCCAGTTGTGGCTGTCGCCGATGTCGCCGCCCGTATGCGCGTAGAGCGCCCATGAGCCCACGCCGTTGTGGTTGCGCTCGGTGCCCGGGAAGTGGGCGCCATTGCCGGCCTCGGCGCCGAGCTCGAGGTATTGGTCGAGCGGCGCCACCCACTTCGCCTGCAAGCCGTCCTGCGGGTATTGCCCGCCGAGGAACGCCTGGTACGCGAGCGGCGCGTCGACGAAGTCCCACACGTGCTGGTGCTGCTCGTTGAGATAGCCGATGCCCGAGAAGAAGCGCCCGAACTTGGGCACGATGCCGTAGGGCGCTCCGTTCACGATGCCGTAGGCTTCCTCGACCCCGATCGTGTCCTCCGGCGTGATGGAGGCGATGAGCGTGCCGCTGAAGATCGGGTCGACGTTGGCGAAGATCGCGAGCTCCGACTCCCCGAGCGAGAAGCCGCGCTTGCCGGGCCCCGCGTCGCCGCCCAGCGGATAGCCCGCGATGGCGAACTGCTTCGGATCCCGCGAAAGATTCGCGTAGGTCCCCTGCAGCACCGCCGAGATCGCGGGATTGAACGCCGCGATGCCGCTGGCACCCGCGGCGGGCGCTGCGGGCGCGGGCACCGGAAGCGGCGCGTTCGCCACTTCCTGCGCGGTGTCGTTCGCCTTCTTCGCCTCCGCTTGCGCCTGCGAGGCTTTCTGCTCCGCTTCCTTCAGGCGCTGCTCGAGCGCCTGGATGCGGGCCTCGTACGAGGATTTCAGCTCCTTGATCTGCGCGCGGATCTCCTCGAGATCCTTGTCGCTTGCCGCGGCGTAGGCGCCGGGCACGTGGGAAAGCACCAGTGCGAACGCACCGGCCCATGCGATGGGCTTGCGCATGCAACCTCCATGTCAACGTCAAAGAAGGACCAACGTCACACGGAGGGCGGCGGGGGACCTCGCGAGAGGAAGGCGAAGCGCTCCGCGACCGCGAAGGCCCGGTGGCGCGCGCCGTGGAGCGCGTTCACGCCGAGCGAGACCGGCAGCACGGGCAACGGCTTGGCGCTCACCACGCTCGCGAGCTGCGAGCAGGCGAAGTGCACCTTGCACGTCGCCGTGGCGTCGGTGTCCTTGTGCGCGATGCGATCGGCCGCGTGGCCGAGCGCGTGCAGCACGACCAGCTGCTGGCCCGCGACGAGGGCCAGCGCGAGCCATGCGGCGACGAGGATATGGCGCCAACGCTTCATGGACCGTCGATTCTACTGCAAGCCGCGCCGGCGCCCGGCGGCTAGAACTTCCAGCTCACGCCCGCCGCGGCGGACCAGTCCGCCACGAGCTGCACGCCGTTCACGCTCTGGTAGAGCGGCACCTGCACGAAGGCGTAGAGCTGCGCTCGGGGGCCCACGTTGTACGTGATGCCGGGGCTCGCGTAGAGCATGCGCTGGCCGCTGTCTTCGGGCTCCGCGTTCTCGCCGCTGTCGCGTCCCTTGGCGAGGTAGTTCACCTGCAGCAGGAGTCCCGTCTGCGGTCCCCACGCATATCGATAACCCGCATCGACCTGCAGGCGCTTGCCCGGCTTGTATCCGTCGCGCTCGTTGGTGGGCAGCTGCGCCGTGGCGGAGGCGAAGACGGAGTGTCCGGTGCGATAGTCGGAGTGCCAGAAGCCGCCGAGGACGAGGTCGGTGGTGCCGGTGCCCGGCTGCAGGGTGCGCTCGGCCTGCTCGCCCTGCGCGTTCGCGACGTCGATGCGGCCCGTGGGCAGCTTCACGCCGAAGACGAGGCCCGCCGACTGGATCGCGTCGGGATCGTCGAGCTTCTCGTAGGCCTGATAGCGCGCACGCAGGCTCGCGTCCCCGAGGCCGCGAAAGTTCCAGGTCTCGGGCTCGCCGGCGTCGCCCTCGACATCGTGATGGATGTGGAGGTGATAGCGGTCGACGTAGGGAATCGCGAGATTCAGGCCCCAGTGGTGGGCGAGCCCGAAGTCGAACGACGCGACGAGGTTGCGGTTGCGCGTCTCGACCTCGTCGTGGTCGCGCGGGATGTCGCCCACGCCCACGTCGTGGGTGCCGGTGCGGGGCTGGTCGAGGTCGATGTATTCGTAGCGCAGGTCGCCGCGCACGCCGGTGTCGACCCAGGTGCCCTGGACCGACCAGTCGGTGTTGACGAGGCAGAAGGCCGAGCCGCAACTGGCGGCCGCGGGCAGGCACAGCATTCCCGCGGCCGCGGCCGCGAGGCGAAAACGTACGGTAAGCACACGTGCTCCTTCGTGAAGGCGAACGGACGCCCGCGCCTGCTCGCGCGTAGCGTTGAGCGACAAACGAAAAGGTCTACGCGTGCGCCGGGGGACCGCGGCTCTGCGGAAGCGCGAGGGAGAGGTCGTCGGGGGTCGGCGCGCAGTGCGCGTCGCCGAACGCGACGATGCAGCGGAAGACGGGCGGGACGACGTGGACCTGCGGCGCGAACCCGGCGTAGAACGCCATGACGCACAGCGGGCAGTGGAAGCGCGCCTGCGGATGGCCGTGCGACCCCGCGTCCTGCGCGGGCGCCTCGTCCATCGCGACCATCATGCCGGCCTGGTGGCAGAACGGCATGGCTTCGTGGGCCATCGCCGCGTGCGCCGCCGACACCAGCGGCCACAACGACGTCCACATGATCGCGAGGAGCGCGAGGACGGCGACGAGGCGGCGGCGCGGGTGCATGGCGTGGATATTAACTCGCGCGAGCGCGCGTCTATTCCCGCGTGCGGCGCGCGAGCTCCCAAAAAAGAGGCCGACCGCCTCGGGCGATCGGCCTGCTGTGCCGCGGACGATTACTGCTGGTTGACCTTGAGGCTGCCTTGCACCACTCCGTCCGCCTCGTACGAGCAACCACTCGTGCAGGAGACGTGCAGCAGGTCCGACGAGCCCTGGGCGCCGTTGGCGTTCTGCTGCAGGCACACGCGGAAGCTCGCGGGAGCGCCGTTGAACGTGCCGGTGCCCTCGAACTGCATCGACGCGTAGCTCTGCGACGGGACGCTGCCGCAGCTGTCGCGCACGCTGCCGATCATCGTGAGCGTGTCCATCGCGAGCTTGTCACCCGTCTGCCGGTCGTTGACCGAGAGCTTGCCCACCATCCCGCCGTTGCCGACGCGCTGCGCGAGGAGGTCGACCTGCGCCTTCTTCTGCCCCTTGCCGTCGAGGAGGAAGCCGCCGCCCGAGCCCGCGCGCCGCATGCAGGCGTTGTACTCGGGGTTGGTGAGCTCGAGGGTCTTCAGCCCGCCCTGGTTCCAGCCGGTGTAGATCAGGCAGTTCGTCGGATCGTACTGGATGTCCGGACGCGTGAAGTCGGTCTCGCCCACCTTGGTCTTGGTATCGTTCGCCGCGTGGTAGTACGCGATCTCCTTCGGGTTCGCCGGATCGCGCCAGTCGACGACGCGCACGCCCGAGTTGGCCGCCGCGTAGTAGACGATGCGCGCATGGTTGCGATCGTCGATGCCGATGTAGTGCACCATCCCGCCGTTGGTGTCGTTGGCGAGGTTCGAGGCGCAGTTCTCCGGCTTGTTCACGTCGGGCTTGAACGTGCCCACGACCTGCGGATGCAGCTCGTCGGTGATGTCGATCATGCGCGCGTACGTGCGCTGCGCGCAGACACCCGACGGACCGCCATCGAGGCCGCCGCCGGACTCGTCGGTGGTCAGCACGTACTGCTTGCCGTTCTCGTGCGTGATCCATTCCGTCGCGTGCGCCGAGGCCGTCGAGCCGTCGCCGAAGTCCGGGTCGATCTGCTGGTTCGCGTCGCACCACGAGGTGAAGCTCACGAACTTGAGCTTCGCACCCGGGACACGATTCTGCACGTCGGTCGAGTCCAGGATCACCATGCCGTTGCTGCAGCGCTGGTTCTCCTCGGGAATCGGGTTGTTGTTGTTGCCGCCGAGCGAGTTGTTGCCGCCGTAGAGCGCCATGTAGAGGCGCGTGCCGTCGGCGTTGGAGCTCACGTCGTGGAAGTTGGTCGCGGCGAGCGGACGCGTGGGCAGCGCCTGGACGTCGGCCGGCATTTGCAGCCGGTTCCACGTGAACATGGGCTTCGGGTTGCCCGGATCGGTGAGGTCCGTCACGTGCATGTCGATGCGCGCCGGATTGAGCACCATGGCGTTGGCGGGGCCCGAGAGGAGGCGCACGCCGCCGAAGGGGATGCCGTAATACGTCTTCGCGTCGTTCGTGACCCAGCCGTCGTGGTTGCCGCCCGCCACGCTGATGCTGGAAAGGAGCGCGGGATGCAGGCAATCGCCCGAGACGTCATAGATGTCGAGCGGGTTGGTGCCGTTGGGCCCGAAATCCTTGAACGCGCCCACGAGCTTGCCCTGCTTGATGTAGAGCGTCGAGTACGCGCGGATCATCGCGGGCGTGCGCAGCATGCCGACGATCGTCGGGTTGGACGGCACGCTGTTGTCGACCACCGCCGTGCCCGTCGTGAGCGCGGTGAGGTCCGACGGGTCGCGCATGCTCGAGTAGATGCACTTGCCGATGATCGCGGTGTTGCCGTAGCTGCCGCGGTCGAAGAGCTGGTTCTCGCCCACGAGCCGCGCGCCGCACCATGCGCCCTGGTAGCCGCCCGGCACATTGCGCTCTTCGGCCGTCGCCGCGCCCTGGAGGATCTCGGGACGGTCGTTGGGACCCGGCACGCATGCGGTGGCCGCGCTCGCGGCGGTGGGCGCGAGCGCGCCGGCGACGGCCGCGGCAACCGCCGCGCCCGCCAGTTGGAAACGGTGTCCGAACATTCTGCGTTTTCGATTCACTGCGATCCTCCTCCTCGGTGTTGGGTGCTGCTTCAATGCCCGATCTGCCTCGTGCCTTCCGGCAGCGATGCCGTGGGTCCGCGCACCGGGTGCGCGGGCAAAGACTGGTCTGTATTGATGCCCTGGGTGATCGGCCCGACGTACACCGGGCCCGTAGGGGGCGTTCCGTTCTCGCCGGGCCCGGGCGCCGCGGGATCGACGACCGCGGTCGCGCTCGGCGGCTGCGCGGCGGACTGGATGATTTTCGGCTGCGCCGATGCCGCGACCGGCTGGGGAGCGGGTGCCGCGGCGCGCTCGGCGTGGCGCTGCGCCGGGCCGGGCGCGCTGCCGTCGCCTCCGTCGCAGCCGACGAGCCCGACCGCGAGCGATCCCGCAAAGATACAGGCCCAGCGCATGGGTTGCGCGCGGCGTCGACGCACCGTCATGGGAAGCGACTCTCTCCTCTTGTGCCGGCCGCACGAGCCGTGCTGGCGGGCCATTCATGCCTGCGGCGCCCTCTTTGTCGCTGGAGCGTCCGCCTGTAGCGTACCGCCAGAAGTAGACCTTCCGCACCCCCCTCCCGGCAACCCTCGGATTTCCACATTGCGCGAGGCCGCCTTGAGGACGTGAAATGGCGGCGGTAACATCAGGACGGCGGCTCCAGCGTGCCCCAAGTCCAATCCCCGAACACCGATCGCGGGTGCGCTCCAGCGCATGGGGTGGTCCTGTGCCGCGAACCGCGATCCCTCCCGGTCCATGTGCCGCATCCTGCTCATCGCGCTTTGCGCCTTCGCGCTGCTCTCGTTGCCCTCCGCGGCGCAACCGCCCGTCATCGTCATCAAGTTCAGCCACGTCGTGGCAGTGGATACGCCCAAGGGCAAGGCGGCCGCGTACTTCAAGAAGCTCGCGGAGGAGCGCACGGGCGGGCGCATTCGCGTGGAGGTCTATCCCAACAGCTCGCTGCTGAGCGACGGCGAGGAGATGGAGGCGCTGCAGCTGGGCTCCGTGCAGATGCTGGCCCCCTCGGTGTCGAAGTTCGGGCCCATCGGCGTGCCCGAGTTCGAGCTCTTCGACCTGCCGTACCTCTTCGACAGCTATCGCGACCTGCACGCCCTCTGCGAGGGGCGCGTGGGCCGGTTGCTGTTCGATAAGCTCGAGGCCAGGGGCATCGTGGGCCTCGCATTCTGGGACAACGGCTTCAAGGACATGAGCGCCGACCGGCCGCTGCACCGCCCGGAGGACATGAAGGGCCTGCGCACGCGCATCCAGGCCTCGCGCGTGCTCGACAGCGAGATGCGCGCGCTCGGCGCCATCCCGCAGATGATGGCGCTCACCGAGGTCTATCCCGCCCTCGAGAAGGGCGTGGTCAACGCGGTGGAGAACCCGCCGTCGAATTTCTGGACCCAGAACATGTACCGCGCGCAGAAGTACTTCACCCTCACCGAGCACGGCGTCATCGAGTACGCTGTGATCGTGAACAAGCGCTTCTGGGATTCGCTGCCGCCGGACCTGCGCGCGACCCTGGAAGGCGCGATGAAGGACGCGACCCGGCTCGCCGACGACATCGCCAAGAAGGAGAACGACGACGCCCTCGCCGCGATCCGCGCCTCCGGCCAGACGCAGGTGATCTCGCTCACGCCCGAGGAGAAGGCGGCGTGGCGCCGGGCCCTGATGCCCGTGCACAAGGCGAACGAGGCCCACATCGGGCGCGACCTCGTCCAGATGGCCTACAAGGACGTAGGGTTCAGGCCCTGAGCGGAGACCTCGCCGTGTCATCGGTCGCCACACGCGGATACGAATGGCCCGCCCGTCTCTCGCAGCCGGGGCCCGGGTACGTCGCCGCCAACATCGCGCTGATCCTGGTGGTCGCGCTGCTCGCGCTCTGGGTAGTGCTCTCCCACTACTGGGACCGCGAGGACCAGCGGCGCAAGCTCACGGCGGACTTCCTCTGGATCGAGCAGAACTTCCGCTTCCACGTCGAGAGCGACGAGATCTCGCTGGACGCGCTCGGGCACGAGGCCGTCGAGCGCAAGCTCGGCCCCGCGCAATTCGAGGATCGCGTGCGGCACCTCCAGGTGAACAACCCCGAGCTCGTGCAGATCGCGCTCGTGGACGCGGCGGGTGCCACGTCACTGCTCTATCCCGTTTCCGTCGACGACCATGGCAAGGTCGTTCCCGAGGCGCTCGCGTTCAGCGAGGACGCGAGCAAGGCGGCGCTGCGCTCGGGCAAGCCCGTGTACTCGCCGCTCTACCGGGGCGCGGACGGCGATCCGCGCTTCGCGCTCTACGTGCCGGTGTTCCTGAACGGCGCTCTCGCCGGCCAGCTTGTCGGCGAATTCTCGCTGAGCGCGATGATGCGCCACATGGTGCCGTGGTGGTATGCCGAGCGCTACAACCTCATGGTGCTCGACAACGGCGGCCACGTCGTGGTGCAGAAGTCGAACGTCGGCACCGACGACTCGATGATGTCGTACGAGATCCCGCTCACCGTGCCGGCGGGCGGGCTCACCCTTCGCGCCGTGGCCTATCCGCCGGCGAGCGGCGTCACGCGCACGCTCTTCCTCGTGGCGATCGTCGGGCTCTCGCTCGCCACGCTCTGGAGCCTGCTCGCGCTGCGGCGCGACATGAAGCAGCGCATCGCGGCGGAGCGCGAGTTGCTGGCGCACCACGCCTTCCGCCAGGCGATGGAAGACTCGATGCTCACCGGGCTCGTGGTGCGCGAGCTCGACGGGCGCATCTCGTACGCGAACCCCGCCTTCTGCCGCATGACGGGCTACTCGGCCGACGAGCTCGTGGGATGCCGCCCGCCCTATCCCTTCTCCGTGCCGCAGGCGGGCGCGGGCGATGGCTCGCGCGATCGCGCGGAGCGGCAGGTGCAGGCGCGCGACGGTGCCCGGGTGGATGTGCTGGTGCACGTGGCGCCGCTCATCGACGCGCAGAACCACCAGACCGGATGGATGGACTCGGTCCTCGACATCAGCGAGCGCAAGCGCGCCGAGGAGCTCTCGCGGCGCCAGGCGGAGAAGCTGCAGGTGACGACCAAGCTGGTCGCCATGGGCGAGATGGCGAGCTCGCTCGCGCACGAGCTGAACCAGCCGCTCGCGGCGATCACGAGCTACCTCGCGGGAGCGCTCAACCGCGTGCGCGACGGCCGCCTCACCGAGAAGGAGCTCACCGAGGTGCTCGAGATCACCGCCGCGCAGGCCACCCGCGCCGGCAACATCGTGCACCGCATCCACGCGTTCATGTCGCGGCGCGAGCCGCATCGCGCCGAGTGCGACTTGAACCACATCGCCGCGGGCGCCATCTCGATGCTCGAGCCGGAGGCCGACCAGCAAGGTGCGCGCATCCGCCTCGACCTCGCGCCGCGCCTGCCGGTGCTGAACGGCGACAGCGTGCTGCTCGAGCAGGTGGTGCTGAACCTCGCGCGCAACGGCATCGAGGCGATGAGCGACGCGCCCGCCGACCGGCGCCAGCTGCGGGTGCGCACCGAGGTGCGCGACGGCAAGGTCACGGTGTCGGTCGCGGACCAGGGGGCCGGTGTCGCGCCCGACGTCGCGCGCAAGCTCTTCTCGCCCTTCTTCACCACCAAGCCGGCCGGCATGGGCATGGGGCTCAACATCTGCCGCTCCATCGTGGAGCTGCATTCCGGCAAGCTGTGGTTCGAGCCCAACGCCGTGGGCGGCAGCGTCTTCTGCTTCTCCCTGCCGGTGGAGGCGCCGTGAGCGCGGAGCGCGTCGTCCACATCGTCGACGACGACGTCGCGATCCGCGACGCGCTCGCGTGGCTCTTCGACTCGCGCGGGGTGCCGACGTCGGTCTATCGCTCGGCCGAGGACTTCCTCGAGCGCTTCCCGGTGGCCGACGACGCCGCGGTGCGCTGCCTCGTGCTCGACATCCGCATGGACGGCCTGAGCGGCATCGACGTGCAGGAGCGGCTCCTCGGCGCGGGCATCCAGCTTCCGATCATCTTCCTGAGCGGCCATGGGAGCGTGCCGATCGCCGTCACGGCGCTGCGCAAGGGCGCCGTGGACTTCATCGAGAAGCCGTTCGACGGCAATGCGCTCGTGGACCGCGTCGTCGCGTGCCTCGAGGAGGAAGCAAGGCGCGTGGAGCTGCGCTCGCGCCACACGTCGGTCAAGGAGAAGCTCGGCGACCTCACCCAGCGCGATCGCGAGGTGATGGAGCGCATGCTCGCGGGCAAGTACAACAAGGTCATCGCCGACGAGCTCGGCATCAGCATGCGCACGGTCGAGGTCCACCGCTCGGCGATCCTGCGCAAGATGGGCGTGCGCAACGCGATCGAGCTCGCGCGCCTGATCACGGACGGTCACTGGGAGTCCCATTGATGGAATGGAAGGTCTCGAAGGGCGCGCGCATCCTCGCGGCGTGCCTCATGGGCGCGTGCATCGCGCTGCAGGTCCATGCGGGGCACGAGCCCATGGCGCCGGACCCGACGATTCGCCGCTACACCGGCAAGGTCACCGCCGTCGGGACGCCCGACGCGCAGGGCAAGGTGTTCTCCTTCAGCAGCGTGCCGGTGGGCCCGCGCAGCTTCGTGCCGAAGCCCGACGAGCTGCGCACGTGGCGCATGACGGTGCTCTCGGGCAAGCGCTTCGGCGCGGAGTTCCGCGTGGGGGCCAACACGGACAGCCAGGTCACGGTGAAGCCCGACAAGGGCCCCGTCGACGGGCTCGCCGTCAACGACGTCTTCGTGATCGAGTCGATCGACGAGAACGGCGCCTCGATGTTCGCGGCCCCGGCCGCCGCGCCCACCACGGGGAACACCTGAGATGCGACGAAGCCATCGAACGGTGCGCGGCGCGCTCGCCTCGCTCGCCTTCGCGCTCGCCTGCTCCGGCGCCTGGGCACAGGGCGCGCGCATCCCCGCCGAGGCCGTCGACGCCTTCCACCAGGCGTTGAAGAGCAAGAACACCGCCGCCGCGCTCTCGCTCCTCGATCGCGAGCTCGTCGTGTTCGAGTACGGCGTGGTGGATCCGACCGCCGAGGTCTACGCGTTCCAGCACCTGCCGCTCGACATCGACGCCGCGGCGGTGAGCGACTGGGCGATCCAGAACCGCCGCGTGGGCGGCGAAGGCGACATCCGCTGGGTCCTCACGACCTATCGCGTCACCGGCAAGCAGCCCGACGGAACTCCCGTGGACATCACGACGCTCGAGACGATGATCCTGCGCCGCACCTCGGGGCTCTTCCGCATCGTGCACATGCACTGGTCGACCAACGACGCGAAGTACCAGGCCCAGTCGCAGAAGGCCCGCACCGCCGCGCCCGCGAAATGACGCGGCTCAACCCACGATGGGTTGGGCGAGGATCCAGAGGCTCAGGCACGTGTAGCCCACCATGAGCAGCACCATGGGCACCTCGCGCACCAGCGCCTCCTTGCCGAAGAGCCGCACCGCGACCTCGTGGGCGAGGAAGACGGCCACCACGTGGCCGAGCACGATGATGCCCACCGCGCTGTACCAGAAGACGTAGGGGCTCACGATCGCGAGGTTCACCTTGTAGCCCTCGGTGCCGAAGAGGTTCCATCCCCAGCCGAAGGGGTCCGACGCGAGCGGGATGACGAACTGCCCCGCGGTGAGGAGCAGCGAGAAGTAGTGCGAGAGGTGGTAGGCCACCGCGATCGGCACGAGTGTCAGCACGAACGAGCACGCCACGAAGCTCGCCGGCATCGCGCCCGCGCGCGCGGCGCGGCCGCGCAAGGAGATCCAGTTGACGGTCCAGAAGATCGCCACGAACGCGATCACGAACGAGACGAGCGTCGCGGTATGGGTCGCGATCGATTCCTCCAGCCCCAGCTCGGAGAGGTCGAAGAGGACCGTCGCGGCGGCGTGCGAGGTCTGCGCCGCGGTGTCGATGCGCTGCATGAGCGGCGTTTCCTGGAAGCCGTCGAAGGTGACGGTCGCGAGCATCAGGATCACGAACACCATGAACGACCACGGCACCGGGCGCGTCGCCAGCAGGCCCGCGCCGAAAGGCCGCAGCTCGAGCGCCGGCTTGGCCTCTTGCGTCGGCTGCACCCAGGCGAGCGGCGCGAAGCGCGCGAGGACGCCGAACGCGAGCGTGAAGGCTTCGGCATGGCGAAGCCACGCCGCGCGGCCGTACACGCCCATGCCGATCCACGTGTACACGCTGTAGGCGAGAAGCGCCGTGCCGAGGCGGAAAGGCACGTTCTTGCCCGGCCAGATGAGCTCGGCCCACGCGAACGCGAGGAAGGCCGCCACGGCGGGCCACGCGGCGAGCCATGCCGGGTAGGGGCGCTCGAACGACAAGCGCCGGCCCGCGGTGACGCGCGCGTACACGCGTTCGGACCACGTGAAGAGGCTCTCCCAGGGATTGATCACGCTCCAGAGGTCGCCGATGAGCGCGCAGCAGAATGCGACACCGACCCACCACACCACCCACACCATCGTCGGGATCAGGTTCGAATAGGGGTCGGGATTTCCGAAGAGGCCCGCGGCGATCGTCACGATGAAGAGCAAGGCAGCGATCGCGCGCAACACGGAAGCGGTCGCGCCATTCGCGAGCGCGCGGACGGGAGCGAAGCGCAGCAGGTCCAACCGCGGATAGCGCGCGAGCGGCCGCTCCTCGCGCACGAAAACCGCGACGAGCACGAAAGTGATGACGATGGTGGCGCCCGCGCCGGTGAGCCAGAGCCAGAGCGGCAGCGGCAGGTCGAAGCGCTGCCCGAAGCCATGCGCCCGCGCCGCGGCGGGCGCGAAGGGCGCGAGCCAGGCGAGCGCTCGGGCGGCACGGTGGGCACGCCGCGCCGTTCGTGTCGTCGGCGTCACGGAGCTACGGATAGACCTCGAGATACAGGACGGGACGGTGCGGCCCCTTGCCCGCCCCGTGCACCTCGACGGGGAAGCGTCCGGGGATCGTGGCCTTGAACGCCATGGCGGCCGGCTCGCCGGGGGCGAGCTTCGACTCGATGTCGTAGCCGTGCAGGTGCAGCGTCATGGGCCGGTCGCTCGTCCAGCGCAGCTCGACCTCGTCGCCCTGCTTCACGCGCAACGTGTCCTTCGCGCCGTGCAGCGCGCCGTTCTCGAGGCTCATCGCGAACACCTTCGGCTCGGTGGCCGTGGCTGCGCAGGGTGCCAGGATCGTCAAGGCGATGGCGAGGGCGCATGCGCCGGTCCGGGAAGTCCGCATGGGCATGGAGGCAGGTGTCCGGGGAGAAGGCACGAGCTTAGCAAACTCGACGCGCCGCCGCCCTACGTGGAATCCACATCCGTGCGGGGGTTGCATCGGTAGTGCGCCGGTCGCGGGGGAGTGCGGCGCGCACTTGCATTGCCCCGTCGCAAATGCGATGTTGGCGCCCGCCATGATGATTTCCGTGCCGCTGCTCCGGAAGCTGTCGTCCGCCTGCCTGGTGTTCCTCGCGCTCCTCGGCGCCGCGATGCCCACTCTTGCCGCCGACGCGCTGCTCTACGCCACCGCCGTCCGCATGCACTACGAGGACGGACAGGCGCGCATCGAATGCAACCTGTATCGCGTCGATCCCGCGACGGGGACCGCCACGCTCGTGGCACCCGTGCGCATCGGCGGCAACGAGCCGATCGCGGTCGTGTCGCTCGCGATCCATCCCGCGACCGGCACGATGTACGGCGTGACCGCCGGCCTTTCGGGACGGATCCCGCGCTCGCTGGGGGCGATCGACCCCGCGACGGGCGACGTGAAGCTGATCGGCGCGCTCGGCGAAGTCGCTTCCGACCTCGCGTTCTCGCACGACGGGACGCTCTATGCCTGGCTTCCCGAACGCAGCCGCCTCGCGCGCGTCGACCTCGGAAACGGCCACGCGACGCCGGTGGGCGACTCGGGCATCGCGGGCGTGATGGGCGGCGGCATGGCCATCGACGAGCGGGATGTCGGCTACGTCACCGCCACGGCCGCCACGGGAACGCTCGACACCCTCGACATCCGCACCGGCCACGGCTCGTCGGGCCCGACGCTCGACGGCGCGCCGTACATCAGCGCCATCACGAACCTCACCTTCGGGCCCGACGGGAAGCTCTACGGCGTGAACTCCAACATGGGGGCACCCGCGAGCACCGCGCTCGTCACCATCGACGCGAAGAGCGGCAAGGTGACCGAGGTCGGACGCCTGCCCAACGACGCCCACGCGCTCATCTTCGTGCCGGGAGCCACCGCCCCCATGAGCCCCGGCGCGATCCAGGGCTGGGTCGCCCTCGGCGTGATCCTCATCGTCGCGTTGATCCTCTTCGTCGCGCGCAAGCGGCGCGGGCACTGACCCGGCAGGTCGGCGCCTAGCGCCGCACGCCCGGCGCTTCCATCGGCAGGCCCTGCGCGCGCCATGCGAGGTAGAGCTCGAGCGCGATCATGTCCGCATCCCCGTAGCTCGGCAGTTCCGCGCGCACGCCGTAGAAGCACGCGCGCAAGCGGCGCTCGAGCGTGCCCGGGTGCTGCCACTCGTTGCGGTACGCGGGCCAGCCCGTCGGATGCCCCTGGCTCACGATTTCGGCGTAGAGGCGGCGTCCCCAGTTCGCGTCGTGGCAGCTCGTGCACGCCATGTTCATCTGCCCGATGCGGGTGAAGTAGAGATTGCGGCCGCGCTCCCAGGCCTCGCGCGCCGGGCCGCCGTCGATCGTGACGGCCATCGGCATGCCGCGCGACTGCAACGCGATGTAAGCCGACAGCCCGATGAGCTCATCCGACTGGTCGCCGAACCGCCCGGCGCCCTGCGCGCCCGCGCTGCACGCCTGGATGCGCTCCTCGATGTTGAGCACGCGCTTCAAGGCGGAGTCGTAGCGCGGGTAGCGGGCGGCGACGCCCTTCATCGACTGCGCCGCGTCGCCGTGGCAGGAGGCGCAGGACTTCTGGTGCGGCCCGCGCGGCTCGCGCCACAGGTTCTCGCCGCGCGAGATCCAGAGCGACATGGGATTGGCGAAGTCGTCCGCCTGCTCGGCGCGCACCTCCGCGCTCTGGAATTCGCTGCCGTTGCGCGGCGGCTGCGGGCGGGCAGGCAGGTTCGCGGCCGTGGAGCATGCGGCCGCGAGCGCCGCGGCGCACGCGGCATGGCGCATGACGTTACGCGTCACGACCCGCCGCCATCGCCGCGTGACGTCATGCGTCATGCCACGGTGACGTTCGCGCTCGCACGGCCTTCCTGCCCGTGATCGTCGGTCCAGTGGACCTCGATCGGCCCGCTCTCGAGCGCGACCACGAAGAACGAGACGAAGGGATTCGCCGCGATGCCGGTGCCGAACTCGGCGCCGAACACCTCGCGGCCGCCGTAGGTGCAGCTCATGCGGTTCACGATGTTCACCGGGATGGCCTGGCCCTGCAGGTCGCGCCGGAAGCCGGTCTCCATCGGATGCTGCACGATGGCGCGCACCTCGAAGGCCTCGCCCCGCTTCACCGTCGGCGGCACCTGCACGCGCGCGAGCAGCATCACACGCTCTCGTCGAGGCAGGCGGCCGAGGTCACGAGCACCTCGTAATCGCCCACGAGCCAGCGGTTGCCCGAGAGGCGCGCCAGCACCACGACCTTCTGCGTGCCCGCGAGCCGCATGCGCGTGGAGACTTCGGCGCGCGCGGCGCCGGGGCCGAAGTGGAAAGTCGCCACGAGCGGCCGCGGGTTGCGCGGCGCGACGACATGGACCGCTTCCACGCGGTCGTCCGCGCTCATCGCGCTCGCGACCTTCACGTGCAGCGGCACGGAGTTGCCGTTCTCGGCAAGCTGCGGCAGGCCGATCTCGATGCCGCGGGCCTCCGGCGTCGCCCCGCCCGTGAGCTGCCCGATGAGCGGCGCGACATCCTGCGGCGGCTGGAAGCGCTGCGCGATCGCGGGGAGCGCACTCGAGGCGAGGCCGCCCGCGGAGGCGGCGAGGAAGCGGCGTCGGTTCATTTCAGGGTCGCGAGGTAGGCAACGACATCGTCGAGCTGCCGGTCGTCCAGTATGGGCTTGCCGAGGCGCTCCGGCGCCACGCGCTGCAGGCCTTCGGTGCGGTGGAAGCTGGGCATCGCGGCATCCGGCGCGATCGCGCTCATGTCGGCCACCCTTGCGCGAATCTCCTGCGGCGTGAGACGCGAGCCCACGCCCGCGAGCGAAGGCCCGATGTCGCCCGCCTGCCTTTCGCCGGGCACCGCGTGGCAGAGCACGCAGAAGCCTCCGTCGCGGGAGACGACGATCGTGTGGCCGCGGATCGGGTCGCCGGCGACATGGGCAGCGCTGTCCGGGACGGGTGCCGAGCAGGCGGCGAGGAACGCGAGCGCAAGCGTCGCGACCGTCACCCCGCCCCTCTCCCGAACGAGAGGGAGGGCATCACGCCTTGAGATCACCTTCCTTGAGCGGCAGCGAGCGGATGCGCTTGCCCGTCGCCGCATGCACCGCGTTCAGGATCGCCGGAACGACGTTCAGCGCCCCGGGCTCGCCGTGGCCGCCCCAGAAGCCGCCGGTGGGCACGAAGACCGTCTCGACCTCGGGCATCTCGGACAAGCGCGGCAACGGGAAGTCGTGGAAGTTGGACTGCACCACGCGGCCGTCCTTCACCGTGTTCGCCTCGTGGAGCTGGCCGATGTTGAAGATCACGTTCCCCTCGGCCTGCGCGCGGCACGTGTCCGGGTTCACGACGTAGCCCGAGTCGATCGCGAAGTACACCTTGTGCACCTTGATCTTCGCATCGGCGACGGAGACTTCCGCGACCATCGCGGTGTAGCTGCCGAAGCCGTCCGACTGCGCGATCCCGCGATAGACGCCCTGCGGCAGCGGCGAGCCCCACTTCGCGGCCTTCGCCACCGCCTCCAGCACGAGGCGGTTCTTGTCGCCGGGCTTGAGCATGTCGAGGCGGAACGCGAGCGGATCCTTGCCGGCGGCCGCGGCGAGCTCGTCCATGAAGCACTCGCGGTAGAACGAGTTCTGCAGCCCGGGCGCGCGCCAGAAGCCGACCGGCACGTGCGGATTGCGCATCGCGTATTCGACGAGCTGGTTGGGGACCTGGTAGGTCGCGTCGCTGAAGGTCCGCACCGCGGTGAAGTCGATGCCCTTGTCGATGCCCTCGGGACGCAGCAGGGCCAGGATCGAGGGACACGCGATCACGGTGTGCATCGCGACCACGTTGCCCTGCGCATCGAGGCCCGCCCGCATCCTCACGAGCGAGGCGGGACGGTAGAAACCGTGCTGCATGTCCTCCTCGCGCGACCAGATGAGCTTCACGGGCTTCCCGGGAAACTGCTTCGCGATGAGGACCGACTGCTTCACGTAGTCCTGCGCCGCGCCGCGGCGGCCGAAGCCGCCCCCGAGCATGGTCTTGTGCACCTCGCACTTCTCGAGCGGGATGCCGGCGGTCTCCGAGGCGGTCGCGATCGAGGCTTCCGCGTTCTGCGTCGACGTCCACACCTCGAGCGTGCCGTCGTCCTTGAACCACGCGGTGGAGGTCATCGGCTCCATGGTCGCGTGGTTGAGATACGGCGAGCTGTACTCCGCCTCGACCACTTTCGCCGCCGACGCGAGCGCGCCGGGCGCGTCTCCGATCTTGCGCGCGGCGGGGAGGTCCTTCGCGTCGAGGCCTTCGCGGAACATCGCCATGATCGTCTCGCTGGAGACCCTGGCGTTGTCGCCCTCGTCCCACGCGATGTTCAATTTCTTCGCGGCCTCGTTCGCGCGCCACCAGTTGTCGGCCACGACCGCGACGAAGTCGTCGCCCTTCACGATGCCCTTCACGCCGCGCATCTTCCCGGCCTCGGCGCTGTCGACGCTCTTCAGCTTCCCGAGGAAGACGGGCGATTGCACGATCGAGGCCTTCAACATGCCGGGCAGCTCGACGTCGACGCCGTAGACGGGAAGGCCGCGCACCTTGTCGGGCATCTCGAGGCGGCGCATCGGCTTGCCGGCGATGGTCCAGTCCTTCGCGTCCTTGAGCTTCACGTCCTTCGGCGCTTCCATCCGGCCCGCCGCGGCGGCCACCTTGCCATAGGTGGTGCGGCGCTTCGACTTGCCGTGCGTGATGACACCCTTCGCGACCTTGCACTCGGAAGGATCCACCTTCCACTGCTGCGCGGCGGCGGAGACGAGCATCGTGCGCGCCTGGGCGCCGGACTTGCGCAAGTATTCCTGCGACGTGCGCACGCCCGCGCTCCCGCCGGTCGACATCGAGCCCCAGATGCGCTTCCTCTTGATGTGCTCGTTGGGCGAGGCGAACTCGGTCGCGACCTTGTTCCAGTCGCATTCGAGCTCCTCGGCGACGAGCTGCGCGAGGCCCGTGAGGCTGCCCTGCCCCATCTCGGAGCGCGCGATGCGGATCACGACGCGGTCGTCGGGATAGATCACGAGCCAGTGCGTGACCTCGTGCTGGTCGTCGTGCATGCCGAAGCCGGGGGTCCCGGCCGGCGAATTCGTCACCCCGGCGTAGGCCGGGGTCCGATTTCCCGCAGCTTGCGCGGGGGCGGCAAATTCGAACGCGATGGCGCCACCGGCGGCGGCGGAAACCTTGAGGAATTCGCGGCGATCGATCTTCATGGCGTCCTCCTCAGATCTTCTGGCCGTTGGGGGCGATGGCCGGGGCGGGCGTGGTGTCCGCGACGTTCTGGCCGGCCGCGGCGTGGATCGCCTTCTTCACGCGCGCATACGTCCCGCAGCGGCAGAGATTGGTCACGCTCGCCTCGATGTCGGCATCCGTCGGGCGCGGGTTCTTCGCGAGCAGCGCCGCGGCCGACATCATCATGCCGGTCTGGCAGTAGCCGCACTGCGGCACATCGTTGCGGATCCACGCCATCTGCACTTTCGAGAGTCCCTTCTGCCCCATGCCTTCGATCGTCACGATCTTCTTGCCCGCCACGCTGCCCACGGGCGTCACGCAGGAGCGCGTCGCCACGCCATCGACGTGGACCGTGCACGCGCCGCACTGCGCGATCCCGCAGCCGTACTTGGTGCCCGCGAGCTTGAGCTCGTCGCGCAGAACCCACAGGAGGGGCATCTCCTCCTCGACGTCCACGCTCTGGACTCGGCCGTTGACGTTCAGCTTCATGAAGGATTCTCCGGTTGAGGGGGCAAGGGGCGGAAACCGCGGAAACCGGGGACGCACCCCGAATTCGCCAGGCGAACCGAATCAGAATACTCGAAGAGCGGCGCAACGTCGGCGGTGTCGCCTGGCGAATTCGGGGTGCGTCCCCGGTTTAAATAACACCGAACTCCGCGGCAACCTTCCCGTAGAAAACGGGCACGCCGCTGGCGCGCACGATGTCGAGCAGGCGCGTGGCATCGAGGTCGCTCACGATGAACTCGACCTCGACGGTCAAATCGCCGGCGAGCTCGAAGAACTTGGCCTCGTGCAGCACGCCATGGCGGCCGTAGCCCGCCATCGCCTTGAACGCCGTGCCGCCGGGAATGCCGAGCCTCTTCGCCTCGGCGAGGAGCCATTCGTAGAAGAGCACGCCGTGGACCTTGCGGTCCTCGTGGGCATAGAAGCTCAGGTAGAAGCCGTTCATCGCGCAGACAATAGCGCCGATGCGAGCGCGATGCCGGCGAACGTGCACGCGATCGACCCCATCACATGCGCACCGATGAGCGCCGCGCCCCAGCCGAGCTGCCCGCGCGAGAGCAGCGTCGTCGCCTCGGCCGAGAAGGTGGAGAAGGTCGTGAGCCCGCCGAGGAAGCCGGTGGTGAGGAGGAGCCGCAGTTCCGGCGACATCGCCTCGTAGTGGCTGATGAGCGCGATGCACACACCCATGAGGAAGCCGCCGACGAGGTTCGCCGCGAGCGTGCCGAGCGGGACCGTGGGGAAGAGGGGATTCAGCAGCAGCGACAGTCCCCAGCGGGCCCAGGCGCCGATGGCCGCACCTCCGCCCACCGCCGCGATGGCTCCGACGGGCACGCCCACCTCAGCCCGGCCCCACGATGTACGTCGGCGCGTTCGGCGGGCGCGTGCCGCGCACCAGCGTGAAGTGCGACCAGTCGCCCGTCTCGACCGCCGTGCGCAGCATCGCCTCGTACTGGTTCATGAGTTGGGAGTCGTGCGGCGAGGCCGCGTAGTAGTAGAGATAGTCCTGCAGGTTCGACGCGTCGCAGTGGCCCTGGAACGCGCAGGCCTGCTGCACGCGGGTGTTGTCCGCGCCGCAAGCATAACCGTACTCGCAGGCGACGAGCGTCCAGGCGTTGTGCAGCGCGCGCGGCTCGAGCATCGGGCCGTCGGATCCATCGCGCACGGTGAGGTCGCGATACGAGTTGGAGAGGATGCGCCCCGCCTCGAGGATCGCACCCGGATCGCGCGTCTGCGCCAGTTGCTCGAGCGAGCCGATCTGCTCGTCGCTCAGCGTGCCGTGGTCCCAGTGGCCGCGCTGGCCCAGGCGCACCTCCTCGCCGATCTGCATCGCCTTCGCCTCGGCGCTGCCGGCGTCGGCGGCCTTGCCGAGCATCGCGCGCAGGTCCGCCTGCGTCATCGTGAGGTCGCCAAAGCCCTCGCACACCTGCGCGTTCACGTCCTCGAACGCGGCGAGCCGCTTGTCGCGCTGCGGGTCGTTCGGCGCCAGCGTCTTCATGAACTCGTCGCGCACCTGCTCGTTCGTCTTGCCGCGATTGGGCGAGCGCCAATAGGGACGGTCGGTCACGTTCGCGCAGCGGCTCGCGATGCGATACAGCACATAAGCGCCATCGGCCGTGGCGCCTTCGGGAGAGTTCCTCAGCCGGTCCCAGAGCGGCCGATAACGCTTTGCCGCCAGCAGGTCCTGGCGCGGGCCGGAGCGGATCGTCACGCGCACCGCCGGGGCCTGCGACACGCGCCGCGGATTGATCGCGAGCACGGTCGAAGGCGCGGGCCGCGGCACGGCCTCATCGGTATGCGGTGCGGGAGCCGCATCGGTAGAGACCTTGATCGGCACGGACTCGCTGGGCGGCAGGAGCGCCACCCATGTCGCGATGGCACCGGCGAGCACGCCCGCGCCCGCGACGAAGAGGCCCGTCCTCACCGCGCGTCCTCGAGCACGAATTCGGCGCCGCGCTCGGCGATCATGTATGTCGGCGCATTGGTGTTGCCGGACGTGATGCGCGGCATGATCGAGGCATCGATCACGCGCAGCCCCTCGATGCCGTGCACGCGCAGGCGATCGTCGACCACCGCCATCGCGTCCCTGCCCATCTTGCAGGTGCCGACCGGGTGGAAGATCGTCGAGCCGAGGTCGCCCGCGGCCTTCACGAGCTCGCCGTCCTCATCGCACGCGGGTCCCGGGCGCCACTCCTGCGGCCTGTATCGCGCCATCGCGGGCGCGGCCATGATGCGGCGCGTGAAGCGCATCGAGTCCGCGGCCACCCGCTGGTCCTCGGGCGTGGTGAGGTAGTTGACCAGGATCGCGGGCGCCGCCATCGCGTCCGCCGACTTGATGCGCACCGAGCCGCGCGACGTCGGCCGCAGGTTGCACACCGACGGCGTGATCGCCGGGAAGGTGTGCAGCGGATCGCCGAACTTGTCGAGCGAGAGCGGCTGCACGTGCCATTCGATGTTGGGCGTCTCCTCCGAGGGCTCGCTCTTCGCGAAAGCCCCGAGCTGCGACGGCGGCATCGTGAGCGGCCCGGTCTTGAAGAGCAGGTACTCGACCATCATCGCCGCCTTGCCGATGAGCGAATTGGCGCGCGTGTTGAGCGTGGGCCCCTTCACCTTCCACATCATGCGGATCTGCAAATGGTCGTG
>Ga0157369_10001434_pt1 | contig 29251 bp, 28 predicted proteins | sample C25metaG_FD_113461 | JGI IMG/M metagenome (GOLD analysis project Ga0157369, IMG submission 113461) | Corn rhizosphere microbial communities from Kellogg Biological Station, Michigan, USA - C2-5 metaG | ecosystem: Host-associated > Plants > Roots > Rhizosphere > Soil | place: USA: Michigan... | reverse complement strand
GCGCCAGACAGTCACGATCGTCCGATACGGGAACGGACCGGTGCCCGGCTTGGCATCGGGGTGCGCCTTCTCCCACGCATCGCGCTGCTTGTCGATCGCTTCGTCGTTGTCTTCGCTCGACAACTCGACGCGCTTACCATCTTTCACTGATGTACCCGCCAGCGGCAGAACCTCTTCGCTGCTGATGGCCTTCACCTGGTCATCTATGCGGTCGGTGCCATAGACATATTGCTCGAACACCTGCGCTACGACCTCCGGCTTACCCGATACCTCGGCCAGGGTGGCCTGTAGGTCGCCGATGCCTGGATGGCGGAAGTGCCAGGTGGCGTAGTACTGGCGGAAGGCCTTCTCCGTCACTTCCTTGCCGAGGCGTTCCTCAAGGTCGTGCATGGCCGTCGCGGTGCGCGAGTACACCGTGCCGTACTGTGCGCTCGACAGGCGGTCCCAGGCATTCTGGCCCAGCGGATCACCTGGGTGGGCCAGCGTCGCCATCATGCGTTCCAGGGCGAACACATTGATCGGGGGCTCTACGCCGAAGAACTGCCAGATCGGTTTGGTGAGGTAAACATCCTGCTTGCGCTCGCGCAGCATGCGCTCGTCCCAGTATTCGTTCAGGCCCTCATCCAGCATGGGCTCTTCGAATTCGTTGGAGGCAAGCAGGCCGTAGAAGTAGCCGTGGCCGAACTCATGGATCGTCACGAAATCGATGAGCCACTCCGAGAGCGTTTTCGGCTTCAGGTCCTTCGCATTATCCGCGGTGAAGAACGTCGGATATTCCATGCCGCCGGCTTCGCTGGCATTGAACGGCGGGATCACCCCGGTGACCGTCTTGTACGGATAGGGGCCCAGCGTATCCGAGAAATAGGTGAGCGAATCGGTGGTGGCCTTCAGCACCGGTTTTGCATCCACCTCGTATTCGGCTGGGTAAAGCACCTTGACCTTGACGGTGGGGCTGCCTGGGCCGTTCCACGTGGTTTCAATGGTCTTGAAGTCGGGTGCCGCCATCCATGCAAAGTCATGCACGTCGGCCTGGGTGAAGTGCCAGGTAAGGTCGTTACCCTCCGGCACCGGGTCGCCCTGTTGCTCACCCACGGCGGCTACGGTGTAGGCCTTGGGCACGGTCATGTGCACATCGAACTCGCCGAAGTCGGCGTAGAACTCGCTGTTGAAATGGAATTCGTGGACGTTCCAGCGCGGCTCGGTTGCCCCGCGCTCGCCCGGCAGCTCGAGCACGCCGATCTTCGGGAACCACTGCGCCACCAGGTGGAACTTGCCCACGTAGCCCGTACGCTCGATCACGCGGGGCAACTGGCTGTGGAACGCCATATCCAGTGTGACGCTGCCGCCCGCGGGCACGGGCTGGGCCAGGTCCACGCGCACCACCGTGTGATCGGTAGCCGGGCCCTTGTCCGGGTGGACGAAGGTCCATTTCAGCGTGGCGCCATCCTGCTCCACATGCTGCAGGTCGATGTAACCCCACTCGCCCTTCTTGGTCTTGCCCACGCCACGGGAGCCGCCATCGGGTGCAAGCACCTGCCGCTCGGAGAAGAACGTGCTTCCCTCGCCCTCGAAAGCGTTGAGGTAAAGGTGAAGGAAAACGGCGGATACGGGACGGTCGCTGCGGTTGCGCCAGGTCAGTTGCTGCTGGCCATCGACGGTGTGCTTCTCCGGATCGAGCTTGGCCTGGATCCGGTAGGAGACCACCCGATCGGAAAGCGTGGCTTCGCTACCGGTGCGTGGGCCGCCCCATGCCGTCGGTGCACTCGGTGTGCGTACGAAGGCGGCGTGCGGCGACGCGAACGGAATCTCGCTGGGAACCGCGGGGGCGGGCACCGAACTGGCGGCGGCAGGGACCGGCGGCGGTACGGGGGGAGCCGGAGGGCTCTGGGCCCAGGCGGCTGTGGCGCACGAAAACGCGCCCGCTATGACAAGACGTACGACCCTGGCTGCCTCGCGGCGCATGCTTCCACCCTCCCCTTGAATCCAGCGAGATTGCTGGACGCATCACAGGCCCGATATAGGCCAGAGGTCACGGGTGGCCGTCAAGCCTTCAGCCGGCGAATTCGCGCTCGCGCATCCATTTGGTGACGATCCATTTCTCACCCCTGATCACCGGCGCGCCGCCATGCAGCGAAAGAGGATCGAGCGATCCATCCGCCGCGGCGTACTCAAAGTACAGGCCCTGGCCCTTGCGCGGCACGTAACTGAAGTCGATGCGCGGGAAGATCGTTTCGCCGCCCGCCTCCACGTCATCCAGATACATGATGAGCGTGGAAACGCGCTGGCCGCCCGTCGCAATATGCGGGGCACTGCCCTTCTGGTCGGGCGCAAAGTAGTCGAAGTGGGGCATATATTCGCCGCCCACGCCGTAGCGCATCACCTGCAGGCCTTCGCCGTGCTCCTCGGTTAGCTGCATGATCGCCGCCGTGCGCGCATCGATACGCTGCACCAGCTCGTTCTCGGCGCGGTGGAAATACGCGCCTTCGCTGGTACGAATATCCATGACGGTGTTGCTGCCCGAATCGGGCGCCACGACCGCTGAGCGGGCCAGGCGGGAGCGGGCCATGGCGATCATGCCAGCGCATTCCGCATCGTCGAGCACGTTATCGAGCACGGCGATGTTGGGGCGTGCGACGCGCACCAGCACGCGGATGTCCCGGTCGGGCGTGCGAATGACGTGGCCGGGCGCCAGGCGGCTGCTGAACGCGTGGGCCCCGGCTTCAGCCGCGGACGGCGGTGCGGTACCTCCGAAAACGGCGTCAGCGATGGCATCGCGCGCCGCCCGCTCGTCGAACTGATGCTCCTTCATGGTGGCCAGAAGGTCGGCGGGGGCGTTGCCACCCGCCAATGCCTCGCCGATCCAGCGATGCCAATCCGGCGTAATCTTGGTATGTCGGCGTGCTTGCATGGCGCCATTGTGCATCGACCGGGGGGTTCCATGCAGTCGATCGTCCGCGCCTCGTTCATTGTTCAGCATCGACATCGGGGCGGATGGCGCCCCTACGTACCGCCTTACCTATTCGCTGCCCGACGGAACTCCCAACCACGCCAGCTTTTTTGCCTTGGGCAGGCGCTTGACCTCGTATTCGGCACGCGAGGCAGCCGAACGATCCGGGAAGGACCGGGCGCCGAGCAGCTTCACGGGCGGGTTGGCGCGGGTATAGCGCGCACCCTTGCCCGCCGCATGCGCCGCATACCGCGCCTCGAGGTCATTGGTGATGCCGGCGTACCAGCTGCCGTTCTGGCATTCGATGAGATAGACGTACCACATACACACAGCATAATGCCCTGATGAGCTACGACCTTGCCGTCAACCTCCCGCTGCGCGCCGCCCCTGTTGCCCGCCTGCGCGAGGCACTGGCCAATTTCCCGCTGGACGATGGCCTGCTCGCCTACCCCGCGCCCGAAGGGGGCCTGGCCGTACGCGAGGCCATCGCGGGATGGATGCGCAGGCACAGCGGTTTCCAGGCCGTTGACCCTCGCCGCCTTCTGTTGACGATTGGCGCGCGCCATGGCCTTGTGCTGGCACTGGAAGAATGCTGCCTGCCGGGCGATACGTTGCTGATGGAGGAGCTTACGTTCCACGGATTCCGCCTTGGTGTCCTCGCCCACGGCGTGCGGCCGGCCGGGGTCACCGTGGATGAAGAAGGCATGCGTCCCGACGCACTGGAGGATACCGTCCAGCGCACCGGCGCCCGTGCGGTCTACGTGCAGCCGACGCTGCACAACCCCACGACCGCGACCATGTCGCGGCAGCGGCGCGAGGACATCATCGAGGTAGCACGGCGGCTGGACCTTACGCTGATCGAAGGCGATGTCTATGCGGCGCTTGGCTGGCAGGGCGGCGATCCGCTTCCTGCACTCGCCGAACTGGCGCCAGAGCGAGTCTTGCACGCCGGTGGCATGGGCAAGGTCCTGGGGCCGGGCTTGAGGATCGGGTGGCTGCTCGCGCCCGACGACGGCACGCACCACCGTCTCACCGAATCGCTCCAGCTTGCCACCGATGGCCTGGCGCCCTTCCTGCCTGCCATCGTCGGCGGCTGGATGGCCGACGGCACCGCGGACGGCCTGCTGGGTACCCTCGCCGCGTCCATGCGCGATCGCAACCTCCTGGCGCGAGAGATCCTGGGCGAGCGCCTGCGAACCAACGGCGGCATGCACGCCTGGCTGCCCCGTGACGATGCGGACGCCATATACGACCGCGCACGCGCCGCCGGCGTGCTGGTCACGCCCCCGGTGCCATTCAACGCCGAGGGGGGAACGGGACGTGGTTTACGAATCTGCCTCGGGGCCGAGGAAGGCCCCGGCCGCCTGGAACAGGGGCTCGCTACGCTGGCCAGCGTGCTTTAGGCCTTCTTCGCTGCCGTTAGCTTTTCCAGCGCCTTCCCGACGGCCGCGAACGCGAACGCGCCGGTGACGTGGGTCGCCGCGCCGAGGCCACCGCCGCAATCCAGCTTGAGCGCATCGCTACCCGGCGGGCGAACACCACACACGCTTCCATCAGCTTGCGGGTATTGCACGTTCTGCAGCGAATAGACGGCCGAGACGCCAAAGAAGCGATCAGGGTTGCGCGGGAAGTGGTGTTCCTGCCGCAGGCGCTTGCGGATCATGCTGAGCATCGCGTCGTGCTCGGTACGCGAAAGGTCGCGCACGCGGATCTGGGTCGGATCGGTCCGCCCGCCGGCTGAGCCCACCGTCACCAGGGGTACCTTGCGTCGCCGGCACCACACGATGGTCTCCAGCTTCACCTTCATGGCATCGCACGCGTCGATCACCACGTCATAGTTCCGGTCGAGCAACTCGTCCAGCGTTGACGGCGTGAGGAATCGCTCCATGGCCTCCAGGCGAATGGTCGGGTTGATGGCATGGGCACGCTCGGCGATCACCCCGACCTTCGGCTTGCCGTACTGGCCATCCAGCGCGTGCAGTTGGCGATTCGTGTTCGACAGGCAGATGTCGTCGCCATCGATCAAGGTAAGGCGACCGATGCCGCTACGGGCCAGTGCCTCGGCCGCCCACGAGCCCACGCCGCCAATGCCGATGACGCAGACGTGCGCGTGGGCAAGGCGATCCAGGGTGCCGCGGCCATACAGCCGCTCGATGCCGGCAAAACGCTCGGCCTGGGCCGTGCTCACATGGATCTCGGTGTGGGAATGTGTGTGCATTATCTCATATTGAAACAACAGGCCCGTCGGCTATGCTGACGGCCTCGCTAAGCCATGGAAAACCAATGCGCGCGCTGCTCCTTGTCGTGCTGGGCCTTGCCATAGGCGCGCTGGGCGCCACGTTCGCGATCTCGGCCCTGCGCCAGGGCACGCCGTTCCACGATGGGGTCATGGCCGTCATGCAACACCACATGGGCGCGCTCCGGGCCAACGTGCGGGCAAACCAGTGCGATGCCAAGGCCTCCGCGTTCCGGCTGGGGCGGCTCCGCCAGGAGGCCGGTGATATCGGCGAGGCGTTCCCGGGCACCGACCAGGGTTTTGGCCAGGCCGCGGGCAAGCTCGCTGCCGCCCTGGATGGGGCCGTGGGCGCGCAACCGGCCACCTGCGAGGCCCTGGCCGCTGCGCTCAAGCCGGTGGGCGACGCCTGTTCGGCCTGCCACCAGCAGTACCGCTAAGGCGACGCACGACCCATGGCCATGCCCTCGCCGGACGACCAGCCCCCGCCGCGCCAGCCTTACCTGAAACTGCAGCTGTGGCTGTTGCTCCGGGCCCTGGCGCGGTTCGAAACCACCATGTGGCTGCGTACTCGCTACTCGCAGCCCAAAATGGTGGCCATTGGCGTGGTCGGCAGCTTCTCGCTGGCGGTCTACTACCCGGTGTGGGCTTACCTGTTCCCGCAGCCCTACGAAAACCTGCCCATGCGGCTGGCGTGCAGCGCCACGTTCATTCCGCTCGCCCTGTTGCCCTGGTGGCCGCGCCGCCTGCGGGCCTACTTGCCCACGTACTGGTATTTCGCCATGACCGTGGCCATGCCTTTCTTCGTGGGCTACATGACCTTGCGCAACGCCACGCCGCCCTGGCTGATGACCCACATGGCCTGCGTGATGCTGCTCATGATGCTGTTCGACATCGTGAGCTTCCTCCTGGTATTCACGACCGGTAGCCTGCTGGCGGCCCTGGCCTTCGCCCTTTCCCCCGGCGCCGTGCTCCATGGCCAGACCATGCTTGAATACGTCCCGCTGCTGCTGTTCGGAATCGTGGGTGGCGCCACGTGCACCGTCTCGTCGAACATGGCCGAACAGAGCCGGATCGACGCGCTGACCGCCACCTCCAACAATATTGCCCACGAGCTACGCACCCCGCTTGGCTCCCTGCGCATCGCCGCCCGCGCGGTGGCCCGCTATATGCCCGACCTGATCCGCAGCCACCGCCTGGCCGAAAGCGAGGGCCTGGCCGTACCTGAAATGCGGACCCAGAACCTGCACGCCCTGGAGCGCAGCATCGGCGTCATGGAGCGCGAGGTCACCTACGCCAATACCATCATCGACATGCTGCTGCTGTCGGCCCGGCCCATCGGCGAGGTACCGCTGACCCTTCTAGGCGCCCGCGATTGCGTGGAACAGGCCCTGCGCCGGTTCCCGTACGGCTCCCGGGCCGAGCGCGAACGCATTACCCTGTCGGCCACGGGGGATTTCCCCCTGCTGGGCGAAGAGACCCTGGTGGTCCATATTCTCTTCAATTTGTTGCGTAACGCCCTGTTTCATACCGATCGGGCCGGCAAAGGCGAGATCAAGGTGTATATAGAAGCAGGCGAAAACGGCAATCACGTCCGGGTCCACGACACCGGCCCCGGCATACCACCCGACGTACTTCCCCGTATTTTCAATCGTTTTTATTCGTATTCGAGCGATAGCGCGGGTACGGGCAACATCACGGGCCTTGGGATAGGTCTCGCTTTTTGTCGCGCGGCGATGGAGCATATGGGCGGAGGCATCGTATGCCGCACCAATCTGGGTGAATTCACGGAATTCACTCTCACGTTCCCGATTACGGAGGCCGGGGTCCGGCAGTGATGACGCTGAACTCGCAGGGCGATATCCAGCCCTTCCATTTCCCGACGACCACGGTGCTCGTGGATGACCACGAGGAATACCTCGATGTCGTCCCGTTGCTGCTCGACCCCATGGTCCGGGTACGCACGTTCAGTTCCCCGCGCAGCGCGCTGGCCACACTGGGCAACAACGGCAGCCGCCCTGTGCCCGGCGGCGGCTGGCTGTACCGCTGGAAGGATCGGCCGTCGGAAACGCAAGAACTTGTGGCACTGGATATCGATTCCATCCACCGGGTGGTTTACGACCCTGAGCGATTCGCCGAGATCTCGGTCGTCGTCGTGGACCAGGCCATGCCCGAAATGGATGGCATCACGTTTTGCAAGCGCTTGCCGAATCCGCATATTGGCAAGATCCTGCTGACCGGCCGCGCGGACGATGCCACGGCGATCGACGCGTTCAATTCCGGGGTGATCGACCGCTTCATCCGCAAGAACGATCCCCTGGCGATAGAGAAGCTGCAGACCGCGATCGTGGAATTGCAGCGGCGGTACTTCGAGCGGGCCAGTGCGTTCGTGGCGGAAACCCTTGCCCTTGGCAATTTCCGTTTCCTGCGCGATCCGGCTTTCCGCGATGTCCTGCAGAGCGTCACGGCGACGTTCCAGCCGGTGGAATGCTACGTGCATTGCAACCCGACCGGCCTGCTGCTTGTCGATGCCTGGGGCATCGGCCGCTTCCTGCTGGTGCAAACGGACGAAGACCTGCGCACGCATTACGAGATCGCATCCGATCTGGGCGCACCTTCGGCAGTGCTGGAAGCCCTGCGCAGTGGCGAGGCGCTGCCCTGGTTCAATTCGCGCGACGGGTTCTACCACAAAGGCGTGGAAAATCCGGAGGCACACATGTACCCCGCCACGGCCGTTTCTGGCGAGCAGTGGTACTACTACGCCCTCATCGATGACGTGGAGCGCTTCCGCCTCCAGCACGTCAAGTCGTACCGCAGCTGGCTGCGCGAACAGGACCTGAGCCTTTCGGCCGATAGCCGACCGCGCTTTATCTGACCCAAACCCTAACAGCCTCTCGCTGACACCCCAGGTGCCGGATCCACCGGCGCCAAGGGGTGCGCATGCCTATATGCTCGTGGCGTGGTCGCCGCGGCAGTTCATTCCGCCTGCGCGGCCCTCTCACCAATTTGGCAGGGCTCGCGCCCAGGCCGTTCTGGCCGGCGCGGAATGCCTCTCTCGTTTACGCGCCTGCCCCAGGCGAGGCCGGCGTGCGCGTGTCGTCGCGAGACGGCGCCGTGGATATCGCCTGTCCTTAAGCCAACGAGAGAGAGCTCCCCATGGAAAACGTTTCCGTCCTGCATCCCATTGCCAAAGCCCCGCAGCTGCCCGAGTTCGTCCAGCGTCGCGTAGAACGATTTCACCGCGAACGCGTTGCCATCGACTGGGGTGGTCGTCACATTTTGCGCGGCCGCAAGCCTGCAGCACGCGACCTGATGCTTCAGAGCAACGATTACCTCGCCATTGCAGGTCATCCGGCGATCGTTGAAGCGCAACGCGCTGCACTCGCGGCGGGCGGCCTGGGCATGATGATGTCCGCGCTGTTCCAGCAAGATGCCGACCAGCCCCTGCACCGCGCAGAGGCTGAACTGGCTCGCGCCGTCGGGAGTGAGGACGGCATCCTGGCCCAGTCAGGCTTCGCGGCCAATGTGGGTCTCATCCAATCGATCGCGGGTGAACGCGTGCCCGTTTACGTGGATATGTTGGCCCATGCCTCGTTGTGGGAGGGCATCCGTAGCGCGGGTGCCAAAGCCGTATCCATCTTGCATAACGATGTGCAGCACCTCGAACGGCAATTGCTACGCAACGGTCCCGGTGTCATCGTCGTGGATAGTGTGTACAGCACCAATGGGAGCCTGGCACCGCTGTGCGATATCGCGGACCTCTCCGAAGCGCATGGCTGCGTCTTCGTCGTGGATGAATCGCATTCGCTGGGCACGCACGGCATGCGCGGTGAAGGGCTGGTCGCGAGCCTTGGCCTCAACGACCGTGTTCACTTCATCACCGCCAGCCTCGCCAAGGCCTACTGCTCGCGCGCCGGCTTCATCGCCTGCACCACGCGGTTCAAAGACTACTTTGGTTGCGAGGCGTTGCCTGCCATCTTCAGCTCGTCGTTACTGCCGCACGAACTGGCGGGGCTCTCGGCCTCGCACAAAGTCATCCAGACCGAGACGTGGCGACGCCAGCGCCTGCGCGAGGTCACCCGTTACGTGCGTCGCGAACTCACCGCCATGGGTTACCCCATCGGGGACGGTACGGAGCAAATCATTGCCTTCGAAGCGGGCCAGGAAATCCTTACAGGCCACGTGCGTGATGTGATGGAGACGCACGGAGTGTTCGGCTCGGTCTTCAGCGCCCCCGCCACGACCGTGAATCGCTCGCTACTGCGGCTAACCCTGAACGCCGGCATGGATGACCATGCGGTGCAGCACCTGCTGGATGCCTGCCGCCATGCACGCGACGACATGAACCTGCCCGAATGGAGTGCGAGCCGCCGCCTGCGCAAGGAGGAGGCTCGCGCCGCCGCGGCCGAGGTGGCCTGAACGTGCGCGGCGCGCGTCCGTTGCCTTCAGCGCAGCGTGACGCGCCCGCGCAGGATGTCCCAGAACATCACCCAGTCGCCCATCAGGCTATAAAGCGGATGCTTGAAGGTGGCTGGGCGGTTCTTCTCGAACACGAAGTGACCGATCCATGCGAACCCGTAACCGCCCACCGGCGCAAGCCACAGCCACGCCGCGTGGCCGGTGACGACGGCCAGCACGATCGCCACGATGACCAGCAGGCTTCCAGCGAAATGCAGCCGGCGGCAGCGCACATCGGCATGCTCCCCCAGGTAAAACGGGTAGAAGTCGCGAAACGTAGCGAAGGTGGCCATGAATGGCTCCGCGTCAGTACGTGGGTAAGGGAATGCGTTCGTGCTCGTCGCCAGGCACGACCGGAAAACGCCCGTCGCGATTGTTCCAGTCAGCCTTGGCCTGTTCAATCAGCTCCTTCGAGCTGGCGACGAAATTCCACCAGAGGTGGCGTTCGCCATCAAGCGGCGCGCCGCCAAAGAGCATGATCAGCGAGTCCTGCTTCGCCTCCAGTACCGGCGGCTCACCATCATGCGCCACCGCCATGTCGAGAGCGTTGAGTTCGAGCCCGCCGAAGCTTGCCGCGCCCTCCACCACATAGGCACCCCACTCGGCGTGCTGTGCGGGCATGGGCAGTCGCGCACCCGCGGTGAGTCGTGCCTCGACGAAGAACATGGGCGCGAAAACACGCACGGGCGACTCGGTGCCAAAGGCATCACCGGCGATCACGACAAGGCGACCACCCTCCACGTCCACTTTGGGCAGCGCCGCTGCGGGATGATGGTGGAACTCCGGCGCCATGTCTTCGTGGCTCTTCGGCAGCGCGACCCACACCTGGATACCGTGCAGCTTCTGGCCATGATGCCGCTCATCGGGCGGCGTGCGTTCGGAGTGTGCAATGCCACGCCCCGCCGTCATCCAGTTCACATCGCCCGGGTGGATATCGACGTTGCTGCCCAGGCTGTCGCGGTGGCGGATCGCACCATCGAACAGCCACGTGACCGTCGCCAGGCCAATATGCGGATGCGGCCGCACGTCCATGCCGGTGTCTTCGCTGAAGTCGGCAGGGCCCATCTGGTCAAAGAAAACGAACGGACCCACATGGCGGGCTTTCAGGTGCGGCAACATACGACGCACCTTGAAACCATCGCCCAGGTCACGTTGCTTGCCGTCGATGAAATCGGTGGTCATGGCATGGCTCCGTTGAACATGCACGCAGCGTACCGCATGAGTGGCCGTGCGCCTTGCACGTTCGCCACGGGCTAGCCCAACCACTCTCCGATTCGTGTTGCGATGTGCCCTGGTACTTTCATCCATGCGAAGTGATCAGCCTTCGCACCCGCGAGGTCCGCCGGGCCCATCACACCGAGCGTTTGGGGCGCCTCAGGCATTTTTTCGAGGAGAAAGCGCAGGGATGATTCGGGCCCAAGCCAGTCATCCTGCAAGCGCAGGGCAAGCACGGGCGCGCTCTGCTTGCGCATGGCAGCTTCGAGGTCTACCGCCATGCCCTTTGCGGCATAGCGCCCGGTGCGCCCGCTGCGCGCCCAATCGGCGATGACACCGCGCGCCTCGTTGCCCCCAAAGCCGATCTGGCGCCCTGGCAGCCGGCCTACGATATGGGCAAGCAGGGGCGCGCCGACATAGGCCAGCGCCACCCATGGATGGAAGCGCCGCCAGTAAGGTGACCCGCTGGCGACGAGCACAATCCCCTTCACAGGCGCATCGCTGATCGCCGCCAGGATGGTGGATAACTGGCCGCCCAGGCTGTGACCGCCGACGAGCAGGGGCGTGCCGGGGAAGGCCTTGGCTAGCGCTGAGAGGCTCGACGGCAGGTCGTCACCCAGCAATACCCGGTAGCCCCAGTTGCATTGCCGGCTCGCTCGCTGGTCGCTCGAACCGTGGCCACGCCATTCATGGATGCCTACCGCAATACCCAGTCGCGCCAGCGCCATGGCAAGGGGTTCGTAGTGACGGGCCGCCACACCCAGTGCCGGTACCCAGAGCAATGCGGCGCGTGGCGTGCCCGCAGGGCGAAACAGCAACAGGTCCGCGCGCGCACCATCGGCCATGCGCAACGGCATGGCCGCGCGCGTCCCGTCTACAGAATCACTCATGCGTTTCGAAGGCCCATAAGTGGAAAGGCTCCTCCGGCGACAGGGGGCCGGAGGAGCCAAGGTTCTTTCAAAGGCAGACTGGGCGATGCCAGCCGCAAAGGCTTTACTTCGGCACGACGTTGTCGGCCTGCGGACCCTTCTGGCCCTGAGTCACTTCGTACTCAACCTTCTGGCCTTCCTGGAGGGACTTGAACCCATTGCCCTGGATGGAACGGAAATGCACGAAAACGTCGGGGCCACCACCATCCTGGGTGATGAAGCCGAAACCCTTCGCATCGTTGAACCACTTCACCGTACCTGTTGCCATCACACACACCTCTAGACTCGCACTCGAAAACCCGGCTCGAAAGCCGGCGACTTACTGGGCATGCAGGACCGGGTGAGGCGATGGAGCGTGATCAACGAACGCGCGCACATCGGGTCACTCGCGTGACCGCGCAGACACAGTACGAGTGATCATAACCACATTCGGCGAGGATTCTGTAGGGGAATGCCTACATAGGACGATTTTTTGACACCCATCACGCACATAGACGTGAAGGAAACGCGAAATCGGGTGTTTTCCTAGGAGTTTTGGGGTCGTCTCGCCATGCGTAGCGCTTGCGAATCGGTTCATTCGCTATGCGAACCAGCCGATGACGACGCCTGACGCAGCAGACGTCGTAGGCGTACGCGACGCACAAAAAAAGCCCGGCTTTCGCCGGGCTTTTTCAATCAGACGGGTTGTCCGAAGGCTTAGGCCTTCTGGACTTCCTCAGCCTGCAGGCCCTTCTGGCCGTTGACAACCTTGAAGGAGACCTTCTCGCCTTCGGCCAGCGACTTGAAGCCGTTGCCCTGGATGGCGCGGAAATGGACGAAGACGTCCGGGCCGTTCTCACGCGAGATGAAGCCGAAGCCCTTCGCGTCGTTGAACCACTTCACGGTGCCGATTTCACGATCCGACATATGTAACACTCCAAACGGAATAACTAATTGAATAACCAGCAACTTTTTATAAAGTTACCGCTTACTGGTGTGCAAGGAAACGCGAGGAGCGAAGCGATGTGGCAGATCCGTGATCAGCGGCATCGGGTCAACGGAACTCTATGACCCCGGCAAACACAGCGGGCGGATCATACCTGTCCCCGCGGAAAATAGCGATGGAGCGCTTTTCCTTAATTTCCCGTTCGTGCTAACGCAATAACGTTACGTTCACCCGTGATCGGGCAAATCGTTGGTCGCGTCGCACCCCCCGGTGCGATTTGGCCCACCATCGAATCATGCTCCGCAAAGGGGGACCGACCACCATGAAGACCATCCTGAACCGACTTGCCCCGCTGGCCCTCTGCGCCATCGCCCTCGCCGCCTGCTCGGACAACAAGCCCAAGCCGACCACCACCCAGACGGTCACCGCGGCCCCGTCCTCAACCTCCCGGACCGCCACCACCACCGTCACGAATGTACCGGCGGCAAAGAAGAGCGGCTCCGCAGCCACGCCGGCTGCCAAGGGTGGCCCGCTGCCCAACAGCACCGGTATTGCCGCGTGCGATGAATACCTGGCCAGCTACAAGAGTTGCCACCTGGCGGCCGGCATCTTTGCGCGCGACCAGATCGAGCCTCGCTATGAAATGATGCGCGAAAGCCTGCTGCGCCAGTCGCAGGATCCGGATATGCGCGACCAGCTGCAGAACCGTTGCGTATCCCTGGCCACCCAGCTGAAGGATGCCCTGCACGGCAAATCGTGCGCCGATACCCCGGCGCCCGCATCCACGCGCTGATCAGCCGGCACAGGCCAGCTTGAGTTGGGTGCGCAGCCCCTTGGGTTGCGCACCCTCCACGGCAACGCGCGGCGTCCCATGCCATGTCGCGCATTCACAGATCGCTGCGGCGATGCCGTCAATCAACGCTGGCGACAACGTGATCCCCTCCTCCAGCCACACACCCAGGACCTGGAACAGGCCAGCGCTGCGGTGTGCCTTGGCATCAAGCCGCCCCACGAGGCGCCCGCGATGCAGGATGGGCAACGCGTAGTAGCCATAGCGGCGCTTCGCGGCTGGCGTGTAGCACTCGATCGTGTATTCGAAGCCGAACAGATCAAGTGCACGGGCGCGGTCCCACACGACAGGATCGAACGGCGAAAGCAGCGTGGTGCGCGTGGCGCGCAGCGCGTTGGAAGCCGCCTTCTCGAGCAGGTCCGCATGGTCCACATGCACGTACGCGGGCTCATCCCAGCCATCCACCGCTACGCGCACCAGCGTGCCCTGGGCTAGCAAGGGCTCCAGTTCAGCATCCGTCACCCGCGGCTTCAAACGGTAGTAGTCGGCGATCCAGCGCGCCTGCGCAATGCCCAGGGCCTGCACGCTGCGCGCAATGAAATGCTGGCGCACCACGTTTTCATCCAGCGTGCCTTCTGGCGGTGACGCGGGCCACCGCGCGGTGACCCGTTCGGCCAGGTCATACACACGCTGGAACCGCTCTCGACGAAGCACCATGAGCTTGCCCAGCGCGAACCACGCTTCCAGCCATTTCTTCTCCGGCTTCCATCCCCACCAGCCCTTGCTGGCCGGCGTTTCGCGCTCAAAATCCGATGCCATCAACGGGCCTTCGCCGCGCACGCGCTCAAGCAGTGCGTCCATGTCGGTGCGCGCTTCGGCGTGCGTGCGCTCGGCGAGCTTCTGCGCCCAATGGCCTGCGCGGCCCAGCCGGTAGTCACGGTGATACTGGAATTCGCTGGAGGGTACGAATGACGCCTCATGCGCCCACGCCTCGGCAAGGTGGCCGTCGGCCAACGCATCATCCAGCCATTCGTTTCGGTAGCTGCCCAGACGCGAAAACAGGACCATATACGGGCTGCGCGCGACGACGTTGATCGTATCGATCTGCAAGATGCCCATGCGCGCCACCGCGGCGGTAACATCGATCTTGCGTGCCTTGCGGGTGGCTCGCTTCAGCAGGCCCTGTGCCGCCAGGTGCAGCAACTGGGCGGATCGATGTGAGACCCGGATCACGTTGCCTGTCGAGGTACCGTCGGATACGCGTGACGCCACGGTGGAGGCCTTTTCGCAGTTGGGCCACCATTAAATCGCCCCTTGCTAGCGTCGGCAATGATGTCGCGGGCCGTGCCCGTGATGCCCTACCACGCTACCGAACGGAGGCTTTCGATGAAAATGCAAGTACGCGCCGTTGCCCTGGGCGCCTCGCTGCTGCTGGCAGGCACGGCGTTCGCCCAGACCGCCCCCGCCGACCAGACTCCGCCGCCTCCGCCGCCGGGCCAGACCCTGCCCACGGATCCGTCGCAAGCGCTGCCGCCCCCGCCAGCGGGCGAAGCGACGCCACCGCCGCCGCCCGCCGATAACGCCGGCATGCCGCCACCGGCCGCAGGTGCGCCGCCCCCGCCCCCGCCGCCGCCCGCTCCTCCGGCGCCCCCTGCACCGCCCGCACCGGGTGATACCGGTGCCGCTGGCATGACCAGCGGTACGTCCATGGCCACACCGCAGGGCCAGGTACAGGTCAACAGCGGCCCGGCGGCACCGAAGCCCGCGGGGCCTGCACCTGACTTCAAGACGCTCTCAGGCGGCAAGGGCTATATCACCGCCGAGCAGGCGTCGGCTTACCCGCTGCTGGCGAACGATTTCCAGTACGCCGACAGCAACCGCGATGGCCGCATCAGCAAGGCCGAGTACACCAAGTGGGTCGCCCACTCGGGCGCGGGTAGCCAATAAGCCGGTGCACCCGCAGCGGGAGGCGGTGCACACCGCCTCCCGCCGTTATTCCTGAACGGCGCATGCGCTTGCACGCGCCCCATACATTTGTCGCGGATACACTCCCGGCTTGCCGCCAGGGCGGACGGCCAAGGAGTATCACCGCATGAAACGAATCCACGCCGCGGGCGCGCTCAGCGCGCTTGCCTTGCTGCATGCTGTGCCCGCACTGGCACAGAACCCAAGTCCGACGGATATCCGCGCGTGCTCGGCGATCGAAACCGACTCCCAGCGGTTGCTCTGCTACGACAAGGCCGTTGGCCGCACGCAGATGCCCCAGGCGGCGAAGAAAGAAGACGCCAAGGGCCACTCCGTCTCCGTCGACCTGGCCACGCGCGAATCAGGCGATGTGGCCCGCCCACTTTCGCTGCTGGATAGCCGCTGGGAACTCTCGCCGGAATCGAAGCTGGGGACACTGAACCTGCGTGGCTACAAGCCAACGTACGTGCTGCCGTTCTTCGGCACCACCAACCAGAACAATACGCCGCACAGCCCTGCGCCAGACCACACGGTCACCACGCCTCAGGAGCTGGACAACGTCGAATCGAAGTTCCAGATCAGCCTGAAAACCAAGGCCGTCGAGAATCTCTTTGGCGATAATGGCGATCTGTGGGTCGGATACACCCAGTCCTCGCGCTGGCAGGTCTACAACAAGGACAACTCCCGCCCCTTCCGCGAGACGAACTACGAACCGGAAGCGTTGCTGGTGTTCAGCACGCACTACAGCATCCTGGGTTGGGACGGCCGCCTCGCCAGCATCGGCATCAACCACCAGTCGAACGGCCGGGCGGATCCCCTCTCGCGCAGCTGGAACCGCGTCGTGGCCGATTTCGGCTTCGAACGTGAGGGCTGGACGGTGATGCTGCGCCCGTGGTGGCGTATTCCGGAGGCCCGCAAGGACGACGACAACCCCGATATCCAGGATTACATGGGGCGCGGCGAGATCCAGGTGGTCCACGAAGTGGGCCGCAACGAATTCGCACTGACCGCGCGACATTCGTTCCGTACGGGTGACCGCTCACATGGCTCGCTACGTGGTACGTGGAGCTTCCCGGTCGTGAACAACCTCCGCGGTTATCTCGAAGTGTTCAACGGGTATGGCGAGAGCCTGATCGATTACAACCACCGGGCGACGTATCTGGGGGTGGGTGTTTCGTTGCTCGACTGGTATTAAGCGGGGCCGAGGCGTCACCGCTCCGTTGGCTTTTCGCGTGCAAGCACGCTCCTACAACAGCGTGTCAGGCCATCGGCGGATCGCCGCGTCATGACCGTGTAGGAGCGCGCCTGCGCGCGATCACGGCACCACCTTAGTGGTGGTGGCCGCCTTCACCGTGCACATGGCCGTGCGAGAGCTCTTCTTCGCTCGCTTCGCGCACGTTGGTAATTTCCACTGCGAAGTGCAGGGTCTGGCCGGCGAGCGGATGGTTGCCGTCGACCGTGACGTTATCGCCTTCGATCTTCGAGATCGTGACGTTGATCGAACCCTGGTCGTTGCGGCCCTGGAACTGCATGCCCGGCTGCAGGTCATCGACGCCCTGGAAAGCGGCCTTCGGCACGACCTGGATCAGCTCCGGGTGACGCACGCCGTAGCCCTCTTCCGGGGCCACGTCCACCTTGAACTGGTCACCGGCCTGGCGGCCTTCCAGCGCCTTCTCGAGGCCCGGGACGATGTGGCCTTCGCCATGGATGTAGGCGAGCGGCTCGCGACCTTCCGAGCTGTCGATAACGTTGCCCTGGTCGTCGGTCAGCGTGTAGTGAAAGGAAACAACGTTGCGGTTGCCGATCTGCATGAAATTCTCGCTCTGGGTAAGGGGGATGAAGGGGGAATTCGCCTTCGCTGCCCCGTAAGGCTAGGGGAGAGGCCGTTTCGGTGCAAATCCGGGCGCCCCGGATGCTGCGGCGCAACCCGCCAGGAACGCGCGATCTGCTAATTTCCCCGGTTTTCCCCCACCCCATCCGCGCGTTGCCGGGAGCCCCATGTTCGACTGCATTCTGATCGCCAACCGCGGCGAAATTGCCTGCCGCGTGATCCGGACCTGCCGCCGTTTGGGCATCCGCACGGTCGCCGTGTACTCCACGGCCGATGCCGATGCCCAGCACGTCCGCCTGGCCGATGAGGCGTGGCCGATCGGTGGCCCACGCCCGGCGGAGTCGTACCTGCGCGGCGATGCCATCATCGAGGTGGCGAAAAAGACCGGAGCCCAGGCGATCCACCCGGGCTACGGATTCCTTTCAGAAAATACGGATTTTGCCCGGGCCTGCGCCGCCGCGGGCATCGCCTTCATCGGGCCCCGCCCGGAGAGCATCGACGCCATGGGCTCGAAGGCGGCGGCCAAGGCCTTGATGGAAAAGCACGCGGTGCCCCTGGTACCCGGTTACCACGGCGAGGACCAGGATCCGGCGCGCCTCGCCGCCGAGGCGGAGCGCACGGGCTTCCCCCTGATGATCAAGGCCGCCTCCGGCGGTGGTGGCAAGGGCATGCGCATCGTGCGCGATGCCACGGGCTTCGCAGAGGCGCTGGCCTCGGCCCAGCGTGAAGCGGCCAATGCGTTCGGCGATACCCGGGTGATCCTGGAACGTTACGTCGAGCACCCGCGTCACATCGAATTCCAGGTGTTCGGCGATGCACACGGGGCGATCATCCACCTCAACGAACGCGAGTGCTCCGCCCAGCGCCGCTATCAGAAGGTGCTGGAAGAAACGCCCTCCCCGTTCCTGGATGAGGCACGTCGTGCGCGCATGGGCGCGGCCGCCGTGGCCGCCGCACGGGCCGTGAATTACGTTGGTGCGGGCACCGTGGAATTCATCGTCGGCCAGGATGGCGAGTTCTTCTTCATGGAAATGAACACGCGCCTCCAGGTGGAACACCCGGTCACCGAGGAAACCCTGGGACTCGATCTGGTGGAGTGGCAGTTGCGCGTGGCATCGGGTGAACCGCTGCCGCTGACGCAGGACAAGGTGAGGGCGCACGGCCACGCGATCGAAGTGCGCCTGTACGCCGAGGACCCCGAGGCCCATTTCCTCCCGGGCTCGGGCAAGCTGGTGTCTTTGACACTCCCGGCGCCATCGCGCCACGTGCGCCTGGATGGCGGCGTGGTGGCAGGCGATACCGTCACCATCTTCTACGATCCGATGATCGCCAAGCTCATCGTGTATGGCGAGAACCGCACCGATGCGCTCGAGCGCCTGCGCGAGGCGCTGGCGCACACGGAGATCGTCGGGCCAAAGTCCAACGTCGCTTTCCTCGAGCGCCTCATCCGCCACCCCGTCGTCGTTGAAGGCCGGATCGATACGGGCTATCTCGATCGCCACCTCAATGAGTTCCTCGCAGGCGATACCCAGGCAGGCGACACCGAGCGCTTTGCCGCCGCCGTTGCCATGCTGATGGCGGACGAAAACGAACACAGCAACCCGGCGCAGGATCCGCATTCACCGTGGGGCGGTGCCGATGGCTGGCGCCTGGGCCACCCGGGCAAGCGGGTGGTCGCCCTGATGGAGGGCGAGACGCGTCATGAAATCGATGCACACGGCCACGCCGGGCATTACGTACTGCGCGAAGGTGATGCGACGGCCGCCGTGACCGGTGCGCGCCTGGGCGCTGATGCGCTCTCGGCTCGCTTCGATGAGCAGGCCCGGCGTATTCCCCTGGTTGCCACCGGCACCCGCGTACGCGTGCACGATGCGGATGGCCGGCGCTGGACCTTTGAACGCGCGCCGGCGTTCGCCTGGGCCGGGGCGGCGGGAGACACCGCCCGGCACGTCGTCGCGCCCATGCCGGGCCGCATCGTGCTGGTGCGCGCCGCGGCGGGCGATACCGTGGAGGAAGGCCAGGAACTGCTCGTGATGGAAGCGATGAAGATGGAACTGGCCTTGAAGGCGCCCCGCGCTGGCCGCATCGAATCCATCTCGGCCATGCAAGGCGATTTCGTGGATGCGGACAGCATCCTGGTCCGCTTTGCTGAATCGGCCTGACCGGAGCACGCATGAACGCCTCGACCCACGTCCGCATTGTTGAAGTCGGCCCGCGCGACGGCCTGCAGAACGAAAAAACCATGCTGCCTGCGGCGGTGAAGATCGAACTGATCAACCGCCTGTCTGAGACCGGCCTGCAGACCATCGAGGCCACCAGTTTCGTCAGCCCCAAGTGGGTGCCCCAACTGGCCGATGCGGCCGACGTATTCCTCGCCATCCGCAAGGCTCCCGGCGTGGTCTACCCGGTGCTGGTGCCGAACCTGCAGGGTTACGAGCGCGCACGTGAGGTGGGCGCGACCGAAGTGGCCGTGTTTACCGCAGCATCGGAAGCGTTCAACCAGAAGAACATCAATGCGTCGATCGATGAATCGATCGACCGCTTCGTGCCGGTGATGGAACGCGCGCGTGCCGATGGCGTCGCCGTGCGTGGTTACGTCTCGACGGTACTGGGATGCCCCTACCAGGGCGAAGTGCCCGTGGCCGATGTGGTGCGTGTGGCGAAACGACTGCACGACCTGGGCTGCCACGAGATCTCACTGGGCGACACCATCGGTGTCGGCACGCCGGCCAAGGCGCGCGCGATGCTTCGCGCCGTGGCTTCCGAGGTCCCCATGGCGGCGCTGGCGGTGCATTTCCACGATACCTACGGGCAGGCCCTGGCCAACATCCTGGCTTGCCTGGAAGAAGGCGTGCGCGTGGTCGATAGCGCGGTCTCGGGCACCGGGGGGTGCCCCTATGCCAAGGGCGCCACCGGCAACGTGGCCAGCGAGGATGTGGTGTACATGCTGCACGGCATGGGCATGAGCACGGGCGTGGACCTGGATCGCCTGGTGCAGACCGGCGCGTGGCTGGCCGCGCAGCTGGGCAAGGACACCGCCAGCCGGGTGACCAAGGCCCGTACGGCGGCCTGATGCGTGGGCGGTGACGCCGGAACCTAAGGCATGGCAGCATGCCCCCATGGCCTCCCCAGACCCCCTCCTTCGCCCCATTGAGCCCCGCGACGACGCCCAGGTCGCCGCGGTCATCCGTGCCGTCATGCCTGAGTTCGGTGCCGACGGCCCCGGTTTCGCCATCCACGATGCCGAGGTCGACCACATGTCGGCGGCCTATTCGGGCGGCCGTAAGGCCTACTTCGTCGTAGAAATTGATGGCAAGGTCGTCGGCGGTGCGGGCATCGCCCCGCTCGAAGGCGGCGATGAAGAAACCTGTGAACTGCGCAAGATGTACTTCCTGCCCCAGGCACGTGGCACGGGTGCAGCATCACGTTTGATGCGCCTGTGCCTGGATGCCGCGCGGCGGGAGGGCTTCACGCGCTGCTACCTCGAAACCCTCACCGGCATGGATGCGGCGCAAACCGTCTACCTGCGCCATGGGTTCACCCGCATTGATGCGCCCATGGGCGGCACCGGCCACTTCAGCTGCGATCGCTTCTTCCTGCGCGCACTGAACGACGGTGACCTCATCGTGGCGCCGAAGCCGCCATCGCTGGCCTTTGCCATCGATGACCCCGGCCGCACCGATGTAGTGGCACTGATCGAACAACTGCACGGGTACCTTTCGGACCTGGATCGCCATCCCGTATCCCCCGCCGTCACGGTGGAAAGCCTGCAGCGCCCGCACGTCACCTTCATGACCGCGCGCGTCGACGGCATTCCCCTTGCCTGCGGCGCGGGGCTCGATCACGGCGATTACGTGGAGCTGAAGTACATGTACGTGCTCCCGGCGTGCCGCGGCATGGGCCTGGGCAAGCAGATGCTGGAAGCCCTGGAAACGCAGGTGCGCAAGACCGGGGGGAAGCTCGTCCGCCTCGAGACGGGGACCGCGCAGACCGAATCGATCGAACTCTACGAGCGCTCCGGCTATCGCCGCTGCCCGCCCTTCGGCGATCATCATGCGCGTCCCGGAAGCATCTTCATGGAAAAGCCCTTGTGATCCGAATCGCCACCGAAGCCGACGCTGCTGCGTGCCACGCCATCTACGCACCGATTGTCGAGACCAGCGCCATTACGTTTGAGACTGAACTGCCAGGTGAGGCCGTGATGCGCGAGCGCATTCGCACGCGCATGCAGAACCACCCATGGCTGGTGTGGGAAGAGGATGGCGACGTCATTGCTTATGCATATGCGGGGCGGTTCCGCGAGCGTGCCGCCTACGACTGGATCGCCGAAACGTCCATCTACGTGCACGAAAAGGCCCGCCGTCGCGGCATCGCGCGCAAGCTTTACGGGGTTCTGCTGGATGCCATGCAGCGCCAGGGCATCAATCAGGCGGTGGGTGTGATCACCCTACCCGGCGACACCAGCGTGGCCATGCATGAGGCCATGGGCTTCGCGGCGGCCGGCGTCTGGCCGAAGGCCGGCTACAAGCTGGGCCGCTGGTGGGATGTGGGCGTGTGGAGCAAGTTCATGAGCGAACCAGCCGTCCCGCCGCCCCCCGTGATCCCCTTCGCCACCCTGGCCGCAAGCGGCGCGCTGGACGACCTGCTGGGCTGAATTCGCCGGCTGTTTTTGCGGCGGCGCGGCACCGCCCCTGGGCCGGCCTCGGCTAAACTGCGCCTCTTTACCCCCGCTATCCCCGGAGTATCCATGCAGCTCGAACAGGTCAGGGCCGTCATCACTGGCGGCGCATCCGGTCTCGGCCACGCCGTCGCCCAGCGCCTCGTCGCCGCCGGCGCCAAGGTCGCGCTTTTCGACGTGAACGAAGAGAAGGGCCAGGCCGCTGTCGCCGCCCTGGGCCCGAACGCCAGCTTCCAGCGCACGGACGTGACCTCTGAAGAGGGCGTGGTGGCTAATGTCGCGGCAGCCGCGCAGGCCATGGGTGGCCTGAACCTGGTCGTGAACTGCGCTGGCATCCTCGGCGCCGGCCGCGTGCTGGGCAAGGAAGGCCCCATGCCGCTCTCCACGTTCAGCACCACGGTGATGGTGAACCTGGTGGGCAGCTTCAACGTGGCCAAGGCGGCCGCGCAGCTCATGCAGGGCAATGCCGCTGGTGACGATGGCGAGCGCGGACTCATCGTCAACACCGCGTCCGTGGCGGCCTACGAAGGCCAGATCGGCCAGGCCGCCTACTCGGCGTCGAAGGGCGGCGTGGTCGGCATGACCCTGCCGATGGCGCGTGAGCTCTCGCGCTTCGGCATCCGCGTGAACACTATCGCCCCGGGCATCTTCTGGACCCCGATGGTGGATGGCATGCCGCCGCAGGTGCAGGAATCGCTGTCCGCTTCCATTCCGTTCCCGTCGCGCCTGGGTAAGCCGGACGAGTTCGCCGATCTCGTCGCCTTCCTTGTCGGCGCGCGCTACGTCAACGGCGAAACCATCCGCCTCGACGGCGCCGTTCGCCTCGCTCCGAAATAATCCAACCACACCAGCATCGAAGCCATGAAAGCATCCGAAGTCAAAAAGGGTAACGTCGTCGAAAACGAGGGCACCGTGTACCAGGTGCGTGACATCGAGCGCAGCTCGCCGAGCGCGCGCGGCGGCAACGTCACGTATCGCTTCACGCTGTACTCGATTCCGGGCCACCGCAAGTTCGACCTCAGCGTGCGCGCGGACGACGAGCTGAAGGAAGTCGACCTCGCACGTCGCCAGGCGAAGTTCTCCTACATGGATGGCGAGGCCTTCGTCTTCATGGATGACGAGGACTACACCCAGTACATCCTGGACGCGGCCACCGTGGGCGACAACGCCGGTTATATCGTCGAGGACGCCGAGGGCTACTACGTCCAGGTGATCGACGATGCGCCGGTCGGCCTGCAGGTGCCGAGCAGCGTGGTGCTTACCGTGGTCGATACCGCGCCCGAGCTGAAGGGTTCGAGCGCCACCAAGCGCAACAAGCCGGCCAAGCTCAACACCGGTATTGAAGTGCAGGTGCCGGAGTACATCACCAACGGCGAAAAGGTGACGGTGAACACCCTCACCGGCGAATTCTCGGGCCGCGCCTGATGACCACCACGGGGCGGAGCGCGTCACCGCATCCGCCCCGTGCTTTCGCTCGCTGTCCAGTCAGGATGACTAAGGCAGAATCACAAGCCCACAGGAAGGGCCACCCCACGCCACCATGAGCAACGGCTACTCGCTTCGCGCCAGCGTCATCGATACGCTGATCCGGACGAAGCGTCCCGATGTCCCCATGCGCGTCGCACTGCGCAATACCGCGGCCGTCATCCTGCCCCTCGCCATTGGCCTGTACGCGGGCTACCCGCAGGCGGGCATCGGCATTGCGGCAGGTGCGCTCGATACCATGTTCTCGGACCAGCCCGGTCCCTACCAACAACGCCTGAGCCGCCTGTTCCTTGCCGCGCTTTCCGCCGGTGCGGCGGGCCTCGTCGGCTTCCTTATCGGCAGCCATGTGCTGCCCATGGCCTTCGCCTGCATCGTGTGCGGGTTCTTCGGCGGCCTGCTCGTGGTGTTCGGCCCCGACCTGGCCCGCGTCGGCATGACCAGCATGCTGCTGCTCGTGATCTGCGCGGCCGTACCGACCGACCTGCGTGGCGCGCTCGGCGGCGGGGCCTCGATCTTCGCGGGCGGCATGCTGCTCGCGGTGTTCTCCGTCGCGGCGTGGCCGCTGCAACGCTACCTGCCGGAACGGCGGGCGCTGGCCGGGGTGTATCGCGGCCTCGCCGACCTGGCCGCGCAACCCCTGCGCGAAGGCGAGGCGCCGGGCCTCACCGAGGCCATGAACGACCTGCAGACCACCCTGCTCGGCCGCCACCACGCACGCGGCCGCGCCATGGAGGCGTTCCGCGTGCTGCTGGAACTGGCCGAGCGCGTGCGCCTGGAGCTGGTCGCCATGGCCGAACTGGAAACGCGACGCGACGGCATGGGCGAGATGTTCCGCACCGACGCGGCCCGCGTGCTGCGCGCCACCGCGGCTGCCCTGGATGCCGCCGAGCCGCCGGAAAAGGCGCAGCGCGCGCTGGCTACCCTGCAGGCGAGTGAACGCGCATTGCTCGCCGCTGGCGCGACAGGCATGGGGCTCACGGCGCATATCCAGGCCTTGTCGGGCCAGCTCGCCGCCGTGGTGCGCAACACCAACTGGGCGGGCAGCCGCGGTGAAGAGCGTGCGCAGCGCGAGGAAACCACGCTGCCTGAGACCCTGCGCAGCACCTCGCCGCTGGCCACGATCCGGGCCAACCTTACGCCGCATTCGGTGGCGTTCCGGCATGCGGTGCGCTGCGCGGTGGTGCTCACGCTGGCGTTCGTGGTCTCGCGCTATTTCGAGCTGCCTCATGGCTACTGGCTGCCAATGACGGCGGCCATCGTGCTGCGCCCCGATTTCGCGGCTACCTTCAACTTCGGCCTGCTGCGCGTCGTGGGCACGGTGCTCGGGCTGATGCTCACCACCCTGCTGCTGCGCCTGACGCCCGATGTGGTATGGGCGCATCTCGCCGTCATGGCGGTGCTCTGCGTGGCATTCCGCTACCTCGCCGGCGCGCATTACGGTATTGCCGTGGCGGCCCTGACTGGCACCGTCGTGGTGCTGCTTTCGTTTGAGGGCGTCGATCCATTCAACGCCATGTCCGATCGCGTGTTGAACACCGCGCTCGGTAGCGCGCTGGCGTTGCTGGCGTATGTGCTGTGGCCCTCGTGGGAGCGCCACCGTGCACGCACGGCGCTGTCGGAAATGCTCTGCGCCTATGCGGATTACCTCGATGCGCTCGTCGCCCCGGCTGACGCGCGCACGCGCCAGGAAGTCCGTAGCGCCACGCGCACCGCACGAACGAACGCCCAGGCGTCGGTGGACCGCATGCGTGCTGAACCGGGTACGCCTCCCCTGCTCCAGGAGCTGGCGGAAACCCTTTATGCCAACGGCAACCGCGTCGCCCGTACAGGCATGACCCTGGAAGCACTCATCGAAGCAGGCGATGTGCCGCCCGAATGGGAGCATGTGGGCCCCTTCATCAAGGAAGCTTCCGGCGAGCTGCGCCGTTTCGGCCAGGCACTAACCCATGCCGAGCCGGTGGTCACCCCGCCCAACCTGCGTGAGCACCAGCGGGCGTTGGTCGAGGCCCTGGCGCGTACCCAGGATCGCGCCCTGGCCGATGCCGTCGCGAGGCTCACCGATCGCCTGACCGACAACGTGGACACCATCGCGCACGTGGTGAACCGGCGGAGTACGGCGCCCGCGTAGGGCGACGGCACGGTGAAGGCGCATGCTGCACCGCCAGAGGCGCTACCGGGCCGCCGGCCCTACACTCGGGCCATGCTCAAGATCGACACCCACGCGCACATCCTGCCCCGGGACTGGCCCGATCTGGCGTCCCGTTTCGGCGACGACCGTTTTCCCGTGATGACCCACTCTGGCGGCCATCACCGGATCTATCGCGGCGGGAAGTTCTTCCGCGAGGTGTGGGAATCCGCCTTCGACATGGATCACCGGATCGCCGATTACGCCCGCTTCGGCGTGGGCGTACAGGTCGTTTCCACGGTGCCTGTGATGTTTTCCTACTGGGCCAAGGGCTACCAGGCGCTTGAGCTGCATACGCACCTGAACGACAGCATGGCCGAGGTGTGCGAGGCACGGCCGCGTCACTACGCCGGCATCGGCACGGTGCCCTTGCAGTCGCCCGATCTCGCGATCCGCGAGATGGAGCGCTGCATCGGTGAGCTCGGTTTGCAGGGGGTGCAGGTCGGTTCGCACTGCAATGACTGGAACCTAGACGCGCCGGAGCTGTTCCCCTTCTTTGAAGCGGCCGCGGACCTGGGTGCGGCGGTGCTCGTGCACCCTTGGGACATGATGGGCACCGACAGCATGCCGAAGTACTGGCTACCGTGGCTGGTCGGCATGCCTGCCGAGCAATCGCGTGCCGCGTGCTCGCTCATCTTCGGCGGCGTGCTGGAACGGCTGCCGGAATTAAAGGTGATGCTCGCCCACGGCGGCGGCAGCTTCCCCTATTCCATAGGCCGTATCGAGCACGGCTTCCGCATGCGCCCGGACCTGGTCGCCACGGATAACGCCCGCAACCCGCGCGAATATTTCAAGCGCCTGTATTTCGATTCCTGCGTGCACGATGACGCGGCATTGCGCTACCTGCTGGAAACCGTCGGCACCGACCGCGTGATGCTCGGTACCGATTACCCCTTCCCGCTGGGCGAACAGGAGCCCGGTAGCGGCATCGAAGCCCTGGGCCTGGATGAGACCCGCCGTGCCCGCCTGTTCCACGGCACCGCGCTCGAATGGCTGGGCTGCCCCCTCGCCCGCTTCCAGCCCGTCGCTGCCGTGGCGTGACGCGGCGCACACCGCCGTCGCGGCCGGTTCGCAACGGGTATGCCAAAATGGCAGGACTTTCCGGGGGAAATTCGACCAATGCTTCGCAAGTTGCTGCGCGCCCTTCCGCTTGCCCTCATCCTGGCCGCACCGGCCGCCGGCGCGACCGATGTCGCCATGGCCGATGGCGTCGTCCATTTCACGGTGCCGGAAACCTGGTCGCTGATCATGCAGTCCAGTGGCGAGACCGAGACCCAGGTGTTCCAGGTGCCCGGCTCCAGCCATGCCGATGCCACGCTCTCCCGCGTCACCATCACGCTGAAGAAGGCAGCCGACCTGCGCTCCTTCCAGACCTTCTCGGGCGAAATGCGCAGCCGTGCGACCAACCTGAAGGATTACGCGGCCGGCACGCCCAAGGCGCCGACGGAAAACGTGTACTCGGCGAAGGAAGGCACCACGAAGCTCGATTACTACGAGCGTTACTTCTTCGCCAACGGCTACGCGATCCAGCTACGCTGCGTACGCCCCGATGGCGATGCGAAGTTCAGCGCAACGTTCGACAAGGGTTGTGCGGACGTCGCCAGCTCCATACCCCAATAAGTTTCCAGGTTTTTCGCTATGAACGGTTTTGAAGCCACGCGCGCCTGGGCCGACGCCCAGGATGCTGAAGACCCGCTGCGCCGCTTCCGCGACGAGTTCCACATCCCGCCGCACCACGGCCGCGACACGCTGTACTTCTGTGGCAACTCGCTCGGCCTGCAGCCGAAAGGCGTGCGCGCCGCGCTCGAGGCCGAACTGCACGATTGGTCCGAACTGGCCGTGGAGGCCCATTTCCGCGGCCGTTCGCCGTGGATGCACTACCACGAGTACGTGCGCGACGCGATGGCCGAGGTGGTCGGCGCAAAGCCGCTGGAAGTGGTCGCGATGAACACGCTCGGCGTGAACCTGCACCTGATGATGGTGAGTTTCTATCGCCCCACGAAGGAGCGCCCTGCGATCCTGATGGAGGCCGGCGCGTTCCCCACCGATCGCTACGCGCTTGAATCGCAGGTGCGCTTTCACGGGTTCGATCCGGCGACCGACCTGATCGAATTGCAGCCCGATGGCCCCGGCGGCACGCTCTCCATGGAGGCCATCGAAACGGCCATCGCCGAGCACGGCCACCGCGTGGCGCTGATCCTGCTGCCCGGCATCCAGTACCGCACTGGCCAGGTGTTCGATCTGGCCCGCATCGTTGAACTGGGCCATGCGGCCGGCTGCATGGTCGGCTTCGATCTGGCGCATGCCGCCGGCAACCTGCCCCTGGCGCTGCACGAGGCCGGCCCCGACTTCGCCGTGTGGTGCACGTACAAATACCTCAACGCCGGCCCGGGTGCCGTCGCCGGCGCGTTCGTGCACGAACGCCACGCCCACGCCGATGTCCCACGCTTCGCCGGCTGGTGGGGGCACGACAAGAGCACCCGCTTCCAGATGGGCCCGCAGTTCGTGGCCACGCCGGGCGCGGACGGCTGGCAGCTCTCCAACCCGCCCATCCTGGCACTCGCCCCGCTGCGCGCGTCGCTGGATGTGTTCACGCGTGCGGGTATGCCCCGCCTTGTGGAAAAGAGCCGCCGCCTCACCGCCTACCTCGACTGGCTGATCCGTTCCCGGCTCGATGACACGCTCGATATCGTCACACCGAATGATCCGGCCCAGCGCGGCGCGCAGCTTTCCGTCCGCGTCCGTGCCGGCCGCGAGGCGGGCCGCGCGCTGTTCGAGTACCTCGAGAAGAACGGCGTAATCGGTGACTGGCGCGAGCCTGATGTGATCCGCCTCTCTCCCACGCCGCTGTACAACCGCTACACCGATTGCCTTGGCGCCGTGGAGGCGATCGAGGCCTGGCGCGCGAGCCAGGCATGAGCATCGGTGATCTCTACCCTGCGCCGCATGTGGAACGCGGCGAAGGATTCGCCATGCAGGCGACGACACACTGGCTGCGGCTGGTCCCGGGCCGCACGCTGTTCGGCATGAAGGCAGGCGGCCTACCCGTGCAGCTGCCGGACCTTCCCGAAGGCGTGCGCCATCGTGGACTCGAAGCGGCGACGGACGGCCACCGAGTAGCCTTGATCGACGTCAGCAGTCACTGGCTGCTCGACCATCCCGAGCTCACCGACCGCTACATCGCCAACCTCCGCAGCGTGATCACCAGCAAGGCGGCCCGCATGGATGGCTATGCGAAGCACGTTGCCATCCACGGCAGCATCGAACTGTTCCTCGGCCGTGAGCTTGATCGTGTGCCGCTGGAGATCGAGGCGGGTGACGGTTCGTACGAGGTCGCTGTGGACCTGCTGGCCAATGCACCGCGTGAGGGGCGTACCGCCTTCGCGATGCCGCCCGGCGTCGGCGCATGGAAATACGACGATCCGGAATTCCTTGCCGGGACGCAGTCGTGGATTGATGGGGAGCGGTTGTTGGTGGAGTTCAGGCCTGAGGAAGGTGGGCGGATGGAGACGATTGCCGTTGACCGCGCGCAGTTCCTCATGTCGCTGACGCACTGTTGCGCGGCGGCGCGCACCGTGAGTGAGCGGTTGCGCAACGCGCTCTCGAACTC
>Ga0157369_10001433_pt1 | contig 29260 bp, 23 predicted proteins | sample C25metaG_FD_113461 | JGI IMG/M metagenome (GOLD analysis project Ga0157369, IMG submission 113461) | Corn rhizosphere microbial communities from Kellogg Biological Station, Michigan, USA - C2-5 metaG | ecosystem: Host-associated > Plants > Roots > Rhizosphere > Soil | place: USA: Michigan... | reverse complement strand
TCGCCCACCGGCCGCAACTGCGTGAGCGCGATGGCGCGATTCATCTCCATGAAGTCGCGCCGCGATCCGACATAGATCCCGCGAATCCGCGCCTGCTTGTGCAGGATCACGGGCAGAGGTAGCGGCTCGGGCGACGCAGCCCCGGTGAGCACGCCCACCTGGGCGATGGTCCCGCCCATGCGCAGCGCGCGCAGCGAGCGCGGCAGAGTGCCCAGCCCGCCCACTTCCACAACCAGGTCCACGCCTTCGCCGGTCTGCTCCAGCGCCCAGCGATCCCAGTCTGGGTTCTCGTTATAGTTCAGGCCGGCATCGAGCCCCAGGTCGGAGGCGCGGTGCAGTTTGTCGTTGTTGCCGGAGATGCCCAGCACCTTGGCGCCCTTCAGCCGCGCAAACTGCAGCGCAAAAATCGATACCCCGCCGGTACCCTGGACCAGCACCGTCCCGCCCGGCTTGAGGTCGCCCGCGTTCAGCGCATTCCATGCGGTCACAGCCGCGCACGGCAGCGTGGCGGCCTCCTGATAGCTCAGGTGCTCAGGAATCCCCACCAGCCCGTTCTCGTGCAGCACTACGTAATCGGCCAGCATGCCGTCCACGTCGCCGCCGAGCGCGCCGCGCACTTTGTCCGGAGTCGGCAGGCCGTCCATCCAGTTCTGCATAAAGATCCCGGCCACGCGATCGCCGGGCCTCCACTGCGTCACGCCGGAGCCGACTGCCACCACTTCCCCTGCGCCGTCCGAGCATGGAATGCGCGGCAGCCTCAGCTTGGGGTTATACAGGCCCTTGATCATCATCAGGTCGCGGAAATTAAACGAGATAGCGTGTACCCGGACGAGTACCTGTCCCGGTCCCGGTTCAGGATCGGGTCGCTCTACATAATCGAGGGAATCTATGCCAAAAGACGAAATCTGCCAGGCGTGCATGCCAACTCCTGAAGCCCTAACGCTATGAAGCTACTGCCTCTTAAAGAGGCTACTCCATTGGGACGGTGCAGCGGCTCCCAAGCCTCTCTTAGAATAAGGATATATGGCTCGTGGATGGGAAAGTAAATCGGTGGAGGACCAGATGGCAAGCATTGAGCCGGCTGCTCCCGCGCGCGCCGGCGCCGTGTACCAGAATGAGGAAGCGCGGCGTCAGGCGGAACATGCACGCACGGACCGGGCACGCAAAATGCAGACTCTCGAGTTACAGCGGGAAAACATCCTTTCGCAGCGAACGTCCAATCCCGCTCGCCGGACGGCGCTGGAAGCCGCGCTGAAGCAAATTGAAGCGCAAATCGCCGAACTCGGATAACTGCCACCCCGCCGAGAGCGGCCTTTTTGTGGCCTGCTGCGGCCAGGACCGCAGACCCACGCCTGCGGCACTGGCATTACTGCGGATCGCGATGGAACAACAGCGAATTTGCCTGCTGCACCGGCGTGAGCAGAACGCGCGCGATGTTCACGTGCGCCGGCCGGCTCGCCGCCCACACAATCACCTCGGCCACATCCTCCGGCGTCAGGGGCTTGATGTTCTTGTAAACCTTCGCCGCGCGATCGTTATCGCCGTGGAACCGCACCAGGCTGAACTCCGTCTCCACCATTCCGGGATCGACCGTCGTTACGCGCACCGGAGTGCCCAGCAGGTCCTGGCGCAGCCCATCGTTGATCGAGCGCTCCGCCGCCTTCGTCGCACAATACACGGCGCCATTGGGGTACGTCATCTCTCCCGCGGTCGACCCAAGATTGATCACATGCCCGCGGCCCCGCACCACCATCCCCGGCACCACCGCCCGGGTCACATACAGCAGCCCCTTGACGTTTGTGTCGATCATCTCCTCCCAGTCCTCGATGCGCCCCATATACAACTTGTCCAGCCCGCGGCTCAGGCCGGCGTTGTTCACCAGGATGTCAATCGGCGCCCACTCTTCCGGCAGGCCGTCGATGGCATTCTGCACCGTGCGATGGTCGCGCACGTCCAAATCGATCGAGTGGACGGACTCCGCGCCCGCGGCCAGTGCCGCCGAGGCCACTTCAGAAAGCTTGCCCGCGCGCCGGGCCGCCAGCAGAAGCCGCGCGCCTTCCTTCGCAAAGGCCATGGCCGTGGCCGCGCCAATGCCTGCGCTGGCCCCTGTAATAAAGACGATCTTTCCCTTGAAACTCATGCCCATATCCTATCCAACCGCACCGGAAAGTCGGTGATCGCGGCTACGATGCTTCGGGTCATTCGTCACCAGGTCAGGACTCCGTGCCGGGCTTCCCCGTGCGCTTCGCCATCTTGAACTGCCCAACAGCCCAGTCCTCCTTACCCAGCCCGGTCCGCTTCGCTTCCTCGAAAATCTCACCCAGCGCGTCGGCAAAACTCAGCCGAGCGCCCGCCGCCGCCGCGGCTTCACGAAACAGCCGCAGGTCTTTCGCTCCAAGTTCAACCGTCGCTCCAGGATGCAGCGGCGGATGCAGCATCACGTTCGCGTATGCCGCGTAGAACGGCGACTGAAACAGAGCGCTGTTCACGCTCTCGAATAGCACATCGGGCTCGATGCCCTGCGACTCCGCGTACACAAACGACTCGCCCAGCGACTGAATCATCGCGCTGATCAAGAAGTTCCCTCCAAGCTTGAGCGCATGCGCCTCGGGAGGGTGCTTGCCCACCACCGAAATTCCGCGGCAGAACGGCTCCAGCACGCGCCCTGCGCGCTCTACGTTATCGAGCGACCCGGCGACTACGGTCCAGAGCCTGCCCGCTTCCGCTACGCTCGGCCGTCCGAACACCGGCGCGGCCACAAATCCAATGCCGCGCCGCTCGTGCTCGCGAGTCAGCCGCTCTGACAACGCCACGCTGATCGTGCTGCACGAAATATGCAGCATGCCCGGGCTCATCGCATCCACCAACCCGTTGGGGCCGAAGAGCACCTGCTCATGCGCGTAGTCGTCGAGCAGCATCGTAACCACGGCGTCGGCGCCCAGTTCCGCCTCTGCCGGAGTGCCCGCCATGATTGCGCCTTCGCGGAGCAGCGGTTCCGCCTTCCCCTCGGTCCTGTTCCACACTGACAGCTCGTGTCCGGCACCAATGAGCCGGTGCGCCATGGCCATCCCCATCTTGCCTAATCCGAGAAAACCAATCCTCATCCGATCCAACCTCCGTGTCCGGCCCCTTTAAACTGATGGTTCGATGCTGCGCACCATCAAAGCGACTCGTTACGTGCTGCCCTTGCGCGAAGGCGGCTCCCTGCCTGCGATTGTAGAAGGCGACGACCTCGGCCTCTACGTGGTCAAATTCCGCGGAGCGGGACAGGGCCCGCTGGCCTTGATCGCCGAACTGGTTGCCGGCGAGATCGGACGCGCGCTCGGATTGCGCGTACCCGAGATCGTCTTCGCCGAAATCGATCCTGCGCTCGGCCGCAACGAGCCCGACTACGAGATTCGCCAACTGCTCAAGGCCAGTCCCGGGCGCAATCTCGCCCTCGATTACCTTCCTGGATCTGTCATGTTCGATCCGGCCGCCCACGACAAAGCTCCCGCCGACGAAGCGTCCATGCTGGTCTGGTTCGACGCCTTCACGCAAAATGTCGACCGCACCGCGCGCAACGCCAATCTGCTCGTATGGCACCGCAAGCTCTATCCCATCGATCACGGCGCGGCGCTCTTCTTTCACCACGACTGGGCGACCATGGACACGAAGATCGATTCTCCATTTCCGCAAATCAAGGACCACGTGCTCCTGTCCTGGGCGACCGAAATCGCAGAAGCCGGCGCCCGGGCCCGCGCCGCACTCACGCCCGACGTGCTGGCCGGAATCCTGGACGAGGTTCCCGATGAATGGCTGGAATCGATCCCCGGCGCCGGTTCTGCCGCGAGCAGCCGCGACATGTATGTCGATTTCTTCCGCCGTCGATTGGAGTCGGCAAGTATCTTTGAGCAGGAGGCGATGGATGCCCGCAGCCGCCTCGTTTGATTACGCGCTGTTGCGCGTTGTGCCCCGCGTCGAACGCCAGGAGTTCATCAACGCCGGCATCGTCGTCTATTGCCCTGAGAAGCGCTACCTCGCCGCCCGCATTCGGCTTGACATCGCACGCCTCATGGCGCTGTGGCCCGACGCCGACCCCGCCTTAGTCCAGCAACACCTTGATGCGGTCGAGCGCATCTGCGCCGGGGACGAAAGCGCGGGCCCGATTGCCCGTCTGTCGCAGCGCGAGCGTTTCCACTGGCTCACATCGCCGCGCAGTACTATCGTGCAGCCGTCGCCCGTGCACACCGGCATCTGCGACGCGACAGACGGTGTCCTCGATCGCCTCGAAAAGCAGTTCCTCGTGAAGTAAGCGCTCCCACATCATCCCTTTCCCTTTTCCCTTGGTCCCTTAGTCCTTTAGTCCCTTGTTCCCTTAGTGCCTCGGTCCCTGTCCCTACTCAAGCAGCCCCTCGTAAATCCTCCTCGTCTCCTGGTTGAAGCACACGAACCGCACCTCCTCTACACCCGACGCATCCACGTGCTGGCGCACGGTCGCGAGCGCAATCTTCGCGGCCCGTTCCGGCGGAAAACTGTACACCCCCGTACTGATCGCCGGAAACGCGATCGACTTCGCCTCATGCTCGCGCCCCAGTTCCAGGCAGCGCCGATAGCAACTGGTGAGCAACTCATCTTCGCCGCGCTGGCCGCCGCTCCACACTGGCCCCACGGCATGAAACACCCACTTCGCCGGCAGCCGAAATCCCGGCGTCGCCTTCGCGTCTCCCGTCGCGCACCCATGCAGCTTCCTGCAGGCCTCCAGCAGCTCCGGCCCCGCGGCCCGATGGATCGCACCGTCCACGCCCCCTCCGCCCAGCAGGGACGTGTTGGCCGCATTCACAATGGCATCCACCTCAAGCTTCGTAATGTCCCCGGAAACGGCCGTCAATTTCGCCACTGAGATTTCTCCTCCGCTCGAGCCTACTCCGTGCCTCTTCCCTTCTCCGTGCTCTCTTCACTCCGCCCGCAGCGTCTCCGCCGGGTCCACCCTCGCCGCCGCGCCCGCTGGTATCAGCGCCGCAAGCACCGCCGCCCCAACCAGCAGCACCGTCACCACAAGAAACGTCTCCGGATCGTGCGGCCCCACGCCGAACAGCATGCTCCCCAGCGCCCGCGACGCAGCAAATGCAAGCGCCAAGCCCAGCACCGTTCCCGGCAACACCATCCGCATCGCTCCTGCCAACGCAAGCCGCACAATATCGCCGCGGCCCGCGCCCAGCGCCATGCGAACGCCCATTTCCTGGCGCCGTTGCAGCATCAGGAACGCCGTCACTCCGTACAGCCCCACGATGGCCAGCAGCAACCCGGCACACGCGAAGTAGCCCACCAGCAGCATCTCGAACCGCGGCTGATCGGCGATCTTGCCCACCTGCTCCCGCATGGTCCTTATCTCCACCGGCAGCGTAGGAGCAAGCGTGGCAACCTGCGCGCGCAGCCACTGCTCCGCCTTCCCTGCCGGCAGGCTCGACTTCACAATCACCACGCCACGCCGATTCCAATCGTCCGCACGATTGCGCCGCAGCCGGTAATACTCCGGCAGATCGCCGCCGGCCAGTCCTCCGTTCTTCACATCGGCTGCCACGCCTACCACCGTGTACACCGGATCCTGATCCACGGGCGCATTCGACGCCAAGTGGATCTGTTTCCCCACCGCATCCTCTCCGGGAAACATCTTCTGCGCCAGCGCCCGGCTCAATACCAGGAACCGCCCCTGAGACCCGAGTTCGTCGTCGCTGAACCCCGTGCCCTCCACCATCGAAATTCCCAGCGCGCGAAAATAATCCGGCGTCACCCATCGCCACGCAATATTCCCGCCGGTGCCCGACGCCAGCTTCGGCCTTCCCTCCACGCGCAGCGAAGCGTAAATCTGCTCCCCATGCACTCCGCCCGGCGGAAGCGAATCGCTCACCGCCACCGCCGTGATTCCCGGCCCGTAGCGCAAATTCCGCTCCAGTTGCGTGAAGAACGCCATCTGGCTGTCCGGCGTGGGAAACGCGGTCTGTCCCAGCGCAATCGCCCCGGTCACCACGTTGGCATCGTTCATGCCAATATCCTGCCGCTCCAGGTTCCAGAAGCTGCGTGCGAGCAGCGCGCCTCCAGCCAGCAGCAGCAGGCTCATCGCAATCTGCGCCATCACCAGCGCCTGCCGCATCCGCGCCTGCCGTGCGCCCGCTCCCAATCCGGCCCGGCCAGTCAGCGCTTCCGCCCGCACGCGACCCAGTCCTCCGGCGAGTCCAAACCCCACGGCACACACCAGGCTCACCGCGAGCGTGAAACCAAGAATGCGCCCATCGATGTGCGCCGCCGCCAGAAACGGCATTCCATCTGGAGCCATCACCACAAACAGCCGCAGCAATCCCCACCCGCACAGCGCGCCCGCCGCGCCTCCCGCCAGGCTCAGCACCACCGCCTCCGTCACCCACTGGCGCAGCAGCCGCATCCGGCCCGCCCCAAGCGCAGAACGCACCGCCATCTCACGCTCGCGGCTCGCCCGCCTCGCCATCATCAGGCCGGCCACATTCAGGCACGCAATCAGCAGCACCGCCATCACCAGGCCCAGCAGCACCCACGCCGCGCTGTGCACGCTGTGATACTCCCGGTCCCGCAGCGGCCGCACCGTGTAATGCACCTCTTTGCGGAACGGCGCCGGCGCCAGCCGCAGCGAATAGTCGAACAGGGGCTCCAGTTGCGCCTTTGCCTGATCCAGGTTCACGCCCGGCTTCAGCCGCGCGAATGCCCACATCGGCCGCCCCGGGTCCGCCCTCCGCTGCGCCCCTACATCCAGACGCTCGGGCACAAGCACATCTGCCGCCTGCAGCCGCGGCATTTCGAAATCCCGCGGCAGCACGCCCACAATCTCATATCCCGCCCCGTCCAGTTGAATCACCTTGCCCACCGCGCCCGGGTCCAGGTGGAAACGGCTCTTCCACAGCGCATACGAGATCAGCGCCACCTTAGGCGCATTCGGCCGGTCTTCATCGGGCAGAAAATTCCGCACCGCCGACGGCATCACTCCCAGCGTTGGCAAAAAATTCTGCTCCACGCCCGCGCACGTCAGCCGCAGCGGATTCGTCTCCGTCAGATCGCACGCATCCACGCCAATCTCCGACGTCAGCGCGGCAAACGGCTTCTGATTGTCCTGCCACTCGTAATATGACCCGCCCAGCATGAACTCCTGCGGTTCAATCGGCGCCACAAGGCCCACGCTCACCAGCCGGGCTGAATCTCGATAAGGCAGCGGCCTGAAAAGAATGCGATCCACCACGCTCATCACCGCCGTGGTCGACCCAATTCCAATCATCAGCGTCAGCAGTACCGTGATCGAAAATGCGGGATTGCGCCGCAAACCGCGCACCGCATAGCGCAGGTCGCGCCCCAGCGTCTCCAGGCCAAACCCGGGCCGCTCCTCCCTGCATGCTTCGCGCGCCCGCTCCACGCCTCCGAACGCAATCGCTGCCCTCCGCCGCGCTTCCGCTTCGCTCATGCCCGCCGCGCGATTCGCGTCCACCTCCTGCTCCAAGTGGAAGCGCAACTCCCCATCCACTTCCTCCCGCCCCTTGCCCCGCAAAAGAAATCGAAATCCGAAACGCAACCTGCTCCAGCGCTCAGAAAACATCACGGCCTCCCCGGCGGCATGTGCGGGCCGCCACTCCACGACGCTCTACAAGAGAAAAACATGCTCCTCTCTCCTGTCGAATGTCAAGGGGTGCACGATGCAAGCGCGGCCCGCTTGCCACCACGCCATATCAATCCCTTGAAAACGGGGCTGCCCTGCCACATTTCCAAAACTGATTCTGTCAAGATCGATCCTGTTATGTTGAGTGCAGCCCGCCATCGCCAGTAGAACTGCGATTGACAGACCCGCGGGAGGTAATTGCCGGCACATCAATAAGACCGGTGGCGGTCCAAGTGCCTAGAGAGAGTCAAACACGGTAATACGCCCGATATCGGGCAATTCGCTCGACTTCAACCATCTCTCGTCCGAAACTCTGCGAGTGCAGGGACCGAGTGAGCAAATCCTTATGGGCCTGTGTCTGCTTTCCCTTCGCAGTTCGCCCAGCACATCGGACAAGATCGAGCCCTTGAAGGGTGAATACAGATAGAAAACGGTGCCGCGGGACAAATCCGCGTCGCGCACGTCCTGCGCGATGAACCGAACTCGGCTCAGTTGGAGCCTTTGAGCGCACTCCCGCGCGCTCGCGACATAGCCCGCCTGCAACTCAATGCCAAGACTTCGCGCGCCGGTCATCATCGATACAAGAAGCGGCACATGACCCAGTCCAGACCCGAGATCGACAAACACGTCGTCTTCCGCAAGCATGGTAACTGCGATCAGGTGAACCATGTGGCGTACCGGCGTTGGCTGGTAAGGCACCATCTCGGGTGACAGCTGCAGATTTGGTTCGACTGGCTCAGGCTGTTGAAGAACTCCGCTCACAAACTCATCGCAGTAGTCGAAGCCCCGGCCCGGTCTTCCTGGGTCGTTCTCGCTCGCTAAGCTCCCGAGCCACTCAAGAAGGGCGCGCGGTCGGCTGCCACGAACAATATCAGAACGCACAAACTGGTAGAGTTCAGCGTTTGCGGCTTCGAGCCGTCTCCTGATTGCCTTAGCACGCTGATGCAAGCGTGAATGCGTCCGCCTCGTCGACGCTTCGAAATCGAAGCCCCCAAATCCTGCGTCAAGGGCGTCCAGCGCTAACAGGCGCCGCTTCAGTTGGTCGGGCAAAAAGAGAGAAGAGTCGGCCTCCAGATGGCATAGCAGGGCATGCGCATCAGTTTCTCTTTTGATCTCATCCTCAAGGGGACTTGCGGCGGATATGGTTGACACGTCAGCGACCTTAGATGAGATTGGTTGTTATGTCAACCTAAAGTTGATAGGCTTGGCAAAAGGCATGGCGATCAAACAATTGTCCCCGCAAGAGCTTCGTGTATGGCATGCCTTCCGCCTCATGCACGAAGATGTGCTTGCCCGCGTTGACCGGGACATCGCGCAGGCGACCGGACTCTCCGGCCCTGAATTCGGCGTGTTGTCTCGCCTGGCCGGCCTCGGCAAACGCGAGATGCGGCAACAAATGCTCGCCCGCATGCTGGCCTGGGATAAGAGTCGGCTCTCTCACCTGTTGACGCGAATGCAGGAACGATCGCTGATTGAGCGACGGCGTGTAGACGCGAAGACCGTCCTCATCGTCTTGACCCCACTCGGGAAGGAAAAGCTCGATGCTGCTCGTCCGGTACATGCGGCCTCGGTTCGACGGAATCTGCTGTCGCGGCTCACGCAGGATCAGATCGATACCATGGTCCGGGTAACCAATCTTCTTGGAGAAGAAGAGTAGCCCGTTCGTTTCGCGACCACCCTGCCAACCGTTCCGGTGTCCCTTTCAGGCCGGCGCTGCTCAGCGAATCGGGATAGCTCCGGGACCATCGCACGCCAATTTCCCCGGAACCAAGGTTTTCTGCGCAACTCCCGCGCAATATTCGTAAACACAAGCCCAGTATTCGGGACCCGTTCCAAGAGTGAGAACGCGAAAAAGCTGCTCGGATTCCCCAGCCGAACATCTCAGAGGAACTGGAAGATTCTGCTGACCCGATCCAGTGGGGCCGGTTCCCGGTTCAAAATGATCTCTACCAGCGTGGTCGTGAACGGATAAAAGAGAGTTCCACCCTTCATGGCCGTGAGGTCGATATCCACGGGCGCCGTATCTGCGGTCATCTTCTTGCCGTCATCGTTGATCCCATATCCCTGGTAAGCGACGAGTTCCGTGCCGCTCGACGCATGGATGCGGAGCTTGATCGGAATTGCGCCAGTTGTGATCCCCTTGGGAAGCCGTATGTGGAAGCACCTGTAGCTCAGGTCACTCCTGTAGGCATGAACGTCCGTATACATCTCCTCAAACGATACCCATTCGTCGTTCTCCTTCCTCAATACCTCCACCAGAAAATCCGTAATTCCATCCCCCCGCTCGTCCCTTGCATGAACGACGAACTGTTGCCAGCCCTCCATCGTGTCTTCAGCCAATTTGAACAGATGCCCGAAAAACGATTTGAACTCGCCACCGACCCCCGCGGCTGCTTTGCCTGGGTTGACAAGCATCCTGGCGAAAGAAGGAGCTCCAAATGCCTTCGCGCGCGTCAGCCAGTCTTCGTACGTTATTTGACCTTGCTCACCGACCTTAAGGAAATCGGAAACGAGTTGAACCATAGCGTCGTCCGGCTCTGCGATCAAAGTGGCATGGTTCTTGCCCGCGACGGGAATCATCGGAATGTCCAGCCGATCATCCGCCCAGGGCGTTATCGAAACCCTCGAAGTGGGCTGTCCATCCTCCCCGATCGGAGTTCGGGTAAGGTCCACCACGATCTTCCTGGCGTTGAGACCGCAGCCAGCCCATCGGACGGTTCCGTCCGTTCCGGGGTCGTTCGCAACGCTCGAGAGACCCGTGTACGGTTCGTTTCCGATGAACACACACACATAGGGCGTATCAGTTCCCTTACCGTAATGAGGAGTGTCTCCGAGCAGATCAGCATGCGCGAGTTCCCACGTGAAGCGGCTGCCAAGTTCCAGGCCGTCAAGCACGGCATCACCGGCATTGAGAAAGTCGGGTCCGACATTTTTATTTCCCTTGACGAGCGCCCCCAGCCAGGTCCGCCCCTTATGCGCCTGCGGAGAGCCCCACGTAGCCGGAGCCAAGCCGATGAGGTGCTTCAGGCGCTTCAACCGCGCATTGCTGTTGACGCTCGCGCCATAGTTCGTCAACCACGAGCGGATGACCAGCATTCCCGTCGAATGCACGATTGCGTCAAAAGGCTCATCGCCATTCAGCGCTGGATTATTTCGCAGAGCCCGATCAAGCCCTTCCGCGATGTCCTTGATGGTGATTTCGTTGTTCAGCGAAACGTAGTTACCGATATTGATGTCCTGGGCGGCGATGCCTCTTCCCTGGAGCGAGCGGCATAAAGGCTTGAAGTCCAGACCATCGGCTGAGTAGCCATGGATGAGTACAAGCGGACGCGCCATCTTCCCTCCGGTAACGGTGCGACGAACGCACTTCGTGTGATCACAGAGCGTATCAGAAGATACCGCATTGATAGCGTCCACAGTCCGGCAATCGCGTGGCGTAACGGCACGCATGAGATTCCAGTCGCGATGTCGACCTTCCGAGATTCGTAAAAAAGAATGGCAATTTGCCTTGGGGAAGTTCGAATTTGCCTCTGGAACGGACGACGACCCCTGCCCGAATGAATTGCCGGCATTTTTTCCGGTTGACATTCTACCCAAGAGGGTGGGACATTTGGGTAGAATGTCAACCCGAGAGACCAACGACGACCGCATTGCCTTGCTGCAGGGAACGCTTGATCTGCTGATCCTCAAGAGCCTTGTCTTCGGTCCACGCCACGGCCAGGGTATCGCGCGATCCATTCAAGCCCAATCAGAAGATGTCTTTCTCGTTGAACATGGATCGTTGTATGTGGCTCTGCAGCGACTGGAAGAGAAGAACTGGCTTCGCGCCAAGTGGGGCGTCAGCGAAAACAACCGCAAAGCGCGCTTCTATTCGCTCACGATTCAGGGGCGCGAGCAGTTGGCGGAGAAGGCGAGCCAGTGGCGGCGGTTGACGCGCGCGGTGAGCCTCATTCTGGATGCCGATCCCGCCGTCCAATCCGAGGAGGCATGAGCATGTTCAAGCGCAAACGCAGCGCGGAAGATTTCGCCGAAGAGTTGCAGGCGCACATTAAACTGGAGGCCGAGGAACTGCGGCGCGAGGGCTTGAGCGAGGAAGAGGCGCACCGGAAGGCACGACGAAAATTCGGCAGCGTGCGCCGGGAGCAAGAGCGCTTTTACATGCAGGGCCGTTGGGTGGGGCTGGACAAGTGGCTGCGCGACTTGAAGCATGCGTTTCGCTCGCTGATTGATAGCCCTGGATTCACCATCACAGCGATTCTGACCTTGGCCCTGGGGGTTGGCGCAAACACGGCAGTGTTCAGCGTGATGCACGCTGTGCTGCTGCGATCGCTGCCGGTGGCGGATGCGGATCGATTGGCGTATCTTTGGACGTCACAAACGCCGCATGGAACCGGGACGGTGGATAGGCACGAAACGTTCTCCTACCCGGTTTACGACGCGCTGCGGAACCAGAATGGCGGGATGGAGGCGGTGATGGCGTACGTGCCGCTCTCCGGGAGCAAGGTAGCGGTGCGCGTGGGTACTCAGCCAGAAGAAGCCGAAGGCGACATGGTGAGCGGCGACTTTTTCTCTGGGCTGGGAGTGAAACTGGAGCGCGGCCACGGATTTACCGAACAGGACGAGAAGGATCACGCGCCGTTGGCGGTGATCAGCAACAATTATTGGACACGGCGATTTGCGCGGAATCCGGACGTGCTGGGCACGACGCTCTATGTCAACGGCGTAGGTATCACGATTGTGGGGATCGCCGGCCGCGGCTTTGAGGGGTTGGAAGCAGGCAAATCGACGGATTTCTGGATTCCGCTGCAGAATCGCCCGGAGCTGAATGCGTGGGGTAATCCGCTGGACGAGGGGAAGCTGTACTCGGCCAATCCGACGTGGTGGTGCCTGCGGCTGATTGGGCGGTTGCGGCCTGGAGTGACAAAGTCGCAGGCAGTGGCGCAAATGCAACCGGTATTTCAAGCCGCGGCTTATACGGGATTGGGGACGCCGGCGCCGGGCGAGAAGAAGCCGGTGCTGGGCCTGGCAGACGCGAAGGGAATCGCGGGCTATGGCGGGGAGTATGGCAAACCGCTGCAACTGCTGATGGGGCTGGTGGGGCTGGTGCTGCTGATTGCGCTCACCAACGTGGCCATGCTGCTGATGGCGCGCAACGCAGCGCGGCAGCGCGAGTTCAGCATGAAGCTGGCGCTGGGCGCGAAGCGCGGCGATCTGCTGCGACAACTGCTGGCGGAGAGTTTCTTGCTCACGACGGCGGGAGGGTTGCTGGCGTGGCTCTTTGCGATGTATGCCACCAGGGCATTGGGGGCATGGGCGCAGATTGAATCGAGCCTGGCGCCGGATGGCGCGGTGTTGCGATTCACAGTGGCGGTTCTGGCGATTGCGGTGGTTCTGTTCGGGGCGGTTCCTTTGCGCATGGCGCTGGCGGCGGGACCATCGCTGACGATCAAGACGGCGGCGGTTTCCGGCGCCGACGCCGGAAAGACGCGCATGGGCAGATTCATCGTGGTTCTGCAAATGACCGTGTGCGTAGTACTGCTGGTAGCAGCGGGGCTCTTGATTCGCACGCTGCGCGAGCTTGAGAACACGCCGCTGGGATTTAACACGCACGGGCTGGTGGTGTTTGGCGTGAAGCCGGATATTCACTCAGTGGAACAGGGGAGGGAGTTCTACCGCAACGTTACGGCGAAACTGCGGCAGATCCCAGGCGTGGAGTCAGTGGGCTTGATGATGTGGCGCGTCGGTTCCTGGTCGTCGAATAACACGGAGATGCTGGTGGACGGCACGCTGCCGGATGTGCCCAATGGCGGATCGCGAACGGTGCGGATGAACGTTGTGGGTCCTGGATTTTTCAAGACGCTCGGAGTGCCTGTGCTTGCAGGCCGCGACTTTGCCGATTCCGATACAGCGAGTTCACCGCATGTGGGCATTATCAACGAGGAGTTTGCGCGGCGTTTCCTTGCCGGCCAGAATCCTCTGGGTCATGTGATCGACACGGAAGGGAGGGGATTTCCGTTGAGTATTGTGGGGGTGGTGAAGGACCACAAATACCGGAGCATCGACGAAGAGCCGATCCCCATGGCCTGGTATGAGTATGAGCAGATTCCGGTCATCGGCAGAATGGACGTGGAGATGCGTGTGCATGGCGATCCGCTGGCGATTCTGCCTGCGGCGCGCAAGGTGGTGCAGCAGATAGACCCGACGCTGCCGCTGATCCAGCCCATGACCCAGAGGGCGCAATACGATCTGACCATTTCAAGCCAGCAGCTCTTCGCGCGCCTGGCTGGAGTCTTTGGATTATTGGCGGTGGTGCTGGTGGCCGCGGGGCTCTACGGCACACTGGCCTATCGCGTGAACAGGCGTACGGCGGAGATTGGAATACGCATGGCGATGGGTGCGCGACGCGGCCAGGTGGTCTGGATGATCATGAAGGACTCGCTGGTGCTGACGGCGATTGGCGTGGTTGCGGGAGTTCCCTCGGCCATGCTGGTTGGGCGTGGCCTGGCGTCGTCGTTGTATGGCGTGACGCCGATGGACGGAGCAAGTTACGTGCTCGCAGTGGCGGGAGTGGCGTGCGTAGCGCTGGCAGCCAGCGCATGGCCGGCCCGTCGCGCCGCAAACGTGGAGCCGTTAACGGCATTGCGTGCGGAGTAGCGGTCCCGCATTCGGTTGGAGCTAACACACCGCGTCGCTCGTTGACCGAGTTGCGGCTGAATCAGGTCTACTCGTCACTTGATCGTCGTACGTCCCGTTCGCCAAGCTTTGTACCATCACACCTCGTACAGCGCGCTCCCGGAACTGTGCGTGTCTCAAGGTATGGACAAGTGCGTTTCACCCGGCATGATATCGCGCTCGAGAGAGGCAGAAGGGACCGCATCCCTGCTGGTTCTAACCTGGTTCCACTTGAGATGAAACGTTGAGCCTTCGTTGTGCAAATCTAGAGTGACATGCCCGTTCTCTGAATGCCAGTTGAGGTCCACGATGCTGTTGCCAACGCGGACATGTTCGACTTGGAACGAGTGCCACGAGGGAGGAACCTGCGGCTCGAAGTACAGCACGTTCTTTCGTCCATTGGATTCCAGGCCCAACATGCCGTGTATCGCTGCGGAAAGAAATGCCGATGAGGACCAGGTCTGCTCCGGTACCGATTCACGCTGCGGTGTAAAGAAGCTGCCGGACATCACTTCATGCATGTGGCCAAGGGAATCGACTGACGCCCACGGGACAAGACTTCGCCACAACGCGTTAGCCGCTTCTGGCCGATGCGCTTGCCACATTGTCTCAGCTGCTGCTGCCGTACTCACGGCCCAGACACTGCCTTTCGCATACCCGGTGGGATCGTAATCGGGAGCCGTAGTTGGCTTGCTGCGCAGTCCCCATGCAGTCAAGTAAGGAGCAGTCGCAAGCATGTCCAGAGTCGCGGATGTCTGTTCCGGCGTCGAAGCTCCCGACGCAATAGCAGCCAGATCCGCTGCGGACGTCCTCTCCGTCGGCGTCCCGGAGCGGGTAAAGCCACTGATCCAACGGCGCGCACGGGCATCCCAATATCGCAATCGAATGCTATTCCGCGCGCGGAGACTCGCGGACTCGGCCTGCTGACTCAGCGCCTTGTCGTGCATCGAGCCAGCAAGTTCAGACATCGCGTGGGCCGCACTCACCCAGGACGCGGAGAGTGTCAGTTCATCTGTGAGGCGATCCTGCTCGTTGCCGCTCATCTTGTCCGCCGGTACGCGCGGCAGGCCGTCGCTCTTATCCAGGGTGGAGAGGCAGTATTGATACGCTTTCAGAGTTGCGGCCCAGTGCCTGGCGAGGAACGCTTGATCCCCGGTGACACGGTCGTATTCAGCAAGCTCTGTCAGGAAATCGAAGGTTATGTCAACGTGCGCATACATGTAGGGATAGTCCTTCGCCCAGTTGAGAAAGCCCGCACTCTGAGAGATCTCGTGCCACATCATGCCGTTGTCCGGGTTTTGATATTGATAGAGGAAGGCGAGCTCGTCAGCGGCCCGCTTATAGTTCCCTTCATGCAAAAACGCTTCCACTGCTACCAGACCATCTCCTGCAAAATACCAGGCGTACTGTGGACGGCGTGAAGTGTGCGACGGTCCATAACCGGCGACCATGGCACAGCCGAGTCGCGCGTTGCACGTCCAAGCCTGCTCGAGCGCGATCTGCGCCCACCTGATCGCACGATTCGCCTCAAAATCGGGCGTTGTGATCTTTACAAGATCCGACGACCTATATCGCTTCGCATCCTCACTCGCAACATCCTCTGACGCATGCAGCAAAGAAGCTGTCGTGGCATGCACGTCATCCTCCTTTTCACTCTGCCCCGCAAACACCAGGGCTGCGCAATAGCCACCGGCACAAGGTTCCGGTTTGAGTGTGAGAGTGGTCGCACGATTGAAATCGCTACCGCGCCGATCATTATTCAATTCGCTGTGCCCTGCTGTCTGGAGGGACGAAATGAGAGCACGGAATCGATGCGTGGGTTCGCTCAAAAGGAAGCCTCGCGCATCCTGATCCCACGAAGTCTCCTGGCCACCGATCCCCGCCGGCCACATCAAATTGAGCGATGGCCGAAATTCAACCTCAATCTGGAGATCAGCGCGGCCTTCCACGATAAATCGAACCAGAACCCCGGGGTCTTCCGCATGGGTCGTAATGTGTTCTCGCACACGGAAGTCAGGCGCGGTATAGATACGGGTTACCCCGAGGGGATCGACCTCAACCGACGTGAGCACGCTGATCGCAGAAACGCTGGGAGCATTGGGCAATGTGAACCTGAGTTGGTACCCGGATACGATCTGTAAGGGAAAAGCCCAGAATTCCAAACCGTCTTCGGAGTAGCCGCCGGCAAAGCCACGAATACCGTGCGCGGAGATGTACCTGTTCGGCTGCGCCACCTTCGTCGACCAGACAGGGAAGTCGAGCTCGGACTGTGGACCAGCCGCGGATGCCGCCGAATTTGCCTCTTGTGCAGAACCAAAGCTGCTTAGCAAAAGGAGGATGACAAGTACGCGAAGCATGGGCTCTCCTGCGATCGTTGCGGCATCGCCTTGCGACTCTGTAGCGGCGTGCGCCAAATGATCCCACTCGATGTGGAATCAATATATCTGCCACAGTTCGAAACTTGCGATCCATCTGCAATGGGATGCCGCCGGCTGCAACGAACAAGTCAGGCGGACGCGCCATGCACCGAGTGGACGCCAGTGCGTGAGAGGGAGCGTTGCTACTCTCTCAGCGATGGTGTGAAGGTGACGGCGACAAGCAGACCCTCGGGCGAGAGGAACCGGCTTACGGTTTGGCCCCAGGGCTCCGTCTTCATTCGGATGAGCATTCGATACCCGGCCGATTCGAGGTCGGCTGAAGCGCTCTCCACATTCTCCACTTCGAATTCGAGCCAAGCCTGGGGGATGGGAACATCATCGGGCCATGAATCGGTGTCGAAACAGGATCGCGCCGCCTGGGAGAGAGGCCACAGAGCAAAGTGCTTTGCGCCCTGCAGCGAGCCTGTGTACAGGTAACCGCCCGCGTCTTCTTTGAAGGGAATTCCGAGGCAGTCGGCATACAGCGCCCGGCTTTGAGCAACGTCACGGTCGATAGGACCAAAACCGGCAATGAACAGGACTTTTGTGCCCGGACCCACCATGTTCCTCGCACCCCCGCTTTTAAGATGCTATTCGCGACATGGGTGCCCTGTGGAATGGAGGGTAAGGCTGGCAGTGGTGAGGCTTCCGAATCTGGATGAGGGTGGGACTGGGTCTCCCGCTTTTTGGGGAATGGGGAGGAAGGAAGAAACTGTGTTCCATTACCGCTTACGCGTTTTCAAGAAATCTGTGGAAAACGCGGAAAAATAAAAAGTTAAGAAAACGGAAGGGTTATGTTTGTCCGTTTTGACGCCAAGCTCCCGAATTTCTTCGGGAGCGAAGGTACAGTAGCATGATGGCGGCCATTGGTTTGTGATGGCGGTAACGGGTGTGAGGAGCCCGAACCTTTTCTTTGAGGGTCTGGCGGCGGGACTCAAAGTCCCGCCCTTACGCGTCTATGGGTGCCAGGTCCCGCTGTGTGAACCCAGCACTTGCTCCCCGTTCCCCGCCTCCGGCATCCAATACCTATGTCCGCGCACTTGTCTGTATCCGTACTCGACCTGGTACCCATGAAGCCGGGCGAAGACGCCGCCCCCGCCATTGCGCGATCCGTCGATCTCGCACGCCACGTTGAGCAGTGGGGTTATAAACGCTTTTGGCTCGCCGAGCATCATTCCATCGAGGGCCTGGCGTGCTCTGCCCCACCCATCCTGATCGGCCATATCGCCAATGCCACCAGCACCATACGCGTCGGTAGCGGCGGCATTATGCTGCCCAACCACGCCCCGCTCATCGTGGCGGAACAGTTCAGCACCCTTGAGGCGCTCTACCCCGGCCGCATCGACCTTGGACTGGGCCGCGCCCCGGGTGGTGACTTCCATACCATGCGCGCCCTGCGACGCAACCTGCAGCAGTCGGGCGAAGATTTCGCAGAACTTCTGGACGAACTCCGCCTTTACCTCGGCCCGGCGCGGCCCGGGCAGGCCGTCAAGGCTATCCCCGGCCAGAACAGCCGCGTCCCCATCATCCTGCTTGGTTCGAGCCTTTTCAGCGCCCAGCTCGCCGCCCGACTTGGCCTGCCTTTTGGTTTCGCGGCGCACTTCGCACCCGACTATCTCTACGCCGCCGCCGATCTGTATCACCGGGATTTCCAGCCGGTCGGCACATCGCAAAGCCCTTATTTCATGGTTGGCGTGCAGGTGATTGCCGCGGAAACCGACGAGCAGGCGCGCCGCCTCTTCACCACTCCCCAGCAGCGATTCCTGCGCCTGATCCGCAACCAGGCCGTCGAGCTCCTGCCCCCCGTCGACTCCATGGACTCGCTCTGGTCAGAGCCCGAGCGCGCGGCCGTCATGAGCAAGCTCGGCGCCGCCATCGTCGGCTCCGATTCCGCGGTCCGCGCCCGTCTCGAACGCCTTGCTGAACAAACCGGGGCCGCCGAGATCATCGTGGCCACCGATACCTACAGCCAGCAGGACCGGCTCGAATCCTACCGCCGGGTCGCAGAAATTGTCCGCACCATCCAAACCCGCCAGCCGGCGCTGCAGTCTCAGTCATGACGGCCGATGGTGGAACCGGATAGAAACAGCCCAATTTGCCCCGGCCCGGGAACTGATTTCGTTTCGGGTTCGCGCCAATGATCTGTGCTGTTCCGGCTGGTGGCGGAGCCAGAACGCGAGTAGACTGAGTTCTGCTCTGCTCGCCGGGAAAGCCCTGCTTGCGCGGCGAAGGTGCAGCGTTCCGTGCCGGTAATCACCTACAATCCGGGTCTGTTGGGCGCTTCCCGCCGCTCGCGGCAAAACCCGCTCGTGACCTCTTCCATTCGTAAGCGGCTGTTTGGCAGTGCGTTGCTGGGCATCGCCATCCCGCTCCTGGCCGGCTGCGGTGCCGCTGCCCGCTCCGCCGTTCAGGGCAACTCGGCACTTTCCATCACGCCCGGCATCTCGACCCTCGACACCAATTGCACCGGGTGCAACGCTACGAACAACCGCGGAGAGCCCGTCCACCGGCTTGCCGCCTTGCTCGCGAATGGATCGCAGGCGGCGGTAACATGGTCAGTTTCCGGCGGAGATCGAATTGCGGGACCGGGAAGAATTGACGCGGAGGGCCGCTACACTCCGCCGGGGTACCTGACAGCCGACCACGCCGATGTCCTTGTCACCGCGCGGCTGGCGTCCGATTCCCAAGTGGCCGCCACTGCGCGCTTGACCATCACACCCGGCTTCCTCCAGCCGCTCACCCCGGAAAACGCGGCGCTCGGCCCAGGCGGCACACTTACCGTCAGCGGAAAGCTGGCAATCGCAGGGGGTGAAACCGGCATTCACTTCGGCCTTCAGACCGGTTCCGAAACCGCGGCTACCAACGCGGGCGCCCTCAGCGTTCCTTCCTGCGAACACAGCGAAAAGGCGTTCACCACCTGCAGTGTGACCTATACCGCCCCGGCGTCCATTCCGGGCAATTCGGTGGTTTACGTCATCGCCCATGCAGCCGGACCCGGCGGCAGTTCGTCGCAAACGAAAACGGCCATCCTGCTGAACGCGGCCGGTGTCACCAGCAATCCCGTGCTCCACCAGGGACTGCTGCCGACCTCGATGCCTCTGGGCGGCTCGGGCGGCAACAATGGGGATTTCGATGCCCACGGCAGCACCATCGCCGACTGCTGCAGCGGAACGCTCGGCGCCCTGGTGGCGGATAACGCCGGCCGCCAGTACATCCTGAGCAATAACCATGTGCTGGCCCGCAGCGATCACGCGGCTGTAGGCGATGCGATCGTGCAGCCCGGGCTCATCGACAACAACTGCACCCCCAATGGCGCCGGTCCCGGCACTGTGCCCGTCGCTTCTCTCTTCGCCTGGGCACCCCTCAAAGCCAATGGCACGAACGTCGACGCCGCGATCGCGCAGGTGGCCAGCCACACGGTGGACGAATCCGGCAAGATCATGGAGTTGGGAGCGCGCCAGCCCGATGGCCTGCTGGCTGCGGCATCCCCCGGCGTGTCGTCGAGCAATGGCCGCGGTGAATCCGCGACCTTGCAAATGCGCGTAGCCAAAAGCGGGCGTACCACTGGCCTGACGTGCGGGGCAATCTCAGCGATCGACGTGGATATGGCCGTGGATTACTTCTCCGATTGCGCTGAGACGCGGCCTTATCTTTCCAAGGTCTTCACAAATCAAATCGCGATCAGCGGCGACCGGTTCAGCGATGCGGGTGACTCGGGGGCGCTGATCGTGAACACCGCGAATGCCGAGCCGCTCGGTTTGTTCTTCGCCGGAGGAACGGATCCGCAGGGAGTGGGACAGGCCGTAGCAAACCCAGCGCCGGACGTGCTGAACGAACTCGCTGCCGCAGCGGGCGGCGGACTGACCTTTAGCTACGTGGGCGGCGCCGATCACCCCGTGAGCTGCGTGAATTACGGAAATAGCACGGTACGCCGGGCACAGATGCTCGCGCTCAGTGACGCGGAGATCCAGCGCAGCCAGCAGGCGCTGTTTAACGCCCGCGAGTTGGTGAGCCCCGCAAATGGCATTCTCGGCGTGGGGATGGGAAAAAGCAGCGACCAACCGGGAACCGCCGCGGTCCTGATCTATATCGCTGACGGGGAGAAACAGCCCATTCCGGCGACCATCGACGGAGTGCGTACGGTAGTGATCTCAGCCACACCCGAGCAGGTGGCCCTTGGGGCCGCTCCCCTGGACAATGGCGAAAGCGCCGTCACCTTAACCCCTGCTGCGCTCAATCGCGCGCTACGCGTCAAGCAGCAGATAGCGCGGGGCCTGATGCGCGGCAACAAAGCGTTTTTCGGCGTGGGCGTGGGACAGAGTCTCGACAATCCGCGCGAGCCTGCGCTGGTCATTTATGTGAATCGAAACCTGCTTCCGTCGAACCTGCCGCAGTCTCTCGGTGGCATACGGACCCGATACCTGGTAATGGACCGCCTGCATGTCACGCGCTCCTATGCAACCGGCATCTCCTCGCCCCGGCACTGCATGCCGCATCATGCCGATTCCGGCGAGTGGGTGCGTCCGCGCGGCATCGATTTTCCCTGACCGGATTTTCCGATGCTTCACCAGCCCTGCTGCCCCATGCGATAGTTATTTTTGTGCGCGAGTCGCGGTTCCCGCGTGCGGGAGGGATGGCTCATGAAGGTCCGTACCTATCTGAATTACGGCGGCAATTGCGCCGAGGCGTTTCGCTTCTACGAACAAAACTTAGGCGGCAAGATCCAAATGCTCATGACCTTTGCCCAGGCTCCCGACCAGAGCCAGGTGCAGCAGATCGATCCGAACGCGGTTTTGCATGCGCAAATGGAGATCGGCGACACACAGATCATGGCGACCGACGTTCCGCCCGACCGGTTTCAGCCAATGCGCAGCGTCTACCTGTGCTACGCGGTGGACAGCGACGCGGAGGCGGAGCGGATTTACAGTCTGCTTGCTGAAGGCGGCCAGGTATTCATGCCCATGCAGGAGACGTTCTTTGCTACGCGGTTCGGCCAGTTGCGGGATCGCTTCGGTACCTCGTGGATGGTCATTCACGAGAGGCCGATGCCGGGTCCGGCATAACCGAGAGCCGCGACCTTCGTTGCAACCAGAACAGAATAAGCCCGGCGAGGAAGACAGACGGAATGACGCCATTTGCGGGGTGGTGCATGACGAAGATGTGCACCACAACAGCTCCTGCCATGGCTGAAGAGGTCGTGCTGCTGCATTGGCCTGTTCAAACATGGGCTCGCGATGCGCCCGATTGTACGCTCGCGAAGCAACTGTCGCGAACGATTTTGCGCGCCGCGCGCGGCAGCATCACGGCCAACGTGGCGAGATTCGAATCAGATCCAGTTCTCCGAGATCCTGCACGTTGAACGCCGGCGTAGAGGCCGGAATGCACGCAATGCCCCGCGCAGGCAGCTCGATCGCCTCAAACCCCTCGCCCTCAATCCGCCCGGACCCGGCTGCGGCAAACAGGTAAGAAAGCCCGGCGCCGCGCTCATCCGAGGCAGGGAGCGAAGAAGATGCGCGCGATCCGTTGACGGGAAGCCGCTCTACCCGGAAATATTCGACGTCAACCAAGATGGTGCGATCGTCGCGCGGAACCGGCGGGACTTTGCCGGCGCGCGTAGCCAGTTGGGTGGCTTCGAGCGATTTTTCAATGTGCAGTTCACGTGGCCGTCCGTAGTCGAACATGCGGTACGTGATGTCGCAGTTCTGCTGCGTCTCCAACAGGATCGAGCCCGGCCAGATGGCGTGCACCGTGCCCGCATCGACGAAGATCATGTCACCCGGTTCGATTGAGACGACATTCAGGCTTTGTTCCAGTGATCCATCTTGAATGCCGGTGCGCACACGGTCCATGGTGACTCCCGGCTTAAGTCCTACGGCCACTCGCGCGCCGGGTTCGGAGGCCAGCGCATACCAGCACTCCGTCTTTCCGCGGGGCTGTCCGTATTTCTGAGCGAGGCCATCATCGGGGTGCACCTGGACGCTGAGCTTTTCGCGGGCAAAGATGACCTTGATCAAAAGCGGGGACTCCTGAGTGCGAGCCGATGTGCCGAGCATCGCCAGTGGCAAAAGGCGAAATGCATCGGCAAGCGGCTTGCTTGCGAGGGGCCCCGTTGCAATGCGGCAGTCGTCGCCGGTCAACCAGACTTCGCCCAGCGGTTCGCCCTCGACGCTGCGGGATGGCGGCGCATCGAACCACGGCCGAAGGTCGTTGAAACCCCACACGCGCGCGACAAAACGGGGCTCGATAAGAAACGGAGGGAGCATGGATGGGGGGCTGAGTTCTGGCATTCGAATAAACCCTTTTGCATCGCGAAATTGCGACGGCGGCCACGACCTGCCTGGACCAATATCGATGTGGCAAGCCCGAACGAAACTGCGCCGCGCGCTTTCTTCATCTTGCCATGGCGAACCCGGCTGGACAGTGGGGAGTGCCGCTGCGGGCCCCGTCGTGCCAGAATGCAAATATGAAGGCGCTGGTGTTGACCGCCAATAAGAGGCTCGAAGTGCTGGACTACGCGACCCCGGTTCCGGCGCCGGGGGAATTGCTCGTGGCCGTCGCGGCATGCGGAATCTGCGGCAGCGATGTCCACGGATATGACGGCTCCTCGGGCCGACGCATTCCGCCGCTCATCATGGGACACGAAGCCGCGGGTGTGGTGGCAGAGACCGGCGCGGGAATCACCCGGTTTCACCGTGGCGACCGCATCACGTTCGACTCGACGATCTACTGCGGCGAATGCCGCTTCTGCCGCAGCGGCGAAGTGAACCTCTGCGATCGGCGAGAGGTCCTGGGAGTCTCGTGCGGAGAATATCGACGGAATGGAGCGTTTGCCGAATTCGTCGTCATTCCCGAACGCATCGCGTTCCGATTGCCGGACTCAATGCCATTCGCGGAGGCAGCCCTGCTGGAACCGGCTGCGGTGGCGCTCCACGCCGTCGCGCTCAGCCCTAGCGACAGGCGAGATACGGCCCTGGTCATCGGAGCGGGCATGATCGGTCTGCTCACCATGCAGGCTGCCCGTTCCGCGGGTTTTAAACGCGTGCTCATTGCCGACATCGACGCATCGCGCCTGGAACTCGCGAAAACGTTAGGCGCAACCGATGCTCTGCACGCGGGCGGAAGCGACCTCGTCGAGCGCATCCAGGAAGTCACCGGAGGGGTAGGCGTAGACGTAGTCTTCGAGGCCGTCGGCCGGGATGAGACGGTCTCTGCCGCCATCGACGCTGTGCGCAAGGGCGGCACCGTCCTCCTGATCGGAAACATCACTCCGACGGTCAAACTGCCGCTGCAGAAGGTGGTGAGCCGGCAGATTCGATTGCAGGGTACGGCTGCATCCGCGGGAGAGTACACGGAGGCGATCGACGGCATTGCGCGTGGGACCATTCGCGTTGCGCCGCTTATCTCCGCTGTAGCTCCTCTCGCCAGCGGCCCGGAATGGTTTGAGCGACTGTACGCGGGTGCGCCAGGCCTAATGAAGGTAGTTCTTGCTCCGGGAGGGACCAGCTTGCAATGAGCAGCGCGATGTTTGATCTTTCAGGCCAGGTGGCGTTGGTCACCGGCACGAGCCGCGGACTGGGACAGTACCTGGCGCGAGCATTAGCGCGCGCCGGAGCAGACCTGGTACTGACCAGCAGGCGGAAGGAGAGCCTTACTGAGTTCGAAGCGGAGATTCGCGCGCTGGGTCGGCGCGCTGTTTCGCTCGAACTCGACGTTCGGATGGAAGACAGTATTCGTCGCATGGCGGATGATGCCGAAGCCGCATTCGGGCAGATCAATATCCTGGTGAACAACGCCGGATGCAATGTGCGCAAGCCGGCACTGGACGTGACATGGGAAGACTGGAACCTGGTCCTCGATACCAATCTCCGCGGGAGTTTCTTCGTTGCGCAGTCTGTCGCACGCGGAATGATCGCGCGCGGATATGGACGAATCATCAGCATCGGATCGGTCACGAGTGTTTTCGGATATGCGGGCCTTGCCCCGTACGGTGCTAGCCGAGGAGGCATCCGTCAGTTGACGATGAGCCTGGCCGATGACTGGAGCCCGCATGGAGTCACCGTGAACTGCCTTGCTCCAGGATGGTTCAAGACCGCGCAGAACAAAATGATGTATGACGACGCCGAGTGGGTGGACTACCTGACCGAGCGTATTCCTGCCGGTCGCCCTGGCCTGCCGAACGATCTCGATGGCGCAATTGTCTTCCTTGCATCGGAGGCGAGCCGCTACATCACCGGGCAGACGCTGCTCGTCGACGGAGGCATTTCCATTGGACGCACGCGTGCTCTGCCTTCCCGGCCGAAAGAGAGTTGACGAGCGATCACGCCGAATCACGCAATTCCAAGCGAATGGCCGATCCTTGTCAATCGGTCCCCGGTCCATTAGATTAGCTGTCGGCGCGAAAACTGCTGAAAGATCGCTCGAAACGCCTGAGATACGAGGGGAATTGATGGATCGCCGTACTTTTCTTGCTTCTGCTACTTCCGCCCTTATTGCCGAATCTGTTCTTGCCGGTCGTGCCGGCGCCCAGGCGAATTCAGCCGCCCTGAAGCCCATGGCCCTCGGCTTGCTCGTAAGTCCCTACGGGTCGCCGGAAGCAACCATCAAGCGTGTGCACGATCTTGGATTCTCGAATTGCTTCCTGTCGCTTGACGGCTATATCGGCAAGTTCACGAACGATGCGGCCCAGGAACTCAAGGGACTTCTTGCGAAGTACAACGTGGTGGCCACAACGGTTGAAGTCGTGGGACCTCCGCCTCTGGAGTGGAACTTCCTGCGCGGACCCGCGACCATCGGCCTGGTGCCTCCTGCGATGCGCGCGGCGCGCATCGACGCGCTTCGGCAGGCATCGGATTTCGCAAAGTTGCTGGACATATCGCAGGTGCAGACACACTGCGGGTTCATTCCTGAGGATCCCGCGGATGCACTCTATCCCGGCACAGTCGAGGCCATCCGTACGGTTGCACAGCACTGCCACACTAACGGCCAGTACTTCCTGATGGAGACAGGCCAGGAGACGCCGACGACGATGTCACGCATGATCCGCGATGTGAACATGGCGAACCTCGCGGTCGGACTCGATACGGCCAACCTGATCCTGTATGGCAAAGCAAATCCGGTGGACGCGGTGGACATTCTCGGACCGCATATTCGCAGCGTGCACGCCAAGGACGGACGCTGGCCAACCGATCCGAGCCAGCTCGGTGAAGAGGTATTGATCGGCACCGGCCTGGTGGACTTCAGAACCGTGTTCACCAAGCTTCGCCGCCTGGGCTACACCGGAGCGATCACCATCGAACGGGAGACCTCCGGACCACAACAGATCGAAGATGTGCGCCGCGAAAAGCTGTACCTGGAGAAGACTCTGCGCGAAGTGGCCGCTTGATCCGGGACGACTTGAGAGTGATCGACAAATAGAAACAAAGGACCCACAGAAATGGATCGCAGACAATTTTTACAGGCGGGTGGCCAGGCTGCCTCCGCCATGCTTCTTTTGAAAACGAAGACCGCATTCGGATACGAGGCCAACTCGGCTGTTCGGCTGGGACTGCTGGGCTGCGGGAATCGCGGCACCCAGGTGGCCGTTTCTTTTTCGCAGAATACAACGGCGCAGGTAGTCGCATTGGGCGACATTTTTGCCGATAAGTTGGAGGCGGGCAAGCAGCACTTCAACAAAGTGAATGCTGATCTGGGTCGCGCGGCAATTGACCCCAAGCTCCTCTTCCGAGGTCCCCACGCATACCGCCAGTTGGCGGAGTCGAAGGACATTGACCTGATGCAGATCTCGACGCCGCCGTACTTTCATGTGCAGCATCTCGAAGCCGGTGTCGCGGCCGGCAAGCACGTGTATTGCGAAAAGCCGGTCGGCATTGATATACGGCAGGCCAACCAGGCGCTGGCCATTGCCAAACGGATTCGTCCAAACCAGAGCGTCGATGTCGGCTTCCAGTGCCGCAATGCGCCGCCGATAGCGGCCATCGCGCAGAAGGTCAAGGCGGGAGCGCTCGGCAAAACCGCGGCCGTGAGCGGCAACTACAACGCCCCGGCATCGACTGAAAAGACCAGACCCGGCGAAGGTAAGGATGAATACCGGCTGCGCAACTGGCTATGGGATCGCGCACTCTCAGGCGATATTCTCATCGAGCAGAATATTCACATTATCGACCTGTGCAACTGGATGCTCGGCGCGCGACCTCTGAAGGCGACGGCAACCGGCGGCCGTAACATTCTCAAGCATTATGGCGACTGCTGGGATAACTACCAGGTCGATTTTACCTATCCCGATAACGTTCACTTCGCCTTTGCATCCACGCAGTTCGGCGATGACGGCACTTTCGACGCAGGGTTGAAGCTGTTCGGCGAAAACGGCTCGGCCTCGGTTCCCTACTCCGGTCCCGTCCGCATCACAGGCAAGAACGCGTGGGCTTGGCAGGATTCCGAGTCAACGGCTCAGGGTTCCGGACAGTTTGCGGCAAACGGCAATTTCTCCGACAACCTGGCGCACGCCGATCGTGAAAAAGAACGGACGTTCATCGCCAGCATCGTGTCAGGCCCGGCCCATAATCAGATCGCCGAAGGCGTCCAGACCGCACTCAGTTGCATGCTCGGGCGCATGGCTGGATTGAGAAAGTCCGAAGTTACCTGGGAAGAGCTCCTGCAGCACGGCGAAAACTACGAACTCGGTTTCAGCCTCGAAGAATTCGCCTGATATGAATCGATAACCGTGCCGGCGGTCGAGAACAAACGTTTTCTCGCGATCGCCGGCACGCCCGTCTTGCGCCGGCCAGTTCCCCCTGCCGCCTCCCTTTCTGCCCCCGCCCTCTCTTCTGCAAAACGCGCGTCACCTCCGGTCGTTTCATCTGACTGACATTGGCGCAGATCCACGACGAGCGAGCAGAAAGCAATGCTCAATCGAACGGGACAAGTGAGGGCAAGCCGTTGATTCCATGAAACTCTCAAAATCTCTTGAGACGCAACGAAATATGCGCGCCTGCCATCGTAACCACTGTTGCAGGTCGCCATTGCCGCCGAAAACTAACGTTGAATCCGCTGCTTACACCGACTCTCGTCACCGCGTGTGCCGTCGCGATGAAATCGCCACCACTCGGAGTTCTGAATAATGCGGGAGCAAGACCTTATCACCTCGGCCACCGTACGCATGTATCGTGTTCCGACGAACGCGCCGGAGGCTGATGGCACCATCTCGTGGGACAGCTCCACGATGGTGCTGGTGCAATTGCAATCGGGCTCCATCACGGGGATCGGCTACACCTATGCCGACGCATCCACCGGCCAGGCCGTACACACGCTGCTGGACAAAGTCGTGAAGGGGAAAGATGCCTGGGCGCACGCCGCCATCGTTTCGGATATGCGCGGCAGAGTGCGGAATTCCGGGGAGACTGGCGTGACCGCGATGGCTATTTCCGCCATCGACAACGCCCTTTGGGATCTGCGCGCGCGCCTTCTCGACGTGCCGCTGGTGAATCTGCTCGGCCGGGTGCGCAATGACATTGCGGTGTATGGTAGCGGCGGCTTCACCTCCTACGACGACGCGCAGCTTACGGATCAGCTCGGGGGATGGGCCCGAGATGGTTTCTTCCTGGTCAAGATGAAAATCGGCAGTCATCCTGCCGACGATCCGCGCCGCGTACGGGTAGCCCGCCAGGCAATTGGGAAAGATGTGGAGCTATTCGTGGACGGTAATGGAGCCTTTTCCGTGATGCAGGCTCTGCGGCTGGCAGAGGAATTTGCCACCCAGGGCGTCCGCTGGTTTGAAGAGCCGGTAAGCTCTGACAATCTGACCGGCTTGCGCGAGGTGCTTGAACGCGCGCCTGCCGGCATGGATATAGCAGCCGGCGAATACGGATATTCCGCCTGGTACCAGAAGCGCATGCTCGACGCGCAAGCCGTCTCGGTGCTGCAGGCGGATGCCACGCGTTGCTGCGGCATCAGCGGCTTTCTCGATGCAGCATCGCTGTGCTGGGCGGCCAATATGCCGCTGTCGTCGCATTGCGCGCCAAGCATGCACCTGCACGTGTGCTGCGCCGTGCCGCGCGCCGTGCACATGGAGTTCTTTCACGATCACGCGCGCATCGAGCGCATGTTCTTTGACGGATTTTGCGAGCCGCGTGACGGCCGCGTGGCGCCCGACCTTTCACGGCCGGGACACGGGCTCATGTTGAAGGAAAAAGACGGCGAGCGTTACAGGATTTGATGTTCAGCGGCGCTGCCGGAGTGGAGCCGCGCGGCGCAGACGGAGAGAGTGATGGCGAAGAAGACGGTTTCGGATCTTATAGTGGAGCGGCTGCTGGAGTGGGGTGTGGACACGATTTTCGGCCTGCCTGGCGATGGCGTGGACGGATTTTTCGAGGCACTGCGTACGCACCAGGACGAGCTGAAGTTTGTGCAAGTGCGCCACGAGGAGACGGCGGCATTCGCGGCTGTGGGTTACGCCAAGTTCACCGGCAGGATCGGCGTCTGCGTGGCAACGTCGGGCCCAGGCGGAATTCACCTGCTG
>Ga0157369_10001432_pt1 | contig 29263 bp, 31 predicted proteins | sample C25metaG_FD_113461 | JGI IMG/M metagenome (GOLD analysis project Ga0157369, IMG submission 113461) | Corn rhizosphere microbial communities from Kellogg Biological Station, Michigan, USA - C2-5 metaG | ecosystem: Host-associated > Plants > Roots > Rhizosphere > Soil | place: USA: Michigan... | reverse complement strand
TTCGCGCTGGCCTGCCTGATGCTCCCGATCGTGATCCGCTCCACCTTCGAGATGCTCCGCCTGGTGCCCGACAGCCTCCGCCAGGGTAGCTACGCGCTGGGCGCGACCAAGGCACGGGTGACCGTGACCGTGGTGCTCCCGGCCGCGATCGGCGGTATCGTCAGCGGCTCGCTGCTGGCCGTGGCCCGGGCCGCCGGGGAGACGGCACCGCTGCTGTTCACCATCTTGACGGTGGAGGCGACCAACACGAACATCTTCAGCGGCGCCAACACGGCGCTATCCACGCAGATCTTCGTGAACGCCACCTCGCCTTACGTCGGCGCTGAGTCCCGTGCCTGGGGTTCCGCACTGACGCTGATCGCCATAGCCTTCATATTGATGATCATCGCCCGCGTCGTGACCGCCCGGTTCACGCGCTATACGCGCTAGGAACGACATGGATCAGCCTGAGAACGAGGTACTCCCCAAGCTGCACGTGCCGTCGACGGCGCTCGACGTGCCGGCCGAATCGTTCGCGAGCCCCGCCGTGTTCAACGTGGACGGCGTCTCCATCTACTACGGGTCATTCCGGGCCGTGGCCCACGTCTCGCTCACCATCCACGAGCACGAGATCACCGCGTTCATCGGCCCGTCCGGGTGCGGCAAGACGACCGTGCTACGGACGCTGAACCGGATGAACGACCTGATCCCGGGCGCGCGCATGGAGGGCAGCATCCACTACCGGGGCGCCGGCCTGTATGACACCGCGGTATCGCCGACGGCGGTGCGCCGCCGCATCGGCATGGTCTTCCAGAAGGCGAACCCGTTCCCGAAGTCCATCTACGACAACGTCGCGTATGGGCCGCGCATCAACGGCATCCGCGGCAAGGGCCGGCTCGATGAGATCGTCGAGCGGTCGCTGCGCCAGGCCGCGCTGTGGGACGAGGTCAAGGACCGGCTGGGCAAGTCCGGGCTGGGCCTGTCCGGCGGCCAGGCCCAGCGGCTGTGCATCGCCCGCACCCTCGCCGTCGAGCCGGACGTCGTGCTCATGGACGAGCCGTGCTCGGCCCTCGACCCGATCGCCACCGGCCGGATCGAAGACCTGATGCAGGAGATCAAGGCCAAGTACACGATCGTCATCGTCACTCACAACATGCAGCAGGCGACCCGGGTCAGCGACCGCACCGCGTTCTACTCGGTGCTGCGGGACGAGAAGAGCGACACCCGCACCGGCGTGCTCGTCGAGTACGACCGGACGGTGAACATCTTCGAGAACCCGAAGGACGACCGGACCCAGGCCTACGTCACCGGCCGGATCGGCTGAGAACCGTCAAGCCCTTTCATCCCTAACGCAGCGAACGATCCCCGTTGCTTCTTGACTGGCGCCGGGGACCGTTGCGTATCACCCGTCGCGGGCGCCTCTGCAGGCCTATGGCCAACCGCCCCGTCCCGTGACCCTAGTCGCGCTTGGGGCCGGCTAGGTAGATCACTCGGCGGGAGACGTTGACGGCGTGGGCGCCCAGGCGCTCGTAGAACCGGGTCACCAGGGTCAGGTCCATGATCGCGGGGACGGGCAGGCCGCCGGCCGCGAGCTCGGCGTGCAGGCGCGCGTGCAGGTCGTCCATCTCCTGGTCCTCGATGCTCAGCCGGGCCGCCGTGGAGCGGTCGCGCTGGTACCAGCAGTCGGACGTCTGCCCCCACATCTCGGCGGCGAGTTGCCCCATGCGGGTCAGCATCGCCTGCCCGGCGGGCGACAACGCCCTCGCTGGCGCGTTCGCGGCGGTGGCGACTATCTGCACGATGAGATCATGCGAGCGCTCAAGCTCGGGCGTGATCCGCAGCACCGACAGCAGGAAGCGCAGGTCCGAGGCGACCGGTGCCTGCAGTAGGATCTCCCGCTGCACCAGTTCCTCGACCTCGAGGTAGAGCGCGTCGATCTCCTGGTCGCGCTCGAGGAGGATCGTGAACACCCCGCCATCCCCGGCCAGCAGGGCCCGGGTGGCCTCATTAAGATCTTCGCCGACCATCGCGAACAGCTGGATGACCTTCCCCTCAATGATTTCCAGCTCTCGCTCGAACTCTTGCCTGGGTTCGCCCACGGAACAAGCGTACGGGGCGCGCTGGCGTAATCCACCAGCGCGCCCCGTGATTTCAGGGTTTTCCGCCTCCCGGGGACCCGGGCTAGACCGCCACCTCAACCTTGGTGACGGAACCGATCGCGGCGGGTACCACCCGCTCCTCGCGCACCCCGCCGGGGGCCAGGACGACCAGCGTCCAGTCGCCCGGGGCGGCGAAGAACCGGAAGCCGCCGTCCTCGCCCAGGGGAACCTCGGCGACGAATTCGTCTCCGCTGCCCCGCAACCGGGCATACCCGGTGCTGGCCGGCACCCCGCCGACGGTGACGTGGCCCTCGACGATCGCCTCCTTGCCCGCGGCGTCGGCGGTCACGGTGATCCCGCCGGCCGGCGCTCCGCAGCCGCTCAGGTCGTTGCTCAACGCGCATCTCCCAACTCGATCGGCACGCCGACCAGCGAGCCGTACTCGGTCCATGAACCGTCGTAGTTCTTCACGTTCGCCTGGCCGAGGATCTCGTGCAGCACGAACCACGTGTGCGCGGAGCGCTCGCCGATCCGGCAGTAGGCGATGGTGTCCTTGCCGAAGTCCACGCCCGCCTCGCTGTACAGCGTCTGGAGGTCGTCGTCGGACTTGAAGGTGCCGTCCTCGTTGGCGGCCTTAGACCACGGGATGTTGCGCGCGGTCGGGACGTGCCCGGCTCGCTGCGCCTGCTCCTGCGGCAGGTGGGCGGGGGCGAGCAGCCGCCCGGCGAACTCATCGGGCGAGCGAACGTCCACGAGGTTCTGCACGCCGATGGACGAGACGACCTCATCGCGCAGCGCGCGGATCGCGGAGTCCTGCTCGGAGGCGGTGTAGCTGGCCTTCGCGCGGGTGGGCACGTCGACGGCCAGCTCGCGCGAGTCCAGCTCCCACTTCTTGCGGCCGCCGTCCAGGAGCACCACCTTGTCGTGCCCGTACAGCTTGAAGTACCAGTACGCGTAGGCGGCGAACCAGTTGTTGTTCCCGCCGTACAGCACGACGGTGTCGTCGTTGCCGATGCCGCGCTCGGACAGCAGCGCCTCGAACCCGGCCTTGTCGACGAAGTCACGGCGGACCGGGTCCTGCAGGTCCTTCTTCCAGTCGATCTTGACCGCTGACGGGATGTGACCCTTGTCGTAAGCACTGGTGTCCTCGTCAACCTCGACGATGACGAAGCCAGGCTGGCCGATCTTGGATTCGACCCAGTCAGCGTCGACTAGGACGTCTGAGCGGCTCATTGGATGAGATCCTCCTTGGGTGGCGGCCGCTACTGGGCCGGCCGGAGACGTTGAATGAAAAGGTACATATGGCAGCCGAGGCACAGGTCGAACGCCGCGTTCAGGAAGGCGGCGATGAGCGCCAGCGTGGTGAAGGCGATGCCGACCAGGGGCGACACGGCCAGGAAGCCGATCGTCGCGATGGCCGCGCACATCATGCCGACTCCTTGCGCGAACCTCGGCGGTGACTCGGCCTCAAGCTCGGCGGGCGGTCCCAGCCGCGGCCGGACCAAGGCGCGGTACACGAAGCCGTAGGGCGCGTAACGCAGTCCGGCCAACGCCCCGATCGCGAACACCACCGTCTGGGCTAGCAGCAGCCAGCCACTACCGGTAACCAGGACGATCGCGAGGATGATGGTGGTGATGACCGCGCCAAACCGCGGTCCTCGCGGATCGATGCCCATGGTGGTGCTCCCAACTGCAGACGAGGTTAAGCTCGCATTCGGCCTGCCCGTTGGAGAACCTAGCTCTCCCTAATGCGATGGGCAGGGCCGACCGCATACAGATCGCGGTCGCCACCCGGCAAAAATCGACAGCACGCCGCTTGGTGAGCATCTGCGCTGTTGGGGACTGCACGAACCAGATGTTATTCATCCGAGGCCCGGCTGTCACCTCCGAGGCGGCGGTCACCGGGCGCCGCCCCCGAGGACCCCGCCCACGGCGGCGAGCACGTCGGCCTTGCGCGGCTGGCCGCTGGCCCGGCTGGCGATCGCGCCATCGGGGCCGAGCACCAAGATCGTCGGGGTGGAGTAGATGTTCAGCCTCCTGGCCAGGTCCAGTCGCGCGGCGGCGTCCACCTCAACCAGTTCGACCCCGTCATGATCTTGGGCCACCTGGCCGAGCATCCGCCGGGTCGGCGGGCAGTTGGCACAGAACTCAGTGGAGAACTGGACCAGCGTCGCCCGCGCGCCGAGCGGGACGCCGAGCTCCTCGGCGGTCAGCACGGCCGGATCGGCGAGGGTAATCCGTCCGGCGAGCGGACGGAGCGCCCCGGCCGGGGATGCCCTGAACTTCCCCCGGCGCTGGCGCAAGGCCAGCCCGGCAACCGTGGCGGCGGCCAGCACCACCACGAGCACGATCAAGCCACCCATCACGCTCCCCCTAGCGCGCTGGGCGGGCGCCTGTATTCCCGCTCAGATGGTGACGGTGATGGGCTGGCCGCCCCGGACCGTGATGATGAAGGACTTAATGTCGGTGGCCGTGGCCCCGGCGGAGGAGGGATACCAGACGTTCCCCTCGTCGGAGTCGGTTACCCAGCTGCCGGCCAGCTGGCGGGTGCCGTCGCCCTCGACCACCCACATCTGGCACGGGGTGTCCACCGGGAGGCCGGATACCTTCGCCGCCAGTTGCGTGCCCCAGCCCATCGACTGGTAGGCGACGGTCGCCGCCGCCTGGCCGTTGCTCCCGGTCGCGGTCAGCCACGCGCCATTCGGCGGCCCGGCCGGGTGCAGGTCCTGTCCCAGCGCCTGCTGAGCCGGGGCGGGGGCGGGGCTGGCGGCCAGCTTGGCGCCGCCGAAGGACGCCGCGCCGATGACCACCGCGGCGGCGGCCACCGCGGCGATGCTCGCCAGCCCGCGCCGCTTGCGGCGGGCGGCCAGGTCCACGACGTTAGCGGGCGGCGGCGGGGGTGCCCCGCCGTCGGTAGCCGACCTGGCCGGGGCGGACGGCCCGGCCGCGCGGCCGGCCAGCTGGGCAGGCACCGGGAACCGGGCGATTACCGCGTCCGGCGCGCTTGATGTCGGTGGCAGCGCAGTCGATGACGGCACGGTGGCCGGCGGCACTGTGGTCGGCGGCACTGTGGCCGGCGGCACGGCCGGTGGCACCGCTGGCGGCGGCAGCGTCGGGTACGGCGCGGTTGCCTCCAGAGGCGGGGTTGCCCCCAGCCCCCCGGATACGGTGTCGCGCCGCCGGGCCAGGAACGTCACCGAGGGCAGCAGCAGCGGGTCCCCGGGCAGGGGGCCATCCGCGAGCGCGATCGCCTCCTCGGACGGGACCAGGGCCAGCAGGCCGGGTAGCTCCATGAACTCGGCCAGCTCGGCCCGGCACCGCGGGCAGGTGTCGAGGTGCTCGTCCACTGCCGCGCGCTCATCAGGGTCGATCGCGCCAAGTACGTAGACGCCGAGCGCGATGCGCGCCTCTTGGCAATCCCAGGTGGCCGTCATGGGAGTCCCCGTTCCTCAAGCGCCAGCTTCAGCGCCTTCAGCGCGTAGTAAGTACGCGACTTCACGGTTCCCGCCGGTATCCCGAGGGTCACGGCCGCTTCCGCGACCGAGCAGCCCCGGTAGTAGGTCTCCACGATCACCTTCCGGTGGTCGGGTCGCAGCGAGGCCAGCGCCTCGGCCACGGCCCAGGATTCCAGGGTCCGGTCGGTGTCGTCGCTGGCGGGGAGCGTATCCAGGACCGCCTGCCCTACCTCAGGCGGGCGCGACTGGCGGGCGCGGAACGCGTCCACCGCCAGGTTGCGCGCTACAGCGAACAGCCATGGCCGCGCCGGCCGGTCGGCGAGCGCCTCCGGGTGTCGCCATGCCCGCACGAGGGTTTCCTGCACAAGGTCCTCCGCCCGCTGCCTGTCTCCTCCGGTCAGATGCAGGGCGTACCGGAGCAGGGCACCGCCGTGTTCGGCGTACAGCGCCCGGATAAACGCCTCGTCGGCCACGTCTCGCTCCGGGGTCGCCCCCGCGGGCGGTTGCTGCGTCGTGGCCGCTCTCGCGTCCGGCACACCAGGTAGAACGGAGCTAGCCGCCTGGCGGTTCACCTCTTCAGGGAAATCTTTGGTCACTGCTCGTCGACCACCGTGCCTAGGTCACCGGGTGAACGGAGGAGGGCTGGACCCCTCCCACACGTCAAGCATACCAAAAGCGACTAAATATGACCGCACAGTAACAACTACGCGCTCCGGGAGCGGTAGGTAACCGCCCGGGAAAAGCAGTGATCTTCGTCGCATGGCATATCACAGCGGTGAAACATTGCGTTTCAGGCATGTTACAGAGGTCCCCTGGCCGGGCATCCCGTTACCCGGGGAAAAGTTGCGCGAATCTTCAGCCACCCGCGAACGGGGGCAGCACCTCGATGGTGGCACCGTCTTCCAAGATGGTCGCCGCGGCCGCCGCACGGCGCACAGGCAGCGCGTTGACCAGGAAAGATGACCGTTCCATGACCTGCTTGAGCCGATCGGGGGAGGCTCGCCCGGCGAGCACGACCGCGAGCGCGCTGGCGAGCGTCTCCGCCTCCACCGACTCCTCTGGCGTGCCGGCGGCATCCTTCGCCGCGGCCCAGTACCGAATCGTCACCTTGGCCATGTGGGTTATCCTCACCCCAACGGGATCCTTGGGCGCTGTTGCCCCCGGGTCCCATTTGTGTTTATACAGATAATGATGACGCGCACGCGTCGCAGTCTGGAGGTGGCATCAGGTGAGCGACCTGCTGTTGGTGACCGGTGTCCTGGAACCCTCCGCGGAGGTCCTGCCAGCCCTCGGCCTGCTGCTGCACTCGGTGCGGGTCCTGCCGGCGGACCCGTCCGCGCTCGTCGAGGCGCCGCCGGCCGAAGTGGTCCTCGTGGACGCGCGCCGCGATCTCGCGCATGCCAAGAGTATCTGCCGGCTGCTGCACACTACCGGACTTGACTGCCCCATGCTCGCGATCGTTACCGAGGGTGGGCTGGCGGCGGTGAGCGCGGAGTGGAACGCCGACGACGTCATCCTCAACACGGCCGGTCCCGCCGAGGTCGAGGCCCGGCTGCGGCTCGCGATCGGGCGGCGCGCGATGCGGGTCGCGGCCGACGCGCCGGATGAGATCCGCTCCGGCGACCTGGCCATCGACGAGGCCACCTACTCCGCCCGGCTGCGCGGCCGCGTCCTCGACCTGACCTTCAAGGAGTTCGAGCTCCTTAAGTTCCTGGCCCAGCACCCCGGCCGGGTGTTCACCCGCGCGCACCTGCTCCAGGAGGTGTGGGGCTATGACTACTTCGGCGGCACCCGGACGGTGGACGTTCACGTCCGGCGACTGCGCGCCAAGCTCGGCCCCGAGCACGAGGCGCTGATCGGGACCGTCCGCAACGTGGGCTACCGGTTCGTGCCGGTGAAGGGCGGCCCGGAGGACCGGGACGGAGTGCTCGTCCAGGGCTCCGTCGCTCCCTCCGTCCCCGCGGACCGGTGACGCGGCCCCGGCTCACCGAAGGCCCCCTCTCCGCGGCCCAGGCCGCGCTGGTCGCCGAGCTCGCCGAGGCGGCCCGTCGGGCCGACGGCGTCGCTCCGCTGTCAGAGCACGCGTTGCTGCGTGTCCAGTACCCCGCGGACGGCAGCGCTGGTGAGCGCAGTGCCGCCCGCGACCTCCTGCTGACCATCGAGGAGACCGCGGCCGGTTACGCGCACCTGGACCCGGCCGATGAAACGGGCGAGAACGAGGGTGACCTCAGCGGCGAGCTAGTCGTCCACCCCGCGCACCGGCGCCGGGGACACGCCCGCGCGCTGATCACCGCACTCGCCGAGACCGCACTCGCCGATAGTGCCAGCGGGCGCGGGATCCGGCTGTGGGCGCACGGTGACCTGCCCGCCGCCGCGGGGCTGGCCCGGGCCACGGGCTTTACCCGGGTCCGGTCGCTGTGGCAGATGCGCAGGCCGCTGGCCGGCGGGGGCGCCAGCCCCGGCACCCCTGCCCTTCCCGAGCCGTCCTTTCCGGCCGGGGTGACCGTGCGGACCTTTGTTCCCGGCCAGGACGAGGAGGCGTGGCTGGAAGTGAACGCGCGGGCGTTCGCCCACCATCCTGAGCAAGGCGCCTGGACCCGAGACGACCTGGAGCTTCGAGAGGCGGAGCCGTGGTTCGACCCGGCCGGGTTCTTCCTGGCCGAGCGCGACGGCCGGCTGGCCGGCTTCCACTGGACCAAGGTTCACCCGGAGGGACCCGATGGCGCGCCGGAAGGCGAGGTCTACGTGGTGGGCGTGGACCCCGGCGGGCAAGGCGGCGGCCTCGGGCGCGCGCTGACCCTCGCGGGCCTTCATCACCTAGCGGGGCGGGGACTGGCACACGTGATGCTGTATGTCGACGAGGAGAACGCGGCGGCCACCCGCTTGTACACCGCGCTCGGATTCACCCGCTCCAACACCGACGTCATGTACCGCCGGGCGGTACCGCCGAACATGGCCAGTGGTCACTAGGCGGAGGAGGCTCCCGGCCGCACGCCTACCCCCAGGACAGCGTCAAGCTCCGTCCGGGTGAGGGGCCTGTCGCTTGCCGCCACCGCAGTGAGCACTTCTCCGTAGAGCTCGATCTCGTCCCATGCGACGCGGTCGTGCAGGCGCTGGTCAGGCTGCCTGGGAATCTCGCTCACCTCCGTCGACGCGGGATCCTCTCGACCGTCTTCCAGGTTACGTCGCGACACCTTTCCTCCGCATGACCCATCAGGGCCATTCGCTAACTACCCTCTGGTTCGGTTTTACCCGCCTTCGCGCTAACGATTCCGCGACTCGCGGCGGACGTTGCGCCCATGCGGTAACCGGCGGGCCGGCTACCCGCCTCGACCTGCCAGGTCGAGCCGTGCGTAGTCTTCTGATTACAGGTTAGATCACTATGCGCGCATGCACCATGCCCGATAAGCAACCATCCGGCACCACATAACCCCCGAGAACCACTACTCTCAGTAGTCGCAGCGGGATGCGCGCTCCGCCTAAGTAGCCCCCACGCGTGCCAAGTTGGGATATAACGGGACACTCAGCCGTTTCGGTTGCGGACAGTGCTCCTTCGGGAGAAGAGTCAGGGGGGTACCCGTCCCGACGCAGCACGCCTTCACCCGCTGGGCACGGCCCGCCGGCTCCCTTGATCGCCCGGCGCAGACGCCGGGGCCGATCCCTCGCTAGACTCGCACATCGTTCTCGCAGACCTTGGGACCAAAGATTCTCGTGATGCCATGAATGAAAACAGTGACCTCCTGCCTAATCTGCTCCATGAAGAATTTGAGATGCAGATGCGCGGTTACAGCCGCCGCCAGGTTGACGACTTCGTAGCACGACGCAACGGCGAGATCCGCGATCTGGAGCAGCGCCTGGCCAGGACCATCGACGAGGCTGAGCATCTGCGGCGTGAGGTAGCGACCGTGCGCCAGCAGGCCCTCGCCGGGCGGCCCGCGCACGAGGAGGTCAGCGAGCGCATCGCCCAGATCCTCAAGCTGGCCGATGACGAGGCGAAGGCCCAGAAGGGCAAGGCCGGCGACGAGATCTCCAAGCTGCGCGCGGAGGCCCAGCAGGAGTCTGAGCGGGTGCGCGCGGACGCGCGGGAGCAGGCCGAGCGGATGCTGACCGCCGCGCAGGAGCAGGCCGAGCGGACCATCTCCGCCGCGCGGAATGAGGCCGACAAGACCCGGACCGCCGCCCGGACCGAGGCCGACCGGTTGACCAGCGAGACTCGCAAGAAGGCCGATGCGGCCTTGGCCAGCGCCAAGGGGCAGGCCAAGAAGGTGCTCGACGAGGCGACGGCCCGGGCCACGGCGATCCACGACGGCGCCGAGCGCAGGCTCAACCTGCTCAGCACCCGGCACACCGAGACGGTCCGCCGGCTCACCGACATCCTTGATGGCGTTCAGGGGCTGGTCGCCGCCGAGGCGGCCCGCATGTCGCTGGAGGAAGAGGTCAACCAGCAGGTCGCCAAGGCGATCGCCCTGGCCGAAGAGCAGGAGCAGGTCGCGGCCGCGGCGGTCGCCGCGCGCGAGGACGCCCCCGCCGCGCCCCGGCCCGCCGGCCACCCGGTCGATCTCGGGTCGCTGGCGCCGCCCGCGCCGGAGACGATCGCCAACGGCACTCCCGCCCCCGCTCGCAACGGGGCGGACAGCCGGTCCCCCGGAGGAGCTCCGCAACCGGGCCGCCAGCCGGCCGGCCGGCCCGGACCGGGCCGGCCTGACTCGGCGCCGCTGGGCAGCCAGGTCGTGCTGCCGACGCCGCCCGGACTGGGCAGTGCCCGCCCCGGCACCGGGGCCGATGACGGTCCCGGGCTGCCACTGTCTTCGGGGGCACTGTCTTCGGGGGCACTGTCTTCAGGGGCACTGTCTTCGGGGGCACTGTCTTCGGGGCCGTCTCGGCACAGTTCCGCGCTGTCGGGTGGCCCGGGTTCCGGTAACCCGCTGGCCGCGGGCACTGCGCAGCGCCCGGGCACGCTCGCGTCCGGGCCGGGCCGCGGCGACCCGGCGGACCGGGACCGGGACTCGCTGCGGGACTCCGGGCGGAGCACGGGCACGATCGACCCCGACGAGCCCACCGAGGGCATCCGCCTGATGCCGTAACTGGCTAGCGAACAGAAGTCCCGGGAGGGGGCGCCGACGCTTCGCCGGCGCTCCCTTCCAGCATGTCGAGGCGCCTGAGGATGACGCCCTCGCGCAGCGCCCACGGGCAGATCTCCAGTTGCGAGACGTCCATCAGGTCCATCACCGCGTCGGCGATGATCGCGCCGGCCACCATCTGGGCGGCGCGGCCTTCCGATACCCCCGGCAGCCGGGAACGCTCGACGTCATCCATGGCCGCCAGCCGCTCGGCCCACACGATCACGTCCGTGTGCTTGAGGTACCGCTTCGCGTAGAAGCCCTCGCTGGACGGGGCGGCCCCGGCGATCCGGGCGAGCTGCCGGAACGTCTTGGACGTGCCCACCGCGTGATCGGCCGCGCCGTGGCGCAGGAACGCCCCGGCGTGGCGGGCGATCTCGGCGCGGACGTGCCTGCGCAGCGCGCGCACCTCACCCGCCGACGGCGGGTCGGCGGTGAGCCAGTCACGGGTCAGCCGCCCGGCGCCCAGCGGCAGCGACATCGCCGCCTCCGGCTCCTCGTCTTGGCCGGCCGCTATCTCCAGCGAGCCGCCGCCGATGTCGAAGACCAGCAGCCGCCCGGATGACCAGCCGAACCACCGCCGCGCGGCGAGGAACGTCAGCCGCGCCTCATTCTCGCCGGACAGCACCCTGATCTGGGTGCCCGTCTGCGCCTGGACCCGGGCCAGGACCTCCAGGCCATTGACGGCATCGCGCACCGCGGACGTCGCGAACGCGAGGAACTCCTCCACGCCCTTGTCCTCGGCAATCCGCATCGCCTCGAGGACGAACTCGGTCAGCTGTTCCTCGCCCGCCTCCGACAACCTGTCGTCGGGCAGCAGGTGAGCGGCAAGCCGCAAGTCGACCTTGTGAGAGAAGGCGGGCAGCGGGCGGGCGCCTGGGTAGGCGTCGACTACTAGCAGGTGGACGGTGTTAGAGCCGACGTCCAAGACCCCAAGTCGCATAATTAAAGAAGCTACCCGGAAGTCCTCCCTGATCACCGTGCTCCGATACCTTCGTCCCATGCGCAACGGAGAAGTTTCCTGGTGGTGGCGGGCACTGGGCGGGTTCCCGGCCCGGAGGCTATCGCTGCCCGGCCCGCAGGAGGCCGATGTATGCATCGTCGGAGCCGGCTACACCGGGCTGTGGACGGCGTACTACCTGAAGGGCATCCGGCCCGACCTGCGGGTGGTGGTCCTCGAAGCGGCGTTCGCCGGCTTCGGCGCGTCCGGTCGCAACGGCGGCTGGGTCACCGCGGAGAGCATCGGCGCCCGCGACAAGTACGCCCGTCAGCCGTCCGGCGTTACCGGGGTGCGCGCGCTCGAAGCGGCCCTGCGGGCGACGGTGGCCGAGATCGAGCGCGTCTGCGGCGCCGAGGAGATCAGCTGCGACTTCGTGGCCGGAGGGCGGCTGGCGGTGGCGACCACGCCCGCTCAGCTCGCCCGGCAGCGCGCCAGCCTGGAGGAGGCTCGCGCGTGGGGTGACGGCGAGGACGTGCTCGCCTTCCTGCCCCGGGCGGACCTCGCGGTGCGGGTCAACGTCGCCGGGGCGCTGGGCGGCCTGTTCGCGCCGCACTCGGCCCGGATACAGCCAGCCTCCCTGGTGGCCGGGCTGGCGGCGGCCGCCGAGCGCCGGGGCGTGGTGATCTACGAGGCGACGCCGGTCACCGAGATCTTGCCGAGCATGGCGACCGGGGGGCCCGGCGCCGTCGCGCGGACCGTCTTCGGCGACGTGCGGGCGCGGGCGGTGCTGCGCTGCACCGAGGGGTTCACCGCCCGGCTCTCAGGCGCGCGCCGTGCGTTGCTGCCGATGAATAGCTCCATGGTCGTGACCGAGCCGCTGGATGACGCGACGTGGAAGGAGATCGGCTGGGCCGGCTGCGAGACGATGTCGGATGAGGCGCACGCGTACATGTACGCGCAGCGCACCGCCGACGGCCGGATCGCGATCGGCGGGCGCGGCGTGCCCTACCGGTTCGGCTCGGCGGTCGATGACCGCGGCGAGACCTCCCCGGCGACGGTCGCGGCGCTCAAGGCGCTGATCCGCCTCCGGTTCCCGGCCGCCTCCGCCGCGAAGCTGGACCACGCCTGGTCAGGGGTGCTTGGCGTGCCGCGCGACTGGTGCGCGGCGGTGAACTTCGACGCCGGGGCCGGCCTCGGCTGGGCGGGCGGCTACTCCGGCCACGGCGTCCTGGCCGCCAACCTGGCCGGCCGGACGCTGGCCGACCTGGTGGCCGGCGAATCCACGGAGCTGACCGCGCTCCCCTGGGTCGGCTACCACAGCCGTGCGTGGGAGCCTGAGCCGGCCCGCTGGGCCGGGGTGCACGGCCTGTACGCGCTGTACCGGGCGGCCGACCGCCTGGAGGGGCGTCCCGAGTCCGCCCGCCAGGCCGCCCTCGCCGGCGTCCTCGGCCGGGTCGGGGACGCGATCTCGGGAATCCCGCACTGAACCACGCCCCCGGGGTTGCGGCCGCACCACATTGACAGGGCCACCCGGTTGACAGTGCCAGCAGCCCAAAGTTACGTTCGCGACCATGCGGACCAGGGCAGCAGTCATCCGGGAGCCGGGCAAGCCATGGGAGATCACCGAGCTTGAGCTGGACGAGCCCGGGCCGGGCGAGGTTCGGATCCGGTTCGTGGCGGCGGGCATGTGCCACTCCGACGAGCACCTGCGCACCGGGGACAGCACCGGGCGGCTGCCGCTAGTCGGCGGGCACGAGGGCGCCGGGGTCATCGAGGCGGCCGGCTCCGGGGTGACCCGGGTGGCCGTCGGGGACCACGTGGTCTGCTCGTTCATCCCCGCGTGCGGCACGTGCCGTTACTGCTCGACTGGGCGGCAGAACCTGTGCGACTCCGGCGCGCAGATGATGACGGGGATGATGAGCGACGGCACGTTCCGGTTCCACGACGACACCGGGGCGGACCTGGGCGGCTTTTGCATGCTGGGCACGTTCGCCCAGCACGCCGTCGTCTCCCAGCACTCGTGCGTGCCCATCGACCGGGGCATCCCGTTCGAGGTGGCCGCGCTGGCCGGCTGCGGGGTGCCCACCGGCTGGGGCACGTCGGTGTACGCGGCGGGGGTGCGCGCGGGCCAGACGGTGGTGATCTTCGGCGCGGGCGGGGTCGGCACCAACGCCGTCCAGGGCGCGCGGTACGCCGGGGCCGGGAACGTGATCGTCGTGGACCCGGTGGAGTTCAAGCGGTCCTCGGCGCTGTCGTTCGGCGCGACGCACGCGTTCGCCAGCGCCGGGCAGGCGCAGGAGGCGGTGGTGGAGCTGACGCGCGGGCAACTCGCCGACCACGCCATCATCACCGTCGGCGTGCTGTCGGCGGAGGTCGTCCAGGAGGCGGCGGCGATCGTCGGCAAGGGCGCCCAGGTGACCATCACGTCGGTCGGCCGCAGCTCCGAGCAGCAGATCCAGCTGGCCGCCAACGGCTCGGTGGTCGGCTGGCAGCGGCGCATCCAGGGGCACGTGTTCGGCATGTGCAACCCGCTCTACGACATCCCGAGGCTGCTTGGGCTCTACCGGGCGGGCCAGCTCAAGCTGGAGGAGCTCATCACCCGCCGGTACGCGCTGGAGGAGATCAACCAGGGGTACGCCGACCTCGACGACGGCCAGCTGATCCGCGGCGTCATCATCCACTAGGCCGCCACTAGCGCGAGCCTCGGGCGGTTACCGGAAGATGTTGACGGCGCGGGCTATCACCAGGGCGGCGGTCACCAGGGACACCACTGATTGCAGGGTCATCGCCATCTTCGCCCAGCGCGACAGCGGCATGGTGTCGGTCGGGCTGAAGGCGGTGGCGTTGGTGAACGCCAGGTACAGGTAGTCGGTCAAGGACGCCTCCCAGTCCTTGCGCACCAGGCGCGGGTCGTCGATCAGCGTCATCTGCGGGAACAGGAAGTCTGGCGTGCGCCTGGCGGTCCCCAGCGCGCGAGCGACCGGTCCGCCCTGGTCGAACTCCCAGTACCACAGCGCGAACACGATCACGTTCGTCAGCCAGATCGCGCCGCCGGTGACCAGCAGCGGGGCCGGGCTATCGAGCGTGGACGCGGAGTTGCCGATCCCCTTCGCGTGCACGAGCTGGTTGACGAGCGCGGCCGCCGCCCACGCGTTCGCGAGGCTGAGCAGCGTGGCCAGCGACAGGGACAGCATGCGCAGCGCGGTGGACTCCCGGTTGATCCGGTGCGGGTTGGCCACCACCAGCGCCAGTAGCAGCGCGCCCTGTACGGCGGGCAGGACCCAGGCCGGCCGCACGAGGTCCAGCCGGCCGGGCACTGGCAGCTGCAGCGCGATGGCCGCCGCGGTGACCAGCGCTACCTGCCAGCGGGCCTCCCCCTGGGTCGGCCGGCACCACGCGGGCACCGAGCGGACGGCCAGGCCGCCGACCTCACCGAGTTCACGGCGGCCGGTAGCCTCGATGGCGTCGAGCCGAGCATGCAGCGCCGCGATGGCCGCCAGGATGCGGGCGGCACCCGGATGCTCCTCATCGTTCCCGGTCATAACGCCAAAGCTAGTCCCGCATCCGCGAGCGTGCGCGGCGGGGCACGGGCACCACCCGGGGACTTCCCGGCTCACGGCGGCGGGGGCTTCGATTTGGGGATGGCACGGTATACACGCTAGAGCGGCGGGCGTAACGTGCATCTCATGCTGCTGCCTACGTCACTTGTTGGAAGCTATCCGCAGCCGGAATGGCTGATCGACCGGTCCAAGCTGGCCGGCCGGTTCCCGCCTCGGGTGCGCGCCCGTGAGCTGTGGCGCGTCGCCCCGGATTACCTTGCCCAGGCGCAAGATGACGCCACGATGATCGCCATCCGCGCGCAGGAGGACGCGGGCCTGGACATCATCACTGACGGCGAGATCCGGCGGGAGAGCTATTCCAACCGGTTCGCGACCGCCTTGGACGGCGTTGACATCGATAACCCGGGAACCGCGCTGGACCGCAGCGGCCACCCCAACCCGGTGCCCCGGGTCACCGGTCCCATCCGGCGCCGGCACGCGGTCGAGGCGGATGACGTGAAGTTCCTGCGCGCGGCAACTGCCAGGTCCATCAAGATCACCGTCCCCGGCCCGTTCACGATGGCCCAGCAAGCCCAGGATGACTACTACGGCGGCAAGGAGGCGCTGGCGTTTGGCTACGCCGAGGCCGTGAACGAGGAGATCCGCGACTTGTTCGCCGCCGGTGCCGACATCGTCCAGCTCGACGAGCCCTACCTGCAGGCCCGGCCCGCCGAGGCGCAGCAGTACGGGGTCAAGGTGATCAACCGGGCCCTGGACGGGATCACCGGGACGACCGCGCTGCACCTGTGCTTCGGGTACGCCGCCATCATCCACGAGCGGCCGGCCGGGTACTCGTTCCTGCCGGAGCTGGCCGCCTGCGACGTCGACCAGGTGTCGATCGAGACGGCCCAGTCCAACCTGGACACGTCGGTGCTCACCGCGCTGGACGGCAAGACGGTGATCCTCGGCGTCATTGACCTGAGCGATCCGGCCGTGGAGACCGCTGACGTCGTGGCGGAGCGAGTGCGGCGGGCCTTGCCGTACGTCCCGGCCGAGCGCGTCGTGCTCGCCCCCGACTGCGGCATGAAGTACATCCCGCGGGATACCGCCAACGGCAAGATGCGCGCCATGGCCGACGCGGCGGCCCTGCTCCGCGCCGAGCTCGGTGGCTAGCCGGCGTTCAGGCGAGGGGGTCCGCGCCCGGGGTCGGATGCCATTGCGGGCGGCTTGACCGGATCGGCTTGGTGCGGCCGATCTCGGCGAGGATCGGCATGATGATCGCGTCGAAGGCGACCGGGTCGTACTTGCCCTTCATGGCCCGCAGGACCCCCTTGCCACTGGCCTGGCCGATCAGGTCATCCAGGACCTGGTACCCGACCTCCTCGCCGTTCGCCATTCGCTCGTAGGCCGACCGCGCGAGCTGGGCCACGGCCGGGTGGCCGGCCGACTCGGTGAAGACCACGAGGGTCGCGTCCATGAGGTTCACGAGCCCGATTCTTCCAGGCCCGCCTGCTCCAGCACAGAGTCCGGCACGTGGTTCGCCGGGATCCGGCCCCCGTTCTTTCCACGGCCGATGCCGGCGTGGTCGTTGCGTGAGTAGCCGGCGAAGTTGTACGGTGATGGCCGGACAGTAGTGCGCCTTGTGTGTTTGATAATCGGTTTCCCGGTAAGTGGGGAGCTCGTGATGCCGCGCCCGATCATGCGACGCGTCGCCCGGCGGGCGGCGCAGTTCGCGATCGGTGCTGCCGGGATACTGTTCCTGCTGATCGTGTTCTCCCGGCACGCGGACGCCGCCACCGCCGACCAGAGTCCCTCAGGTAACGGGCTGACCTCCGCCGTCTCCGCGGTGACCTCGACCGCCTCCTCGGCGGTTACCACCGTTGCCAAGGCGACGACTCCGGCTCCGCCCCCGGCGGCGACGAGCACCGCGACAACCAGCACGACCAGCACGACCACGACCAGCACGGCCGCAACGAGCCCGGCCACCTCCGTCGTTCACACCGCGACTGCGGCAGTCACGCCGGTCACGAGCACCGTGACCAAGGCGACCGCGCCCGTCACGAGCACCGTGACCAAGGCCACGGCGCCGGTCACGAGCACGGTGGCCCCGGTGGCCGGCACCGCGACGAAGTCCGTGGCCCCGGCGACCTCCAGCGTGACCCCGGTCGCGTCGACCGTCACGAAGGCCGCGTCGCCGGTCACGCAGACCGTTGCCCCGGTCGTGCAGGCCGTAGCGCCAGTGGTCGCGCCGGTCACCACCGCAGTCGCGCCCATCCTGGCGCCTGTCACTCAGGCCGTGGCGCCGGTCCTCGCGCCGGTCACCACCGCAGTCGCTCCGGTCGTCGCGCCCGTTACCCAGGCCGTGGCACCGGTCCTGGCGCCGGTCACCACCGCAGTCGCCCCGGTCCTGGCGCCGGTTACGTCGCCGGTCCTCCCGCCGGTTACGGCGCCGCCCGCCGGTCAGGCACCGTCGGGCGGAACGGTGAGCGGGACGACTTCCGGCTCGCCGGTCGCCTCCCAGCCGCACGGCCCGGCCACCGGGACCGCCGCCAAGCTCCCGGCCAGCACGCCCGGGGCGGCCTCCGCGCACTCTTCGGTCCAGCCAGCACGGGCGACAGCCGGCCAGCAGCGCGACTCCTCGGCGCCGTTGCCGGTGCCGCAGGCTCCGGGCGGCCCGGGCGGACCCGCGAGCCCGGCCGGGCCGACGGGCCCGGGAGTTCCCGGCGGCAGCAGTGGCCTGGGCGGTAACGGCGGCGGCACCGTCGGAAGCGTGGCCGCCTCGGCCATGACCATGCTCGCGCTCTTGCTGCTGTGGCTGGAGCGCCACGGCGATTCCACAGCGATCTGGCGTTCCTATCTGCCGGAAGTCTCACCGGCTTAAGTCCTTTCCTTCCCCCTGGTTCGTGCCATCCGGCGTCGAGCCCCAGCGTTCGACGCTGATCCCCAAGGAAGGAAAGCAACACCACAGTGCACAAGTGGACGAAGTCCGCGTGCGTGGTGCTCGCCGGGTGCATCCTGCCCGCCGTGATGGCGGCAGGCATGATGGGATCTGTCCGCCCCGCCCCGGCGAACCACCGCATCGCGAATAGCATCACCCAGGTCACCCTGGCCAGCAGCGTTAGCATGACCACGCCGCGAGCGACGGCCCCCAAGGCCACCGACACCGCGAAGTACGTCGTGCGGCCGGGTGACACCCTGTCCGCCATCGCCGGCGCGCTCGCCGTACCCGGCGGCTGGCAGGCGCTCTACGCGGCCAACCGGCCGCGAATCGGGGCCAACCCGAATGTCATCCGCCCCGGTACCGTCTTGGTCCTGCCCGGGCCGCGCGCATCAGTGCGGTACACCGTCACCGTCGGCGACACGCTGTCTGGCATCGCCAGCCGGCTCGCCGTGCCCGGCGGCTGGCCGGCGCTGTACGTGGCCAACCGGCGGGCCATCGGACCCGACCCGAACCTGCTCCGGCCGGGTGCCATCCTGGTCACTCCACGGCTGGCGGCCTCCGCGCCGGGCACGGTCCCGGCCGCGCCGGGCACGGGGCAGGGCCACCAGCGACCGGCCCCGGCTCAGCCCCGGCCTTCCGCTCCGGCTACCGCCCATCCCTCCGGCCACGCCTCGTCACCGGCCGCGGCCCCATCCCCGGCTACGGCCCCATCCCCGATTACGACACCGCCACCGGCTAGCGCCCAGTCACCGCGAGCCGCCAACCCGCCCCGGCCGGTGGTGACGCGGCCCGCGGCCACGCGACTGCCGCGGTGGCTGGAGACGTTGCTGCTATCGGCCGGGCTGCTCATCGGGATCGCGTTCCTCAGCGAGCGGGCCATCATGGTCGGCCGCAGGCGCCGCCGGGGCCGCGAAGCCCGGGAGGCCGTCGAGAAGGCCCGTATCGTGCTGGCCGACCACGAACGGCTCATCGTCACCTACAGCACCGCCGACGACACCGTCTACGTGCTCACCCCGCCCGGCGAGGATCCGCGGGCCGTCCTGCGGGCCGCTCGCCTGGTTCTCCCCGACGACACCTACGAGGTGCTGGCCGGCCACCTTGGCGTACCCGCGAACTGGCCGCTGGAATGAGCCGGTCCGCGATGACTACCGGGGAGCTTCCCCCCGCGGGGAGGCGCCCCGGTCCCGCGCGGTCCGGCTGCGCAGCGACTCCACGAGCGCCGCCACGTGCTGCCGGTCCTCGGCGGACAGTTCGTCGATGCTGGCGATCAGCAGGTCCCGCTCCCGGTCGTTCGCCTGCCGCTGCTCGCCGCCGGCCTCGTCGTAGTAGTGCAGGCCGGTCGATTCGGCAGCGGCCGCGCGCACCGCGGACACCGGGACGTCCAGCCCCCTGGCGAGCGCGTCGATGGTAGCCGGGCGCGGCGGCCGGACCAGGTTTCGCGTGGTGGCGAGCGTGTAGACGGTGGACCGGGGCAGCCCGCCGCGCCGGGCCACTTCGCCGTAGGACCAGCCACGCTCGCGTAGCCGTTCCTGGATCAGGCGCTGAAGGGGGTTGACGGCATGCTCACGCGGCGCAGGGTCCCCTTGGCTTTCGGGCACACCACCCCTGTCGTCTGCGGCATGCGCAGTCATAGTCACCAACCTAACCCGTCTTCACCTAAGGCGCCCCACCCCTTCACCCCGGTGAGCCGACGCCCGCGACCGCTCACCATTGACTGTTCCGAGATCGTACTGTACGTTGATGACCGTACACAATGTGCGTTAGCAAACGGCAACACGAGGCGCGTGGCGAACGCTCATCAGGTCCGTGGCAGTTTCCTTCGAAGGGGAGGCGCCTGAACATCGGCAGCATCAACCTGTCGCTGCCCCTTCGCCCCACAGGCCTGTCATGTACTCGCGCGGGTGTGCATGGCAGCGGGAGGGCCGCCCGGTCAACCGGGCGGCCTTTTCCCAGGTCATCCAGATGTCCGCGCTGCTCGTGATCGTTCACCAGCGTCACCGACTCCTACCGGCTCAGCCGAGCCGGCCGGCTGCGCGCCGACTTGGGCGGGGTCTACTTCAACCTGATCACCCCGCGGTTTCTCGCCAAGGTCATTCTCGTATTGCAGGAAGCATGCTCTGCAACGATTTTTTTCCGGCTCCGTGTCGGATCCGGCGGGCCATCATTCGTGGAGTGGATGAGGGGCGCCCGACGGGGGTGCACCCACGGAAGACGAGGAGACGAACGTGAAGTACGTACTGCTCATCCTGGACACTCCGGCCGAGCCAGCGCCCGGGACCCCGGAATACAACGCCTGGTACGCCGAGGTGGGCGCCTGGTATGAGAAGTGGGGCGCGACCGGCAAGCTGGAGGCTGGCCACCAGCTGCAGGGGGCGGACACCGCCAAGACCGTGCGCGGGTCCAGCGTCACCGACGGGCCCTACATCGAGACCAAGGAAGCGCTCGGCGGGTACTCGGTGATCGACGCTGACTCGGCCGACGAGGCCGTCGACATCGCGAAGACCTGGCCGGGCGTGGACCGCGGCTGGATCACGATCGAGGTCCGCCCAGTCCTCGAGATGGGCTGAGAACCAGCTCGGGGCCGTTCCCGTTAGAGGGAAAGACCGCGGGTGAGCAGCTCGCGCTCGGCCGGGTTGGCGGCCAGCGCGAGCGCTCGCTCGCTGGCGCTATGCGCCTCATCGGCCCGGCCGACGGCGGCCAGCAAGGTGGCGCGCAGCGCGTGGAATAGGTGATAGCCATCGAGGTCGGCCGCCAGCGGCTCCACCTCGGTCAGCGCCGCCTCCGGGCCGATGGCGTAACGGGTGGCGACCGCCCGGTTAAGCAGCACGACCGGGGACGGCGCCAGCTGGTACAGCCGGCTGTACAGCAGCCGGATCTGCCGCCAGTCGGTTTGCTCGTAGCCGGGGGCCTGCGCGTGCAGCGCGGCGATCGCCGCCTGCACCTGGTAGGCCCCGGCGCGATGAAACCCGATCGCGCGGTCCAAGATGGCCATCGCCTCCTGCGCGAGCCCCCGGTTCCACAGCGTCCGGTCCTGTTCCGCCAGGCGGATGAGCCGCCCCCAGCCGTCGAACCGGGCGGCGGCGCGCGACTCGTGCAGCAAGAGCAGCGCCAGCAGGCCGAGCACTTCCGGCTCCCGCGGCATCAGCTGGTGCAGGGTCCGGGTCAGCGCGATGGCCTGCGCCGCGAGGTCCCGGCGGGCGGGCTCGCGGCCGGAGCTGGCGAGGTACCCCTCGTTGAACACCAGGTAGACCACCGACAGCACTCCCGCCAGCCGGTCGGCGAGGTCGTCGGGGTCAGGGACGCGCACGGGCGCGCCGGCCTCGCTGAGCAGCTTGCGCGCCCGCAGCAGCCGCTGGCTCATCGTCGGCTCGCTGACCAGGAAGGCCGACGCGATCTGGCCGGCCGACAGGCCGCACACGGCGCGCAGCGTCAGCGCGACCTGCGCCTCCCGGGGCAGCGCCGGATGACAGCAGGCGAAGACCAGGCCGAGCAGCTCCTCATCCGCCAGCCGGCCGGGTTCCCCGCCCTCGCACCGGCCCAGCTCCCCGGCCTCCTCCGGCAGCGCCCATGACTCGGTGACGGACAGCAGCGCCAGCTTGTCCTGGCCGGCCTTGACCCGGCGGAGCCGGTCGACGGCCTTGCGGCGCGCCGTGGTGGCCAGCCACCCCGCGGGGTTAGCGGGGACCCCGTCCCGCGGCCAGTGCTCGATCGCCTCCACCAGCGCGTCCTGCACCGCGTCCTCGGCGAGCCCGACATCACCGGTGCGCGCCGCGAGGGCGGCCCGGATCCGGGTCGCCTCCGCCCGGTAGACACGCTCAAGCGACTCCCCGGCCTCCATCGCCCCAGTATGTTCCGGTGGCGTAAAGAACGTGATCGGCGGGCCCCTGTACATGCCCCGTCATGTCGGCCGGCGCGGCCGCGTGCTGGCGGCCGTTCGCGCGGCTGCTTGGCGGGTAGCTCGCGCGTTACGCTGGCATCGTGACTTCGGAGCAGCTCGCAAACCTCGCGCGCTTGCGTCGCGCCCGCGACGTGATGGATCGCGAGTACGCCAGCCCGCTTGACCTCGCCGTACTCGCCCGGGTCGCACTGATGTCGGAGGGGCACTTCTCGCGGCAGTTCCGCGAGGCCTACGGGGAGACGCCTTATTCCTACCTGATGACCCGGCGGATCGAACGGGCGAAGGCACTGCTGCGCCTGGGCGAGATGTCGGTCACCGAGGTCTGCATGGCGGTCGGGTGTACCTCGCTCGGCTCGTTCAGCGCGCGCTTCACCGAGCTGGTAGGCGAGACGCCGACGGCCTACCGGGCCCGTGACCACGGCCCGCTCAAGGGCGTGCCCGGCTGCATCGCCAGGGAGTTGACCCGCCCCAGCCGCGCGCAGGGCAGGGCCGGGGCTGCGCGCGAAGCCGCAGATCGCTAACGTTGCGTGCATGGACCTCAGCCTCTCTACGTCCTTCGTCCAAGTCCATGATCCCGACCTCGCGCTGGCCTTCTACCGCGACGTGCTCGGCCTCGAACTGCGCAACGACGTCGCCAACGACGACTTCCGGTGGATCACCGTCGGCGCCCCCTCTCAGCCCGGCGTCTCGATCGTCTTGACCAACTACGTGCACGGCAGCCCGGCCGACCGCGAGGCGATCGCCGCCCTCCTGGCCAAGGGCGCACTCAACGGGGTCAACTTCCGCACCGACGACCTCGACGCCACCTTCGAGAAGGTTCGCGCCTCGGGCGCCGACGTCGTGCAGGAGCCGGCCGACCAGTTCTGGGGCACGCGAGACTTCGCCGTCCGCGACCCGTCCGGCAACCTGGTGCGGATCGACCAGCCCCCGGCCACGTCGTAACCCGCCGGAGAGATGATCATCTCGGCATGCGCGGACCCGGTTCGGCGAGGAGGTTCCCGGGATGATCATCGACTGTGCCCACTACCAGAATGGCCGCCGGCGCGACGATGGCCCGGTCGCGCTCGAGGAAGCCGCCGTCCGCTGCCTGCAGGGCGGGTTCGTGTGGCTGGGGCTGTTCGAGCCGGGAGATGAGGAGCTTGCCCAGGTCCGGGCGACCTTCGGCCTGCACGAACTGGCGATTGAGGACGCGCAGAACCTCCATGCGCGGCCGAAGATCGAATCTTACGACCGCGATGTCCGGCTGGTCATCTTGCGCACCGCCCACTACGACGACGACGCCGAGGAAGTCGAGTTCGGCCAGATCAGCGTCTTCCTAGCCCCAAACTTCGTGATCACCGTGCGGCGGGGCGTAGCGAGCGAGCTGCGCGGGGCCCGGCAGCGGCTGGAGCAGCGGCCCGAACTGCTCGCCGAGGGCAGCGTGTCGGCCCTGTGGGCGATCTTGGACCAGGTGGTGGACGGGTACGAGCCGGTCGTCGCCGGGCTCGAGCACGACATCGACCAGATCGAGGCCACCGTGTTCTCCGGGACCGCCGCTCCTACCGAGCGGATCTACTCGCTGCGCGGTGAGGCCACCGACTTCTACCGGGCCGTCCACCCGCTGCTCGCCGTGGTCACCACCGTCCAGCGGATGACCGATGCCCCGCAGTTGCAGCCGTACCTGCGTGACGTCCAGGACCACCTGCTCCTGGTCAACGAGGAGGTCGTCGCCCAGCGCGACCTGCTCGCCGCGGTCTTGCAGGCCAACATGGCGGTCATCTCCGTCGAGCAGACGCAGATCAGCCTTCGCCAGAATTCCACCATTGAGCAGCTGACGATCCTGGCCACCGTCTTCCTCCCCCTCACGTTCGTCACCGGGTTCTTCGGCCAGAACTTCGGATGGCTGGTCAACCACATCGACACCGTGACCGCGTTCGTCATCTACGGCATCGGCGGCTTGGTACTTCCGCTAGCGCTGCTGTTCCTGTGGCTGCGGGTGCACCGTAGGTAGCATTCTCCCTGGCGCCATTTCGGATCTCCACGTCAGCAGCCCCTGGTTAGCAGGTCGATGAGCGCGTGTACCATCTCCAGGCTGGGGGCGGGCACGCCGGTGAGGCGCGCGAGCTCGACGGGCGCCCCGAGCAGGACGCCGGTCTCCAGTAGCTTGCCGGCCTCGAAGTCCATCAGCATCGAGGTCTTGTGATCGCCGACCTTGGCGGCCCCGTCGAAGCGGCGCTCGACCGAGATCTTGGGCGGGCTGCCGAGGCGGGCGGCGATCTCGGCGGTCTCGCGCATCATCGCCAGCACCAGCTGGCGGGAACCCGGATGGGCGGCGATCTCGCCCATCGTCGCCCGGGTGAGGACGCTGACCGGGTTAAAGGCCACGTTGCCGAGCAGCTTGAGCCAGATGTCGGCGCGCAGGTCCTTCTCCACCGGGCACTTAAGGCCGCCGGCGATCATCGCCTTGCTGAAAGCCGTGCAGCGTTCGGAGATGCTGCCGTCTGGCTCCCCGACGGAGAACCGGGTGCCCTCGACGTGCCGGATGACTCCGGGTGCCTCGATCTCGGCCGAGCAGTACACCACGCAGCCGATTGCCCGGTCCGGTGGTATCACCGCCGAGACCGCGCCGCCGGGGTCAGCCGCCTCGACTCGACGGCCCGCGTGCGGGCCGGCTAGCCCATGGAAGTACCACCAGGGAATGCCGTTCTGCGCGGCGACGACACCGGTGCCCGGCCGCAGCAAGGGCGCTAGCAGCGGGCCGGCGCTCGGGTAACTGTATGCCTTCAGGCCGAGGAACACGATGTCCACGGGGCCGATCTCGGCGGGGTCATCCGTCGCCGGGGGATGAGCGCGGAAGTCGCCGCGCGGGCTGCGGACGGTGACGCCGTCCCGCCTCATGGCCGCCAGGTGCTCGCCCCTGGCGACCAGGTGGACATCGGTGCCGCCCCGATGCAGGGCCGCGCCCACGTACGCGCCGATCGCCCCGGCCCCGACAATCGCCACCCTCATTCGTCCACCAGCCCGGCCAGGTTGCGGCGCTGGATCTTGCCCGTCGGGCCCTTCGGGATCTCGGGCAGGATGGTGACCCGGGCCGGCCGCTTGAACGCGGCGAGGCGATCCGCGCAGTAGGCGATGAGCTCCCTGGGCGTGGCCCCGCTGCCCTCGCCCGCTGACCGTGAGCCGGCCGCCTCGCGCAAGACGACAACCACGCCTACCTGCTCGCCGTACCTCTCGTCGGGCACCGGGTAGGCGGCCGCCTCCGCGACCGCGGGATGGCCGAGCAGCACGTCCTCCACCTCGTACGGCGAGATCTTCTCCCCCGCCCGGTTGATTAGCTCCTTGAGGCGGCCCACGAGGGACAGGTAGCCGTCCGCGCTGAGCCTGCCGACGTCACCGGTGCGGAACCAGCCGTCCCGGAACGAGGCCTGCGTCGCGGCCGGGTTATCGAGGTACTCATCGACCACCGATGGGCCACGGACCGCTATCTCGCCCTCTTCACCGGCCCGGACCGGCCGCCAGTCGTCATCGAGGGCGGCGATCTCGATGCCGGTCGCCCGTCCCACCGTCCCCGGCCGGCGCTCGCCGGGCGGCAGCGGATTGGACGTCATCTGATGAGCCGCCTCGGTCATGCCGTACGCCTCCACCAGCGGGACGCCGATCGCGTCCTCGTAGCCCTGCCACAGCACCGTGGGCAGCGGCGCCGAGCAGGACCGGGCGAACCGGAGCCGGCGATCCGGGGGCGCGGGCAGCGCCTGGGCTTGCGTGAGCAGCCGCGCGTGGATGGTCGGAACCGCCGTGTACCACGTGGCGCCGTACCGGGCTGCCTCGTCCCAGAACGCAGATGGCCGGAACCTCGGCAGTACCACCGTGCCGCCGGTCGACAGGGTGGCCATCACCGTCGCAACCAGGCCGTGCACGTGGAAGAGCGGCATGACGCACATCGTCACGTCATCGCCGGCCAGCTCGTACGTCCGGGCGACCGCGCGGGTCGACGCGACGAGGTTGCGCTGGCGGATGGGGACGGTCTTCGGCTTGCTGGTAGTCCCGCTGGTGTGCAGCAGCAGGGCCAGCGAATCAAGGCCGCCCGCGGCGGCGCGCGGGTCGCCGGCCGTCCCGTCCACCCGCAGCTGGCCGTCCTCCATGCTCACCACGCTGGCGGGCACGCCCGCCGCGGCGGCCGCGGCGACGGCAGTGGCCGCTCCGTCGTGAAACAGCCGCGACACGCGCAGGTCGGCAAGCTCGGCGGTCAGCTCGGCGACCCCGAGCGCCGGGTTCAGCGGCGCGGCCGCCGCGCCACTGTCGACGGTGGCGAGAAAGGCCACGATCAGCGCCGGGCCGTTGGCGGCGACCAGCCCGACCCGGTCGCCCTCGCGCACGCCGAGGGCGGCCAGCCGTCCCGCGGCCCGGTCCAGCGCCTGCTGCAGCTCCGCGTACGACAGGGCCGCATGCGGCTGGGGCACTACCAGCGCCGGATGCCGGTCCGACCTCGTGATGAGCTGGCGAAGGCTGACGGGCGGGCTTACGGTCATGATCCGGTTCCTTCCTCACGGCCACGGATCGCGCCGCCGGCCATGCCCAGGGCGGCGGCCGCGTTGGAGCCGCCAAGTCGCCGCCGCGCCCGGATCCGTCCCCGCCTGCGGTGCTGCCTGGTTGATCACGGCGTGGCTTCCCTTCTCCTGCGAACAGTATCGGATTCGCGGGAATTCGGATCTGGCCAGCGGGCGGCTCCCAGCGTCAGCCCCGCCCGCCGCCCGGCCGCGCGGCCGCCTCTCCCCTGGCCGCGCGGAGAAAGAGGGCGACAGTGATCCCGATGCGGTTCACGGCAAGGTCGACCGGAGCCCGCGCGGATCGGGCACCGCGGCCCGAGTGGCGCTCTTGTCCGATGCCGGCGCGCTCGGCGACCCGCTCGGTCAGGGTTTCAGCCTGCGCTGAGGGCGGCGGCCGCCAGCCGGGCGGCGTCCATCTTTTCCCAGTCGGCGGTGCTGAGGGTAGCGAGGGCGGCGGGGAAGACGCCGTCTTGCTCCTTGAAGATGTGCTCGCGGAGCAGGGCGAGCGCCTGGGTGAGGCGGCCTGGCCAGGCGGGGTCGGCCGGGATCGCTCCCTCGCCGGCGGCGCGGGCCGCCTCGGCGAGGGGACCCTCGATGAGCCGGTGCTCGGCTTCCAGTCGGGCGATCTGGCCGGGGAAGTCAGGGGCGAGGGCGGGAAACAGGCCCTGTTCCTCGACGAGGGTGTGCGGGCGCAAGATGGCGGTGATGCGACAGGCCAGGTTCGCCTGCCGGGCCACGTCATCAGCGAGCCGCGCGTCGCGAACGTCGCGGATCAGGGCGAGCACCTGCTCGTGCTCGCGGGTGAGCGCGTCGATGGACTCAAGAGCCTGGCAGCCGCAGTATTCACACATCGGGACCCTCCGGAGCTGTTGCCGCTGCCCTAGCGGTCTCCTAGCCTTGATTTTCACTATGCTTTTCGGATAAATCCGCAGGTAGGGACCTTGGTCCCGCGCAGGGCGGGACCAAGGACGTCACTCGAACGGATGGTGTGGTCATGTACAAGGTGGTCTGGATCGCGCGTTACCCCAGCGGCATGGCCCGGCAGGAGGCCAGCGACTACTGGGCCGGGCACCATGGGCCGTTGATGAAGAGGGTCTCGCCGGTGGCCGGGTACGTTCAGAGCCACGTCCAGGGGCCGCTTCCGGCGGTGTCCGGAGTCGCGGAAGAGGAAACGCAGTTCGACGGGTACTCGTGCGCGTGGTGGAACGACCGCGCGGACTTCCAGCGGGCGATGTCCACGCCGGAGTGGCAGCGAATCGTCGAGGACGGCCCCAACGTGTTCGACGTGGACTGGCTCTGGAACATGAGCGCCCACATCGAAGAGGTCCCGATGCTCGAGGGACCCACCAGCCCGTACAAGGTCGTCTGGATCATTCGGTTCAAAGCAGGCCTGACGCGGGTGGAGGGCCGGGAGTACTGGCGCGACATCCACGGTCCGATCTTCAAGAACCTGAACATCGATCGCTACATCCAGAACCACGTTGTCGGACCGATTGGCGAAGATGGCGAAACCGGTGAGGCCGAGATCGGCTTCGACGGCTTCTCCGAGTGCTGGTTCCGCGACGAGAGGCAGTTCCGGGACGCCGTCGAGTCCGATACGTGGGCGGTCGCGGTCGAGGATGCCAAGAACGTATTCGACATGACCCAGATGTGGGGCGCCGCGCTCAAGGAGAACGTCGTCGTTACGCCACCGCTCGCCGGCGCCTAGCCAGGCGAGGCCGTTACGGGTTTGCGGGTGCAGGCCCGGCTCGGCATCGTTGCGGACATCCGAGCAGCCGAACTAAGCGGCGCGGACGGGAATGCTCTGGAAGCCGCGCAGCACCAGCAGCGGGCGCCGGACCGGCGGGGCGGCCAGCTCGGCCGCGGGGTAGCGCCGGGTCAGCTCCTCGACGGCGATGCGGGCCTCCAGCCGGGCCAGCGAGGCGGCCAGGCAGTGGTGGATCCCGAGGGAGAAGGACAGGTGACGGCCGGGATCGGGCCGGTCGATCCGGAACTCGTCGGGCTGCTCGAAGACCCGCGGGTCGCGGTTGGCGCCGCCGATGAACACGATGACGGGCCGGCCGCCCGGGATCACGCCGCCGCCGGCCTGGACATCCTCGGTGGCTATCCGGGCGGTCAGCTGAACCGGGCTGTCGTAGCGGAGCATCTCCTCGATCGCCGCGGGCACCAGGGCCGGATCCTGCCGGAGCCGGTCCCAGCTGCCCGGGTCGCCCAGCAGGGCGACCGTGCCGTTCCCGATCAGGTTCACCGTGGTCTCGAACCCGGCGAACAGCAGCACCAGGGCCATGCTCACCGCCTCGCCGGAGCTCAGCCGGTCGCCCTCCTCCTCGGCCGCGATGAGCACGGACAGGATGCTGTCGTCGGGATTGGCGCGGCGCTCGCGGACCAGGTCCTGGAGGTAGCCGGTCAGCGCCAGCTCGGCGGCGCGGGTCTGCGCGGTCGCCGCCACCTGAGGGTCCAGGGTGGCGGCAAGGTCATGACCCCAGGCCCGGAACTGGGCCTGATCCTCAGCGGGCACGCCGAGGAGGTGGCAGATGACCGCGATCGGGAGCGGGAAGGCCAGCGCGTCGATCAGGTCGAAGCCGGCGGCGCCGTCCGCGGCGGACAGCAGCCGGTCCGTGACTTCGCGGATCCACGGCTCGAGCCCGGCGATGGCCCTGGGGGTGAACGCCCCGGCCACGAGCCGGCGCAGCCGGGTGTGGTCGGGCGGGTCCATCGTGAGCAGGTCCGCGGCGGGCAGCCCGGCCCGCGGGTCGCCCGGCGGGT
>Ga0157369_10001431_pt1 | contig 29275 bp, 25 predicted proteins | sample C25metaG_FD_113461 | JGI IMG/M metagenome (GOLD analysis project Ga0157369, IMG submission 113461) | Corn rhizosphere microbial communities from Kellogg Biological Station, Michigan, USA - C2-5 metaG | ecosystem: Host-associated > Plants > Roots > Rhizosphere > Soil | place: USA: Michigan... | reverse complement strand
GCGACGACATCCGCCACGTCAGCGAGATGTGCCGGTCGAGCGAATGCGACTTGTACTGCGTGAGGACGACGATGCGCAGGTAGTCGGCGTTGACGAGGTTGGACAGGACGAAGTCGACCAGCCGGTAGATGCCGCCGAACGGTACGGCGGGCTTCGCCCGGTCCGCGGTCAGCGGCCACAGCCGCTTGCCCTCGCCACCGGCGAGCACCATGCCGAGCACGCCCCGTTGCGCCATGCCGGCCATTCTGTCTGGCGGCCGGCAAGTGTGTGCGCTCGCGGTCGCGATAGCCGCCGCCGGTGCACACACTTCCTCGGCGCCGGGGACCGCCTAGTGTGTCGCAGGTGCGGGTCGGGCTGCTCACGAGGGAATGGCCGCCGGATGTCTACGGCGGGGCCGGCGTTCACGTCGAGTTCCTCGCCCGCGAGCTCGACCGCCTGGTCGACCTGCGGGTGGAGTCGTTCGCGGCGCACGGCTCGTGGGATCGGCTCGACGGCACGAACGCCGCGCTGCAGGTGTTGTCGACGGACCTGTCGATGACCGCGGTCGTCGCCGACCGCGACCTCGTCCACTCGCACACCTGGTACGCCAACCTCGCCGGCCATCTCGCGAAGCTGCTGCACGGCCTGCCGCACGTCATGACGTCGCACTCGCTGGAGCCGCTGCGCCCCTGGAAGGCCGAGCAGCTCGGTGGCGGCTACCGCGTGTCGTCGTGGGCCGAGCAGACCGCGATCGAGGCGGCCGATGCCGTCATCGCGGTGTCGGCCGGAATGCGTGCCGATGTCCTGTCGGCGTACCCCGCGGTCGATCCCGCGCGCGTGCATGTCGTGCACAACGGCATCGACACCGCGCTGTTCACCCCGTCGCCGGACCCGGCGATGCTGGCCGCGCTCGGCCTGGATCCGGATCGCCCGGTCGTCGTCTACGTCGGGCGGATCACCCGGCAGAAAGGGCTGCCGCACCTGCTCCAGGCGATGCGCGCCGTACGGCGCTCCGCGCAGCTCGTGCTGTGCGCGAGCGCGCCGGACACCCCGCAGATCGCGGCCGAGGTCGAGGCCGGTGTCGCCGCGGTCGTCGACCACGGCTGCGACGTGCTCTGGCTGCGGGATCCGTTGCCGCGCAACGATTTGATCCGCCTGCTGTCGTCGGCGACGGTGTTCGTCTGCCCCTCGGTCTACGAGCCGCTCGGCATCGTCAACCTCGAAGCGATGGCCTGCGGCATCCCGGTCGTCGCGAGCGACGTCGGCGGCATCCCGGAGGTCGTCGTGGACGGCGTGACCGGCCGGCTCGTCCACTACGACGCGGGCGACGCGGGCGACGCGGCGGCGTACGAGGCCGGCCTCGCGAGCGGGATCGAGTCGGTGCTCGACGACCCGGCGGCGGGCCGCGCGATGGGCGCGGCCGGCCGCGCCCGCGCCGAGCGTGACTTCAGCTGGGCCTCGATCGCCCAGCAGACGGTGGAGATCTACGCGTCGGTGCTGCCGGGCGAGCAGTGGTCAGAGTCGTAACCCCGGACCGGCGGTGACGACTCTGACCACTCGCTCGCGTGTTGCTACGGCTTCGGAACCGTCCTCGGAACGAAGTTGGCCAGGATGGCGGCAGAAGCAACGATCGGCGCGTCGACGTAGTACTCCTCGCCGACGTCCTCCGCCTCCGGAACCTCAACGAGCGGTCCGGTTGTCAGGTTGGCAATGATGCTCGTCGCATCGTTCCAACCGGTTTCCGAGGCCGAGGAGATGGGGTCGGAGCTCGAGTCGTCGAGCAGATTGTTCAGGTCGATGGTGAACGGCTGCCCGGTCTGGGGGTTGATGAGATCGTTACCGTCCGGGCCTGCGACGGTGACGACACCGATCGTCGGGTCGTCAGCGGCAGTCGACCCGAGTCCGCCGTCGATGCCATCGTCGCTGAGCGCGCCATCAGCCGCGCCGTAGTAGGAACCCGTCAACAACGGCGTAGTGTCCAGACTGGTCTTCGGCGCCTGGGGCAAGTAGTGACCACCGCTGAACTTCGCGTTCGGGCCGACCCAACTTCCGCTGTAGTAAGCCTGACCCCAAGCCAACGTGCCGTAGTAGCCCGCGCCGCAGGCCAGATCGCCCTTCATCTCACCGGCCACGGTGATCCCGAATGACAGCTTGGTGTTGTAGACCCAGTGCCCGGTCAATTCACACAGCGACCACCCTTGGCCGCTGCCCTTGTACTTGAAGTAGAAGTCGGTCTGCCGAAGGTCGTGTGGGGGCAGGTACCAGTGACTGTTGTAGCCGGCCGACTTCGCTTGAGCGCAGTTGTAGATCGTGCTGCCGTTGAAGTACGACTGCCAGCCCTGGACGTAGCCCTTCATGTAGCCGTGCCCGGTCTTGCCGTGGGAGGACTCGGCGTACTCCCACGTGCACTTGCTCGAATTCGAGTTCGCCCAGGTGAACCCGTTCTGGTAGACGTAGTGCGCCGAGGCGCCGGTGATCGTCGCCGCGAACACGACCGTCGTCGTGCCGAGCAGCGCGGCCCGACGGGCCCATGATCGTCGCTGGGACATATGTTCTTCCCCCTCTTGGTGGTGCGGACGGTCCGCACGGTTCGTTGGCCGAACCTGGGACATTCCTACTTATTTGGATCGAACGCCGCAAGGGAGGTTGCGCGTCGAGGCGTCCGAGCCGACGTCGGCAACAGCCATTGCCGTCACATCTCGGATCCCCGGATAGATCCGGGTGGGTAGGCATGTGCACAAATCGCGCTCAAAACGCCCGAAACTAGTCACAAGAGGTGGTCAGATATGACACCGATGGGGCATGTGGACACTCAGCGAAGTGCCCGAAATCGGCAACATGGGTTCACATGCAGAGAGTTCTCGTAGCGGGCGAAGCCGGCACATTGCGCGCTTCGCCGTCCCCGCTGTCGTCGGCGTCGTGGTCTTCGGCGCGGTCACCGCGTTCGCGGCCACGCTGTCCGTCAACGGCAAGACCCTCGGGTCGGGCAACGCGACCGTGTCGAGCTGCAACTCCGGCGCCTCCGTGACGTACACGACCACCTACTCGGCGACACTGCCGGGCTACAAGGTCGCGACCGCCCCGGTGACGACGGCCGCGGCCTGCAACGGCTTCGCGTACAAGGTGACGCTTACCGGGGCGGCGAACGCCTCACTCGCCGAGGTCACCGGCACGCTCGACGCCTCGGGCAACGCGAGTCCCGACTTCAGCGCGAGCAACATCGCGGCGGCCAACGTGACCGGCGTCTCGGTCGTCATCACGGGCTAACCGGTGGTGCGCGAACGCCCCGCTGTCGCGGCGTTCGCCGGGCTGACCCTCGCGTTCCTCGCGTGGCCCGGCGACGCCGCGGCGACGGCGATCGCACCCAACCCCGACCAGGTCAGCAGCGGCTCGGCCAGCACCAGCGCGTGCGGCTCGTTGGCCGGCATCGGGGTGGCGTGGAAGTCGACGGCCAATGTCGTGACCAGCGTCACGCTGACCTCGATCCCGTCGGCGTGCGCCAGCGGCCGGTTGTCCCTGACCCTCGTGGGCAGCGGCAACGCGTCGCTCGCCACCGCGGGACCGCTGACCGTCAGCGGGACGACGCTGTCCGTCACCTCGCTGACCGGCTCCGCGACCGCCACGTCGGTGACCGCGGCGTACGTCTCAGTGGTCGGCCCGTGAGGCGCACCGTCGTCCTCGCGACCGTGGGTGCCCTCGTGCTCTCGGCCGGTACGGCGTGGGCGGTCGGGCTGACCGTGTCATCGGCCGAGCTCGGCGCGAGCTCGTTGTCGACGCCGGCGATGTTCCCGGTGTCGGTCACCCTCGCGAACAAGACGGGCGGCACCGCGGGCAAGGTCCAGACCGGTGATGTCGTGACGTTCGTCTGGTCGCAACCGGTGGACGAGACGACGTTGTGCAGCGGCTGGTCCAACTCGTCGTCGTCGCAGTCGCTGACGCTTCAGTGGTCGGTGGTGAACGGCAGCGGTACGACGGACGACACGCTGCAGATCACGGGATCGTCCGGGACCTGCTCGACCGGACTGCACGTTGGGACGGTCGACCTCGGCACGTCGGGTTACGACACCAGCACGGCGTCGATCAACTTCCCCACCACGACCAACGCCCTCACCGTCGGCGCGACGACCACGACGTTGACCGTCACCCTGAACGGCCAGACCGGCGGCACCGCCAGCACGGTCACGTCCGGCAACGCCGCGGTCTGGACACCGGACTCCGCGCTCAAGGACCGCAGCGGGCGCACCTGCAAGACCAACCTCGCCCAGTCGACCTCGACCGTGCAGTTCTGAGGAGACGTCACGATGCGACAGGGAATGCGCTCGGCCGGCTGGGTCCTCCTGGTCGCCACCCTCGGGCTGCTCGCGATGATGTGGCCGCAATCGCTCGGCGGCAGCGTCGCGTACGTCCGCGTCGACGGCCATTCGATGGATCCGACGTTGCACCTCGGCGACCTGGCGGTCGTACGCCGGCAGTCGTCGTACCGGGTGGGCGACGCGGTCGCCTACCGCATCCCGAAGAGCGAGTTCGGCGCCGGCGCGATGGTGATCCACCGGCTGATCGGCGGCAACGGGACGTCCGGCTACCTCACGCGCGGCGACAACAAGACGATCAACGACGAGTGGCATCCGCGGACCGGCGACATCGTCGGGAAAGTGCGCTACGACGTGCCGGGCTTCGGCACCGCCATGGCCGCGCTGACGAAGCCGGCGTACCTCGGCGGGCTCGTCGCCGCGCTGACCGTGTTGATGATGCTGCTGCCGTCGGCGCCCCGGCGGGCTACCGTTCCGGCATGACCAGCGGGGGCAGCGCGCCGCCTCCTCCCCCACCGCCACCGCCGCCGCCGCCTTCTCCGGCCGGCCGGCGCGCGTGGCCGCGCTGGGCGTTACCGGCCGGCGCGGCCGCCCTCGTCGGGGTCGTCGTGGTGGTCGCCGTCGTCGTCGCGACCTCGAGCGGCTCCGGCTCGCCCTCCGGCCCGGCAGGTCCGGCGGGCGGCGTGCGCGGCGGCGAGTACGTCGGCAAGGGCCAGAACATCCAGCGCATCACCTTCGACGTCAGCGGCAACGTCGTCGGCAAGCTGCACGGGACCTACGCGGTCTCGTGCGCGTCCGCCGGCGGTTCGTCGTACCAGTTGCAGACGTTCGACGATCCCGACCCGCTGAGCATTCGCGCGGACGGGACGTTCAACGACACGTACGCGTTCGCCACCGGCGGCGGCGCGCACGCGACGCTGACCGTCGACGGCCGGATCACCGGCGCCGGCGCGACCGGGCACCTGCAGCTCGCCGAGCCCTACTGCGGCACGCCGCGCGAGGGCTGGTCCGCCGCGCTCGCCGGGCAGGCCCTCCCGCCGGTCCCCGCGTTCACTCCGCCGGACACGACGGGCTGCTCGCCGCAGCCGTGCGGCGTCCTCGGCGGCGTCTCGCTGCGCATCACCGGCGTGCGCGTCGTCAGCAAGGCCGACGACCCGAGTACCCGCGGCATCGACGTCGAGTTCGACGTCGTCAACGGGTCGTCGTCGCCGGTCTCCGTCAGCGACGGCAACATGACGCTGACGCCGCAAGGCGGGCAGCCGGCGCGATCCAGTTACGCCGCCTTCGTCGATGCGAACGGCGGGCAAGTGCCGTGCCTGCACGGCAACGTCCCGCTGCTCCCGCCCGGCGGCGGCGAGGGAAGCCAGCACGCCTGCTTCCTCCCGCCCGCCGACGCGCTCGGCCAGCCGCTCACGCTGACCTGGCAGGTGACGGGCCACGGCTCCGCGGACATCCCGCTCGGCACCGCTTCGTAGCGGTGCGGACTACCGCTGCGGGTCGCCCGGCCAGAGCACCGTGTTCACGAACGGGTCGGCGTACAGCGCGATCAGCGAGTCGGCCGCGCTCGGGTGACCGTCGTTGAGCCCACCGCTTTCGAAGCTGTACTTCTCGTAGCCGCCGAGGACGACGGCGAGCACCGCGAGGTTGCCCTTCACCGCGGCTTCCACGATCACGCGGTCGCCGTTGCCGCTGCCCGAGCCGCCCTGCGGTGCGATGTTGTACGCCGCGCCGTACCCGACCTGGTAGCCGATCGAGGCGTTCGGCAGCACGTAGGCCTGCTGCGCGTCGGGGAGGTGCGAGCTGATCCAGCTGTCCACGATCTGCTGTGGTGACTGGCCGTTCGTCGCGACGCCGCGGAACTGGATGAGCCCGGTGTCGCCGTAGTCGAGGGTGAGCCGGTCGGCTTCGCTCTTCGGCGTCGCCTTCTCGCTCGACCACGTGACGCTGAAGCCGAGCTTCGACGACGTGTAGGTGTGACCGGTCTGCAGCGGTGGTCCGGTCGGCGGCCGGTAACAGGTGAGGCCGCAGTTGCCCGGTCCGGGCTTGGCGATGATGGCGATCGCGGCGAGCAGCACGCCGACCGCGCCGAGGCCGGCGGCGAGCAGGTAGAGCAGTTTGTGATGGCTGAGCCGCCGCGACACCGCCGTCGTCGGCGCGACCGGGTACGGCATGGCGACCGACGCCGGGGGCGGCGGCGGAGCCGAGGGTGGCGGCGGCGGCGCGGACGGTGGGGGCGGCGGCGGGGGCGGCGCGGCGGCGCGGCTCATGACGTCTCCTCCACGTTCGGCTGCAAGGAAAGTTGTCGCCGGGCCGTGCGGCTCGAGGCGACCTCGGCCGCACCGCAGTTGGGGCAGAACGGCGCGGACGGCACGACGTGATGGCAGTGGTGGCACACCCGCGGCGCGCCGATCCGCACGTCGTGCGCTTCGTGCAGGAGCACGTGGTGCAGCCCGACGCGCAACGCGATCAGGTACGCCGCCGCGGCGGCGAGATGCGCAGTGATGACGACGGCATTGCCGGGCGTCGAGACATCGGTGTAGCCGAGCCCGATCTGCACCGCGATCGCGACGAGCAGCGCAACCGGCCACAGCGTGAACGCGCGTCCCGGCGCGGTGGTGCCGTCGTTGCGGCGCAACCACAGCGCGGCGCCGATGAGACCGGTCGCGCACGCGGCGACCAGTGGCAACGCGATGCCATGGATCACCGTCTGCACGTAGAGGTCCGCAGTCGGGCCGTGGATGCGCGCACCGGCGCGAAGCTCGGGCGCGAGATCGGTGATGACCGCGGCGGCGACGAAACCGAGCGCCGAAGCCGAACCGAACACGAAGCCGTCCATCGACTCGCGGTAGCGGTCGCGGCGCAGCACCCACATCAGCAGGAGCGGGACGACCATGAGCAGCTGCGAGCCGGCCGGCACCAGCGAAGCGAGACCGACGTGCGTGCCGGACCCGGACCGGCCGCTCCCGAGCAACGTGAGCCGGCTCGCGGTAGTGACGTAATGGCTGGTGAGCAGAGACCAGCCGACGCCGAGCGCGGCGCCGAGGCCGACCGTGAGCAACGTCGCGAGCAGCGGCTCTTCGTCGTAGAGGTTGGCCTCGTAGATGTAGAGCTGGAACAGCAACGGGATGCCCAGTGCGGAGACCGCGATCGCCGGTGCCTGCAACCGCAAGGCCGCGAGCACGAGCAGCGCGGCGACCACCGCGACGAGCCCGATCCGGAACGGCCCGCGCGACCGGTGCGACAGGTGCGGGAACAGCGACGACACGACCGACAGGTGCAGCACCGACTCACCGGGCGCGGCGACGTAGGAGTGCGCGCGGCGGGCCGACGTCGACTCCGCGTCGTGGGTGAGATGCGTGCCGCACGCCGCGCAGTACGCGCCCACCGGTACGACGTTGCCGCAGACCGGACACGTCACCGTCGCGACCTGCTGGCCGGCCGAGACCTCACTCATTTCTGGCCCTTCTGGTACCCGAGGATGTCCTGCGTGAGGTAGGCGACGTTGGGCGAGCCGAGCCCGGTGACCGGGTCGTAGCCGGGGGTCGCGACGTAGAAGTCGTTGTTGCCCAGCGTCACGTCGTGGAACGGCGGGAACTGCGGCGGATGGTTGAACAGGTAGTACAGCGCCGGGTTCAGGAAGCCGATCGGCTTTCCGCCGTGTTGCTTCAGGTAGACGTTCATCAACGCGGTGAAGCCCGCCCACATCGGCGCCGACAACGACGTCCCGCCGCCCGACGTCTCGGCCGTCGCGTCCTTTCCGTCCGAGCTCGCACCGGCCGAGATGACGACCGTGCCCGAAGCCGGGTCGGCGACGGCGGCGATGTCCGGGATCTCGCGGAACTGCGTGCCCGCGCCCTGGTCACCGACGCCGGCACCGGTCTGCCAGCTCGGCCGCGGGATCACCTGCGACACGCCACCGCCGGTCCCCTGCGACAGGATCGCCGAGGTCCACGTCGCCTCGTCGGCGTAGTCGCCGGTCGACGTGACCGACAGCGTCGTGCCGCCGACGCCGGTGGTGTGCGGCAGCAGCGCGGGGTACTCCACGCCCTTGCCCTGCTCGCCGGGGAACTCGCCGACGGACTTCGGCGGCGTGCAGTCGAGCCCGCCGGTGTCGCCGCTCGACGCGAAGAACGTCGTACCGTGCGCCTCGGCCGCCGCGACGTCGGCATCCAGCGCCGGCAGCTCGGACGGCTGGAACTGCAGGAACTCGCAGAAGCCGAGCGATGCGCTCCAGACCGCGCCCGGGTAGCGGTGGTCGATGTCCTGGAATGCCTTGTGGAACACGTCCGCGAACGTCGCGTTGCCGTCGCCGGCGGCGTAGCCGAACACGTCGACGTACACGATCTTCGCGGACGGCGCGATCGCGTGGATCGTCTCGATGTCCATGTCGGTCTCGACCTCGTCGGTCGGCGTGAGCTTGCCGACGACCTCCGGCGCGAACGCCGGCAGGTTGAACATCTTGTCGAACGTGTCGAGGCTCTGCTGGTTGAAGCCGTCGTTCCACTCGAACACGACGACGGTCTGGCCGGCGCCGGCGTCACCCGCTTGCTGCAACGGCAACGCGTTGTAGGCGCGCATGACGTCGGTCGGCGTCAGGCCCTTCGGCGGGACACCCCTGGGTGCGGAGTAGAGCGAGCCGCCGAACCGCAGCGTGCTGATCCGTCCGAAGCCGCTGACCGCGCTCGCCAATTCGGCGGGTACGGCGGCCTCGCTGCGCGCGGCGAGGAACCGGGTGCCGCCCGGGCTGCGCCAGTCACGAATCGCGACACCGAGCGCGGCGTCGAGTGCGCGCGGCGTGCCGGACAGCGTCGCCGCACTCGCGTAGACGTCGGACACCCGCAGCCCGCGCGCGACCGCCCACGTCCGCAGCGCCGCCGCCCCGCCGGGGTGCAGCGCGACCAGCAGGCTGACGTTCTTCGCCCGGCTGGGGCCGAGGTCGGTCGAGTGGTGCAGCACCGACGCCCAGGTGAGCTGCTTCATCGGCGTCGCGGCTGCCGAGGTGTCGACGCGTTGCGATGCCGCGCCGCACGCGGCGGTCGCGGCGACGACGGCGGCAACGGACGCCGCGGCGAGGTACCGGGTGCGCCGGCTCATGCCGCGTTCGCATCCGTGCGGGCGAAGACCTTCGCGACGACCGAGTCCTCGAGCGCCTTCTGCGGCGGCTGGATGAGGCCGGTGAAGTCGACCTGCACGATGAACCGCTTCACGATCACCCCGAAGTCGTCGACAGTGACTTTGACCTGCCGGCCGTTGGAGAGCTTGTACGTCAGCACGACGCGGATGCCGAAGGCACCGGCCGGCGCGGCGATCTTGCTGCCGGTGACGTTCACCACCGTGGCGCCCTTCGGCGGCGGTTGCTCGCGGGCGCTGGCGACGCTGCAGCTGACCCCCTTCTGGCTGTTCAGGACCGCGAGGTACGGCGTCGCCTGCGCCTCCGTCTTCGTGACGTTGATCAGCGTGCTGGCGAACGCGAACCCGTCGGCGCGGCTGAAGTCGGCCTCGCTGGACGCGGTCTGGATCGTGTCGATCGTCGGCATGCCGAGGCAGGTGTCGAAGTCCCGGTCGTTCTTGAGCTGCTCCGCCTTCGTCGTCGTGGTCGCCTGCGCCTTCCACCCGCTCGGCAGGTCGCTGAGCGCCAGCTGGATCGCGGCGACCCGCTGCTTGTCGGTCGCCCCCGGCACTGTGGTCGGCGAGCTGTTCGGCGTCAGCGACGTCGTCGGCGCGGACGGCGTGTTCAGCGACTGCGGGGTCGAGGACGACGACCCGCACGCGGCCAATGCGAGCGGCAGTGCCAGCGCGGCCGCGCCGGTCAGTAGGCGGTTCATCGGGCTCCTTCGGCGAGCGTGGAGTCAGCGGGGTCGGCGGTTGCCCCGAGCGGTTCGCGCGGCGCGGGAGTGTCGGGCGCGGCCGGGACGGAGCCGTGCGCGCGGGCGAGTCGGATGAAGAACGCGAGTAGGAGCACCGGGAACGCGACCCGGAACAGCGCGTTGCGGGTGATGTCCTCCGGCTCGAAGAAAGGCTCGGCAGCGCCGCCGGTCGAGACGACCTTCTCCGACGTGTAGAACAGCACGGTCCCGGCGAGCAGGATCGTGTAGCCGAAGAACCCGAGCACGCGCGTCGCGCGGGGCAGGTGCGACGTGCCATGGTTGGTCATCGACTCGCCCGACATCGTCACGTCCCAGACGACGGCGACGAGCAGGATCACGGCGGCCCAGATGCTGATTCGCGAGGCGCTCAGCGCCTTGCCGTAGAGCCACATCATCAGCTCCAGCGCCGCGATCGCGGCTTCGAGCCCGATGACGCCGGCGATGACGAGGCGGCCGACCTGCGTGCCGTGCCGGCCGCGGGCCCGTACGGCGATGACCGCGGCGAGGCCGAGCACACCGGCACCGAACAGCACGCCGTACTCCGACAGGTGCGGCGCGTGGAAGGAGTCGCCGATCAGGTAGTGCGCGATCGCGCCGCCTTCGTAGAGCAGCGTGAACATCGACACGGTCGCGAGCACCAGCCCGGCCGCGACGAACTGCGGCCGCCAGCGGCGCCACACGGCGAGCCCGATGACCAGCACGATCAGCGCGAGGCCGGCGCCGAAGCCGACCTGCAAGGCGAGCCGGTGATTGATCAGCCCTTCGGGCGTCTCCGCTTCCTTCTCCGGCGGCGGCAGCGGCGCCGGCGCGGCACCGTCGCCGCGGAACGACGTGAGGACGGCCTTGAACACGGGCGTCGCGATTTCGAGGGTGAACTTCGCGCCGTGCACGGCCTCGTACACGACGTACGTCCCGGACGCGTTCGCGTTCTCGACCGGGCGGATCCAGAGGTAGCCCTCGACCTCGTCCTTGGCGGTGAACCTCGCGCCCTGCCAGCCGGCGAACGACACGGCTTCCTCGGGCGTGGCGCCGAAGCTGTGCTCGACCTCCGGCAGGTCCACGACCGGGAACAGGCCGGTGCCGACGCGCTCGTAGCCGCCCTTGCCGTCGTAGTTGCTGGCCTGCACGATCGTGCCGTTGTTGTGGACGACCCAGCCGCGCGGGATCTGGAAGCTGAACGCGGTCGGGCCGGTCGACGCCTTCTGCGTCAGCACGTCGGCACCGGGCGCGTACTCACCCTTCTCCGTCGCGATCTCGGGCGGCTTCAGGTCGCTGAACGCGCCGGTGATGCTCGCGCCGATCTGCGGCAGCACGACGCCGGTGAGCGCCGTCGCGCCGATGAGCGCGGCGAAGCTGATGCCTGACTTCCACGGCCGGCGCGCGATGCGCAACCCGTAGAACAGGCCGATGAGGACGAGCACCGCTATGCCGAGCAACACGACTCCGCGCAGCGCGCCGAACATCGTCGCGCTGGTGAACACGCCGATGCCGTCCTGCAGCTTCCAGAACCCGTACGCCGTCATCGCGGCGGCAGCAACGATGCCGGTCACCCAGAGCACGTTGGCCCGGCCGCGCGCGATCGCCGTCGTCAGCCGCTCGCCGGTGAGCTGGCCCCACTCGCCGAAGTCCACGGCGGCGACCTGGAGGAACGGCCACATCGCGAAGACGAGCGTGCCGAGGATCGCGTCGATGGTCTCGCCGTAGAGGTTGAGCCCGCCGAGGGTCGGCGTCCCGATCCGGAACACCGCGAGGTAGGTGCCGATCAGCGCCGCGAACGCGATGACGAGCAGGATGCGCGTGCGCGGCTCGCGCTGCCGCGAGTGGTCGAGGTAGCGCGCGCCGACGCACAGCGCGACGAGTACGACGAGGATCGCGCGGTCGGTCCAGCGCACCCACGCGGGTACGGTCGAAAAGATGTCCAGGCCGCCGACGAGGTCGCCGAGCGCGCCGGTGTAGACGCCGATCCCGAACGTCATCACCACCGCGGCCGGCGTCGCGATCCAGAACGACGTCAGCGACGCGGCGGCGTACATGTAACCGAACCCGAGCGAGATCAACACGAGTACGGCGATGAACAGCGGCTCGCCGATCTGCGTGACCGCGCCCTGCGAACGGCCGAGATAGACGTTCGACGAGCTGACGTCGCGCAGCGCGAGCATCAGGACCGTGACGAGGACGGCCGCGACGGCGCCCGCCGTGGCAAGCCGCAGCGGGCGGTCCATCGTCGCGATCGACAACCTGCGCTCGGCGAACAGCCGGCGCAGCGAGGTCACTTCGTGCTCGAGCTCGTGCTCGGCGTGCTCCCCGTGCTCGTGCTGCTCGCCGGGGTGCGGCTCGCCCCCGTCCGGGCCGCGTTGATCGCTCATGTCAGCCCAGGATCGACGACGTCATCGCATCGGCGTCCGGCGCGGCCGCCTTGTAGGCGTCCTCGCTCACCGCGTCGAACACGGACAGCACGCTGTAGCCCTGCGGGTTGAACAGCTCGTAGAAGATGCCGATGACCTGCGTGGTCCCCTGGTTGGTCGTCAGCGTCGCCTCGAACGGCAGGGTCGCGACGGAGGTGAACCCGGCGCTGCCACTGACCTGCTGCGCCGACACCTGGCCGACCTTGACGTTCGACAGCGCGCTGTCGCTCGACACGTAGGCCTGCGCGTCGTCCTGCAGCTGCGTCTGCGCGTCCTGGTCCTTCGCCGTGCCGCCGGCCGCGAAGTACTCGGCGTTGCTGCTCGGGCTGATCAACGACACGGAGTGCTTGCCGGTCCCCTCGACCTTCCACCCGGCGGCCGGCGTGAGGCTCGCGCCGTTGCCGAGGTCGAGCCCACTGCCGCCCTCACTCGACGGCGACGCGGGCTCGGAGGACTCCGGCGTCGGCGAGCCCGGCTCGGGCGAGCTGGGCTCCGGCGAGCTCGGGGTCGTCGGCTGGGTCGGCTGCGAGGGCTGTGGCTGCGGCTGTGCCGGCGAGTTCACCGGCGCGGGCGCCGGCGGCGGCGCCGGCGGGTTGGTCGGGCTGTGATGACCGGTGAGCGCGATGACCGCGACGATGCCGCCGATCACCGCGACGCCACCGCCGGCGATGAGCCCGATCTTCGTGCCGTTGAGATGACCGTGACCACCGGCCGGAGGCGCGGCCGGCACCTGGACCGCGGGCGGCGGGGGCGGCGGCGGGTAGCTGACGGCCGGCGGAGGCGGCGGCGGTGTGGCAGTCGAAGGCATCGCAAACGTCCCCGTTCTCGCGTTCGTGTGTGGGGTCAGGCCGAAGTTGCGGCGTAGGACTTGACGTGCTCCTGGTGCGGCTTGGGCATCGCGGCGACCGCGGTGCCGCAGGCAAGGCAGAACGCCGAGCCGGCGACGAGCGGCAGGCCGCACTCGGCGCAGTTGCCGCCGTAGTGCCCGGCCGGCGTCACGGTCGCGGTCGTCGCCTCCTCCAGCAACGCGGCGTGTGCCTCGTCGCGGATCCGGATGAGCCCGACCGCTGCGGTGACCGCGGCGATGATGAACGTGAGTACGGCGCCGCGGTCGCCGTAGATGGACAGCGTCGCGACGGCCGAGTCGTAGACGCCGATCATCAAGAAGCCTTCGAGCACGCCGAGCGGGTAGGCGCTGGTCCGGCGGCGCAAGCGCATCACCGTGATCGCGGCGGCGGCGCCGTAGATGACCGGCTTCGCGAAGCCGAGCGTCATCGCGATGAACGCGTCGCGCGAGCTGCTGGTGCCGTGCACGGTCGCCGACGAGAACGCGCCGTGCTGTACGACGATCGACTCGGCGAGCGCGAGCGACGCGCCACCGAGCGCGGCGAACGTCAACGCGTCGAGCGCGTGCGCGAACCGCGGCCGCGACGTCACGATTGCCGGCGCTGCCTGCACGATGATGACCGTCACCAACGGCAGCACGACACACAGCTCGATCAGCCGCCCGGTCGTCGGCAGGTTGTTGGTGAGGCTCACCGCACCGCTGTTGGAGAACGCATCGGCGAGGAAGCCGAGACCGACACCGAGCGCACCGGCGAGTACGACGCAGGCCGCGACGACCGTCAACGGATCGTCGGTCCAGACCTCGTGGTCGTACAGGTAGAGCAGCAGCACACCGGGCAACGCGACCGCCGCGCAGATCAGCGCGACCGGCAGGATGCCGAAGCCCGCCGCGACGAGCGACGCGACACCGGCAAGCACGAGGCCGAGCTTGTAGAGGTGATGGCGCGAGCCGGACACGTGCGGCATCAACGTGCTGACCAGCGCGAGTGCGCGCACCGGCTCGCCGGGCGATGCCGCGTAGTGCTGGGTGCGATCCGCCGACGTCGTGCCGAGACCGGAACCGCAGCGGTAACAGAAACGAGCGAGCTCCGGGTTGGCCGTCGAACACCGGGAGCAGGTCATAGGTTCCTCCGCAGTCAGAAGGGAGCGGCGGGAGCATGACACGACACACAGCGGGTTAGTGGCTGATTCCCAGAGAACGCGTCCGTGTCTAACTTCGCGGTAAGGAACGTGTGTTCATCACGCCTGGCGACGCCGCGGGTGGCAGTATCCCGGCATGCACAAGGACGACAGCGGTACGTGGCGCAGCGACGACGACGTGTGGGTGTGGAACGGCACGGCGTGGGAGCCCGCGTCGCCGGCGCCGAGCGAGACACCACCGAGCGCGCCGAAGCCGGACGCCGAACATCCGCTTTCGCCGGACGGATCGCAGGTCTGGGACGGCACCGCGTGGGTGCCCACCGAGCCGGCTGCAACCGGCGCAACTGCCGGTGCGCCCGCCGCCGACGGCGCTCCGCCCGAGCCGCCGTCGGAGCACCCGATGTCGCCCGACGGCCACTGGCAGTGGGACGGCACCGCATGGCAGCCGGTCGATGCGGCGGCACCCGCAGACGCGACGACGCGGCAGCTCTCGCCCGACGGCAAGTGGGCGTGGGACGGCACCGCTTGGCAGCCGGTTGCGGACGCGGTCGCCACGAGCAATGCGCCCGCCGCCAACGACACCGCCGCGGCGCTCATCGCGAGCGGCATGCCGGTCTCCGACGACGGCGCGTGGGTCTGGAACGGCACCGCGTGGATCCCGACCGCCGAGTCCGACCACCCCGCCGCGAAGAAGAAGCGGAAGTCGGCGTCAGCCAGTCACTGAGTCGTCTTTGGCGCTGAATCCTTCGCCGTAACGGTCGCGATGCCGGCGGCCGCGACGCTGACCACGAAGACCCACACGCTGAAGTAGCCGAGGTCGTTCTCGATCAGCGCCCACAACACCGAGCCCGCCGCAACCACGGCCGCGCCGATGCGCAGCTGCTTCGTCAGGCGGCGGCGGCGTACGACGCCCGCCATCAGCGCGAGCCCGGCGACGACCGGGATCGTGAACGGCTGGCCGCGGCCGGAACCGGCGTAGTAGAGGCCTGGCGCGTAGTACTTCGTCGTGTCCCAGTAGTAGCCCGACTCGTCCGAACTGTACGAGTACGGGTCGTAGCTGAGGCCGCCGTAGAAGTAGCCCGCCGTGACGTGCGCGTTCGACTCGGCGAACAGCGAGAGTACGGCGATGCCGAGCGCGACGAGCGCGATGCCGGCGCGGCTCTTCATCGGCAGCGGTCCGCCTTCGGCGGCGAGCCGGCGCCAGGCTTCGCGAATCAGGACATACGCCGCCGCGAGCCACAGCACGCTGGTGACCTGCAACCGCGCGGACACGACGGCGACGCCCGCGGTCAGTGCGGTGAGCACCCAGAACGCGGCCGCCGTCACGACCGCCGGCAGCGCGAGGTCGTGCGCGGGCAGCTTCGCGACCTCGGCCGCGCCCGCCGCCGCCGCGGCGGCGAGCAGCACGACGACCCAGAACCACCCCGGCCCGTACTGATCCGGCAGCCAGCCGACGATCACCGCGAGGACGACGAGTACGGCGCCGAGCAGCGGGGCGGACTGGCGCAGCGCGGTCGGCGGTGCGGCCGGCAGCGCCTGTTGCCGCCGCGCCTCGCGGATCAGCGGCACCGCGGTGCACACGAGTGCAGCGAACCACGCGACCTGCGTGATGCCGAGGTTGAGGAAGTCGAGTTGCTGCGCGGCGAGCAGCAGCGCGAAACAGGTCACCAGGATCGGCGAACCGATGGCCGGCGGCAGTGCGTCGAGCGCGTGCACCCGGCCGCCTTCGCGCAACTGCGCGGCGACGACGACCACCCCGAGCAGGAGCAGGACGACGAGCCAGCGCACCGGCACCGCGTGCGACGAATGGATGCGGTCGGCGATCAGCGCGACGACGAGGAAGCCGAAGCCGATGACCGGCCAGACCGAACCGCTGCGGGCCGCCGTACCGGACTCTGCCGCTGTGACGGATTGGGTCGCGAGACCGACCCGGCCGGCTTCGCGGTCGAGCGCGGTCATGCCCTCGGCCCACGCGCCCTTCGCCATCGCGAGCAGCGACGTCGCCTGGCCGGGCAGCCCGGCCCACGGCGGTGTCGTCGCCGATCCCGATGGCGGCGGTGGAGGTGGCGATTGAGGTGGCGGCGGCGGTGGTGGTGTGGCCCCCGTGGTCGTCATGTGCTGCGGCCCTTCTGCGCGGCTGCGGCCGGTCGCCGCGGTCGGCGCGACCCTAACTCGCACGCGCGGTCGGCGCGGCGAATATCGCGATAGCGCCGCGAACCGCCGCCGATGCGGCAAGAATTACGGCGAGAGTTGCGGCACGGGGACGACGCTCGGAGGATCATGCGCCGGACAGTTCGCATCCTCGCCATCGACGGTGGCGGGGTGCGCGGTCTGCTGCCCGCCCGCCTCCTGATGGAGCTGGAAGCGATGAGCGGCCGGCCGCTGCATTCGCTCTTCGACGTGATCGCCGGCACGTCGGTCGGCGGGATCATCGCGCTCGGTTACGCCGCACCGGGTCCGGACGGCAACGGGTTCCCCGCCGCGCGGGTGTTCGAGGATCTGCGCGAGTGGCTGCCGGCCGTCTTCCCGCCGTTGCAGGCCGCGGCGTCGATCGACGGCCTGCGCGACTCACACGAGCGGCATGCGCTGTCGCAGCTCGTCGGCGCGGCGCTGCTGCCGCACCACTTCGGCAACGCGCGCTACAGCGCGGCGGCGCTGGAGGATCGCGTGCTCGGCGCGTTCGGCGACACCCGGCTCAGCGACACCCTCACCGATGTCGTCGTACCGGCGTACGACATGCACGGCGGGCAGCCCGTGGTGTTCCGCAGCCGCGATGCGCATGGCCAGACCTCGACGCACCGCAACCCGAGGCTGGCCGAGGTCGCGCGCGCGACGTCCGCGGCCCCGACGTACCTTCCGCCGTTGCGGCTGCTCGACGAAAGCGACGAGTCGGTGCTGATCGACGGCGCCGTCGTCGCGAACAACCCGGCCGCGATCGCGTACCTCGACGGGCTCGAGTGCTACCGCAACGACGACGGCTCGCCACCCGACGTCGTGCTGCTGTCGGTCGGCACCGGCCGGCCGTCGGCGCAGCAGCCGAGCTACGAGGAGGTGTTCACCCGCAACTGGGCGTCGGTGGGCATGGGCCTGCTCGGCGTCGTACTCAACGGCGCCGGCGAGATGGCGCACCAGCTCGTGGACCGGATGCTGTCCGGCAAGCCGTCGCCCAACAGCTACCTGCGCGTGCAGCCCACGCTGACCGCCGGGGTGAGCCTGCACATCGACGATGCGACGCCGGCGAATCTCGACGGCCTCACCCGCTGCGCCGAAGCGACCGTGGAGTCGCACCGGCGAGCGCTCGAACAACTCGTCGCCGTACTGTCCGAGACCCCTGCCGTCCCGCGGCAGCCGGCCGTCTCCCCCGCGAGTTGAGATTCACGATGGCGCTGAGATCCACGATGGCGGAGCCGAGCACGGACGCCGACGAGCTGCGCGCGTTGCGCGCCGACCTGCATCAGCGGATCCAGCGCGCCACCGACTTGCCGATGCTGTTGCTGTCGATCGCGTTCATCGTCGTCATCGTGTGGCCGATCGCGGACCCGCACCTGCATGCGTCCACGCGCACCGCGCTGACCGCGGCCGACGACGGCATCTGGGCGGCGTTCGCACTGGAGTACGGCGCGTTGGTCGTGACGGCGCCGAACCGCCGCCGATACGTCGTCTCGCACGTACCGGATCTGCTCATGGTGCTGCTGCCGATGATGCGACCGCTGCGGGTGCTGCGCGTGCTGCGGCTCGGCAGCGTCGCGATGTCCGGCGCGCAAAGGTCGCGACACCTGCTCATCTCCCGCGCGCCGCTCTACGCCGCCGGTCTCGCCGCACTCGCCGTCGTCTCCGCCGCGGTCATGGAGCTCAACGCCGAGCAGCACGCGCACGGTGCGCGGATCGTCAACATCGGCGACGCGATGTGGTGGGCGGTCACGACGATGACCACCGTCGGGTACGGCGACTTCTACCCGGTGACCGCTTCCGGCAAGGTGATCGCGGCCGCGCTGATGCTGACCGGCATCGGCCTCATCGGCGTCATCACCGCTTCGGTCGCGGCGTGGTTCATCGGCGCGGAGGAAGACGAAGCGATGACGCGCGAGGCGCGGCTGGAAGCAGTCGTCGCGCGGCTCGAACAACAGGTCGACGCGCTCTCGCGCGCATCATCCAGGGTCGAGACATGACGGGGAAAGGCTGACGTGGCAGGGGATCGGCACTACACCGGGGACCGGGCGGCCCTCGGCCGGTTCGAGACGTTTCTGTTCGCGGCGGTCTCGACGGTCGTCCTCGTCCGCGCGTTCCTCATCGTCACCGGTTACCCGAAGGTCGGCGGCCACGGGCTGCACGTCGCGCACGTCCTCTGGGGTGGCCTGCTGATGGGTGCGGCCATCGCGATCGCCATGATCTATCCCGGGTCGCGCTGGCGGCATCGCGCGGCCGTCATCGGCGGCATCGGCTTCGGTTTGTTCATCGACGAGGTCGGCAAGTTCCTCACCAGCAGCGTCAACTACTTCTACCGGCCGGCCATCGCGATCATCTACGTCGTCTTCGTCGCGTTCTACCTGATCGTGCGCGAGGTCGTGATGCGCACCCCGCTGTCACAGCCGCAGCGGCTCGCGATCGCGTCGACCGCACTTGCGGATCTTTCGCTCGGGCAGCTCGGCAGCGGCGGCCGCACGTATGCGCTCGGCGTACTCGACTCGGCCGAGCCCGACGACCTCGGCGCGCACATCCGCAGCGCGCTCACGTGCCAGCCACTCGGCCCGTCACCCACGGAGAACCGCCTGACCGTGTGGCGCGAGCGCCTGGTCGAGAAGGCCCGGACGGCGCTCGGCCACCGGCTCGCGCACATCGGCGTGTACGCCGTCATCGTCGTACAGCTCGTCGTCGTCCTGGGGCAGCTCGCGGTGCTCCTCGTCCATCCCGCCCTGGGCGAGTCGCACGGCTCGAACACGACGATGCGCATCGCCGAGGTCGTGACCGGGGTCAGCGGGATCTACACGATCTACGGACTCGTCCGCGCCGTACGCGGGGATCGCTCGGGTGCGCTGCGCGTGCTGTTCCGGTCGGTCCTGATCACGGTGCTCATCACGCAGACGTTCGTGTTCGCGGAGTATCAGGCCGTCGGGATCGTCGGCCTACTGGTCGATCTCGGCCTGTTCGGGCTGTTGCGCGTCGCGGGCGAGGCCAAGCCGGACGCGTTCCTCGACCCCGATCTCGCCTGACTCGATTGGGCCATCTTTGGTCTGTCCGTGTTCGGCGGCCCGGGCAAGCCGGGAGACTGGCGGAATGAGACGCGTGCTGGTCGTCGACGACGAGCCGGACATCGTCGAGTTGCTGACGATCTGGCTGGACGACGACCCGCGGTGCTCGCAGGTGCTGCGGGCCAACGATCTCGAGGGCGCGCTCGCGATCGCGACCGAGAAGCGCCCCGACATCGTCGTCCTCGACTTCTGTTTCGGCCACCGGGTCAGCACCGAGATCCTGCCGCCGTTGCGCGCGGCCTGCCCCGACGCGTTGATCGTCGTGCATACGGCGAGCAAGCGGGCGGCCGAGCTGTCCGGCGTCCTCGCGGCCGGCGCGGACACGATCGTGGAGAAGGGCGCGGAGACGATCGACGAGGTCGTGGACGGCCTGTTCGTCACCGCCCGCTTGTCGTAAGCGCGCGCCCGGCGCTAGTTGCGGCTGATGCCGATGCCGTCGATCAGTACCGGACGGGTGCCGGTCGTGCGCAGGGTCACCGTGGCGGTGCGCAGCGAGAACGCGGGTGGCAGGACGAGCGTCTGGTACGCCGGCTTGGCGGCCTGCGTATTGATCGTCTCGAACGCGACCCCGTTGAGGTAGACCGTCAGCGCGCCACACGTCGAGCAGCGGGTCACGACCAGCGCCAGCCGGTCGAGCTGTGCCCCGCGCAGTTGCAGCACGGCGTGCGCGGAGCTCGTCGTCGTGTACGTGCCGGCGTAGTAGCGCGCGTTGGTCCCGCGGGTCCACCCGCCCGTGCCGGCCGTCAGCGAGCGGTCGTCGAGCGGTAGCGCGGTGCAACGGTCCGGCGACCAGCCGCTCACGTTGCCGGCCGCGTCCCTCGCCCGGACGCCGAAGCAGTATTCGCGGCCCGGCGCCCCCCGCACGGTCTCCGATCGTTGCGTCGTGTGCTGCCAGCTGGTGTACGACAGGTACGCGCCGAACCCCCCGTTCCACGCCGCCTGCCGCATCCGCACGTCGTAGCTCGCGACCGCCGAGTCCGGGTCGGTCGCGCCGTACGCCACGGTGATCAGCGGCGAGAGCTGGAACGGGCGGGCCGGGCCGGTGAGTGTGACCGACGGCGCGGTCGCGTCGGCAGGCGGCGGGCTGGGCGGCGAGGCGCCCGGCGGCGGCGGGGCGCAGGACGCCGGAGCGCTGAGCGGGCTGCTGGTGTCTGCCTGCCCCGGCCGGTTGGTGACCTGGCCACTGCGCGGCCCGCCCGCCTGGCCCCACCAGTCCTGCGTCAGGTCGATCGCCGGCGCGGTCGACACGTTGTCGACGATGTTCGACTGCTCGGCGGAGACGCTGCCGCCGTCGACGGTGAGGTCGTACGACGTGCTCCGGTCGATGGTGCTGCACCGGATCGTCGTGCTGCCGTCGACCTGGTGGAGCCCGTCCTCGGCAAAGCGCACTTCGCTGCCGTCGACATTGATACTCGGCTTCGTCCCTGCCGGGTCGTGGGTGGCGAAGATGCCCAGCCAATACGTTCCGTCGGTGCCCGGGTAGTACGAACACGTCGTCGCGCACGAGCTGTACGGCGCCGCGGGGTCGGCGAGCGACGTGAACAGGCTGCCGGTGCCGACGGCCATCGCGCCGCCCACGGCCGCAACCCCGCCACCGACGGACTCGACGACGCTTCCGGCCGGGAACGTCAGCGTCCACGGGGCGGGCACGGTGAGGCCGTCGAGGTAGTAGCCGAGCGGGACGGTCGCACCCGGGGCGCCGCCCGAAGGGTTCACCCACGTCGCGTCCGCGGTCAGCGTCACGCCGCTGAGAACGACACCCGTCACCGCAACGACCGCTACATGCGGCGGCGCGTACACCCCTGTGGCCGGCGATTGGTACGGCCCGGTGTTGCCATACACGTCGCGGTCCAGATTTACCGAATCCTGAGCGAGGGTGATCTGGCGCACGTCGTTGTCCGTGACGACGGGCTGCGTCGACGTGCCGACAGAGATCCAGTCGGCGTGGTTCTGCGTCACCGTCGGGGCACCGGCCCCGCTCACGGCGATCGTTCGGGCCGTACTCGACGACACCAAAACGGGTTCATCGGCCGTGGGACTGATGCTGAACTGGGTGTTCCTGGCCCCGGTCACGCCGGTCAGGCGGGTCGCCGCGCCCGTGGTGGTCACGTCCCCCGCGACGTGCAGCGCATTGAGCAGCACCGAGCCACCTGTGACGGTCACCCCTGCGACGGACGGAGCGCCGTCGATGGTGAATCCGGACCCGGGGTACGGCGGAGAGTCCGGGAGTGTCGCGGTCGACGAGATCGGGCCGATCGTGCTGGCGGCGTTCTTGATCGCCAGCCAACCGGCCGATCCACCCGATGTCGGAGCTTCCATGCGAAGCAGCTCACCAGCCAGGGACGCGCAGCCGGCGTCGATCACGACCGGAACGCCGTAGTACGGGCTGCCGCCGCCAACTTCCTCTGGGCAACCGGCGGGCAGCGACGCGTCGGGCAGGAACGCCGCGTCCCCGGCGGTCGCGTCGAGGTTCTCGCCGTACAGATCCGTCGGAAGGTAGGTCGCCAACGCCGCTCCGGCCGGCACCGTCAACGTCCCCGGCCCGGTGGCCACGAGTTGGATAGCCACCCAGCCGAGCGGGTGCGCGGTCGCGGAGTTCGTCGCGCCGACCCAGGTGACGTCGCCGGTGAACCGCGGGCCGAGCCACGCAATCGCGTCCTCCGCATTGCCCGACCCGACGTTCCCTGTCACCGGCGGCGGGCTGCCCGTGAAGCCGATGATCGAGATCGCCGGGGCAAGCGGCGGGCCCGTACCGCTGTCAGTGACGGAGTTGCCGGTCAACGCGAGCGTCGTCGGCATGACCTGGATGGCGCTGGTACCGGCCGTGCCGACCCGGACGAAGCTGCTGTCGGTGATGTCGACCGGCTGGCGGTCGGTCGTGAGCACGCCCTCGCCACCGAGGTCGGAGAACGCGCTCGCGTGCACCGTCACCGGACCGCTGGACCTGATGCCGACCCCGGTCCCGGAGCAGCCGGTGAGCGGCGGCGTACCGGCGGGCGGAGCGCCGAGGTGTGCGAAGACGGAGTCGGTGACGGTGACCGCACCGGCCTGGCCGGACACACCGGCGCCGTCGTTGCTGAACGTCGTCCCGTCCACCGCGACGGTCGGCGGCGCGGCATTGCCGGCGACCGCGTTGTAGCCGGCGGAAAGAGCGGTGCACGCGTACGACAGCGACGCGCCGGACACCGAGAGCGTGCCCTCGACCGACCCCGGATAGCCATCGGTGTAGCCGACGCCAGCCCAGTCACCCGGCCGGGGTGTGCAGTCGCTGCCGGCGTCGGCCGACGGGCATACGGCGGGGCCGACGGCGTTGTCCCGCATGCTCGTCAGGACGCTTCCCGACTCGGCGACGAGCGAGCCGCGGCGCAGCAGCAACGCACCGTCGGCCGCGGCCTTCACGACCGCGTTCGTCGGCACGGTGATGGTGGCGCCCGGGGTCGACATGACCGTGCCGTCGAGGTACCAGCCGAGCGGGGTCAGCGCACCCGCCCCCTCCGGCTGGAGCCCCTGCCACGTCGAGTCGCCGTCGAACGTCACACCCGCCAAGGAGACCCCGGCGACCCCGTCATTGCTGCCGACGTTGCCGCTCAAGTCGGTGTCCGGGGCGGTGTTGACATTGGCAAGCCGGATGGCCGGCTCGCCGTCGGCCGCGGAGTTGGTGATGGTGTTCCCGGTCACGATCGCGGGCGCGTCGCCGTCCCAGCTTGCGGTGATGTTGCCGACGATGTCGATCGCGGGGGTGCCGGAGCCTCCGACACCGTCGATGGTCAGGCCGTGGATCGTGGTCGGCAACAGTCCCCAGTCGTCCCGGACGGCGACTGCGGGCGCAGGGTCGTTCGTGATGGTGTCGCCTTCGAGATCGAGGGCGCTGGACGCGACCGCGATCGCGCCGGGCGGGATCGACGACGGTGGGCACGACGTGGCGTCGGTCGTGATGCTCGACGTACGGATGGTCGCCTCGCCGCCTCTGGAGAGAACCGCCACGCAGCCCATGTGCCGCAACGAGCTGTGGTCGAGGGTCAGCGCGGAGGAGTTGTCGACGTCCGCGTAGTCGAATTCGACGTACGCCAGCTGTGTCGTTCCGTTGTTTTGCAGGCCCCCCGCGATCCCAGGCGAACCGCCGCTCACGGTGTAGACAGCGTCGTTCGTGCTCGACGTGTTCGCCGTCAGCAATTGGCCGCCGTACGCCACGGTCAGCCCGGAGCCGCCGCCGGTCGCGACGATCTGTACCGGCCCAAGAGAGCCATCGACGGTGACGGTCGAGTTGGCGGTGACCGTGGCGCCGGAGGCGCAGATCACGTACGGGCTGCCGAGTGCGGTCCAGGTCTGCGTAGTTTGCGCGCCGCAGATCGGCGTCGATGCCCCGACGGCTTCCGGCGCGACCATCGCCGCACTCGCTGCCGGCTGCTTCGCCGACGCGAGCAGCGCGACGAGCAAGGCTCCGGCGCCCAGCAGGAGGGCGCGAAGCAGCCAGGCACGTCGCAATCGCATACGCATCATTCTGTGTTGCTGTCGCGCGCCGCGCGCCCGGATCGCGAACTTCGGGGCGCAACGGCCGTTTCGTCTTAGGTCCAGTCACGCGCACCGGGGGATGGCGACGGGATCCGTCTCCCGGCTTACTCCTGTCGGAGTTCCGCCATGTGTCGTGAACTCGCCATCGGGACGGCCCGGGCCGCGATTCTGTCGGTGGGCGTCCGTAGTGTCCGTGGTGATTGCAGGTCGCGTCGTCCTGCCGCGTGTTGTCCTTTACGCGAAGGAGACGCCCCGTGGTGTCGACCGCGCCAAGCGCGATCACGCAGCTGTCGGCTGCGCTCGCGGCCGTTGCCGCGCTCGACGTCCACGACCTGCCCGACGGCGCCCTGGTGTGCGGGCTGGCGGAACTGCTCACGCTCGAGGCGCAGCTGCATGCGGTGCAGGCGCGGTGGCTCGGTGCGGCGGACACCCGCGACGCCACGGTCGCGGAGTGCGGGCGCTCGACCCGCTGGTGGCTGATCGAGGAGTGCAACCTCGGTCGCGCCGACGCGGGTGGCCGGATGCGACTGGCGCAGCAGCTTCCCGCGTTCCCTTGCGTCGAGGGCGCGCTCGCGGCGGGCGACGTCACCGCTGCGCAGGCAGGTGTGATGGTCAGCGGTCTGCTGTCCTGCCCGGCCGAGGTTCGCGACGTGGTGGAGAAGGAGCTGGTCGCCCTCGCCGCGACCTTTACGCCGTTCCATCTCAGCCAGGCCGTCGAGACGATCCTCGCCCGGCTCGGCGCGGGCCAGGACGAGGCCGAGCGGGCGGCCCGGCGCTACGGGCGGCGCGGCGTCGACCTCGACCAGACCTTCGCCGGCACCGGCAGCCTGTCCGGCACCCTGACGCCGGAGACGTACGAGGCGCTGCGACTCGCCCTCGCGGCTGCGGAGGGTTCGTCAGCGGGTAGCCCCGAAGACGATCGAACCGCCGCTCAACGCCGCCACGATGCTCTCGGCGCGGTCGCTCAGCACTACCTTGCCCACGCCGAACTGCCGGCCGTTCTCGGCGAGCGACCGCGCGTGGTCGTGACGGTCGACGCCGCCTCGTTGCGGGTGCCGTCGTCCGACGCCGTGCCGGAGCAGCGCTGGCCGACGCTCGACGGCGGCCTGCCGCTGCCGCCCGAGACCGCGCGACGGCTCGCCTGCGATGCGCAGTTGCTCCCGGTCGCGTTCGACCGGGACACCGGTGCGATGGAGCTCGGCCGTACGACGCGAGTGTGGTCGCAGGCGATCCGGCGTGCGGCCTGGCTGCGGGATGGCGGGCGATGCGCCTTCCCGAAGTGCCGGCGGCCGCCGGCCGACCTGCATCACGTCGTGTGGTGGAGCCGCGGCGGCCGCACGGACCTCGACAACGCCGCGTGGCTCTGCAACTTCCACCACTGGCTGGTCCACGAAGGCGGCTGGTCGCTACGACGCGACCGCGCGCACCGCTATGTGTTCACCGCCGCGGACGGGCGCGAGTTCGGCCACCCGCCTCGACATACCCAGCCGGCATGACCGAGCCAGGCATGCCGGCGAGTCACGCGCGCGAACGCACGCAACGGTGCACGTCTGACAACGCTCACGGCTCGTGCCGAACCCTGAGCGCTCGTGGTGGAGGTGGCGGGAATCGAACCCGCGTCCTTCGGCGGTTCGTCAAGGCTTCTCCGGGCGCAGCCTGCTGCAGTTTTCTCGGCCCCGGCAGTGGCACAGGCACCCTGCCGCAGGCTCAGTCACTGTTTGATTTCCCTGCCGACCCCGTGACCGGGTCGACCGGTGGAGCCCTCTATCGACGCCAGGTTCCAGGGCGAGGGCGCCCCTGGGCTGACGGTTCCGCTGCTAGTTAGGCAGCAAGAACGAGATGCTGGTTATCGGCATCTATTGATTTGCCGCGATGGATTTACGAGCTCACGCGACATCCTCGGCCCGCTTCACTTGACTCATCGACCGAAGTCGAAACCGTTCACCCCCTGGTAAGGGTCATGCGCTCTGACTCTTCGATGGTACGTCGGTGTCAACGCCGTTCGTTCGCGCCGGATTCCTCCACCGGCCGCGGCGACGTAGGCGAGCCGTCGCGCTCGACGACCTCGGCGAGTTCGTCGCCGTGGCGCTTCGCGGTGTCACCGTCGCCCGGCCGCCGGGGTGGCTGAAGGTCCGCAGGATCTGTGCTCATGCAAAGACCCCTACCCCGCAAGACGGGGGCAATCGCGATCGCGCGGCTACTCGTGTCCTTTGGCCCGCCGCCCGGCGACCCGCGAGATCTCCCGCGCGGCGTCGCGGGCGGCCAGCGTCTGCCGCTTGTCGTAGGCCTTCTTGCCTCGCGCCAGCGCGATCTCGACCTTCGCCTTGCCGTCCTTGAAGTACAGCGACAGCGGCACGAGCGTGAGCCCGCTCTCCTTCGTCTTGCCGATCAGCTTGGCGATCTCGGCGCGGTGCAGCAGCAGCTTGCGTGAGCGCCGCGGCTCGTGGTTCGTCCACGATCCCTGGTCGTACTCGGGGATGTGCACGCCTTCGAGCCAGACCTCGCCGTCTTTGATCCGCCCGTACGCGTCGACCAGCGATGCGCGCCCGGCGCGCAGCGACTTGACCTCGGTCCCGACCAGCGCGAGGCCGGCCTCGTAGGTCTCGTCGATGTGGTAGTCGTGCCGGGCTTTCTTGTTCTGCGCGATGAGCTTCCGGCCGGACTCGCGGGCCACGCCGGCCTAGCCCCGGCCGCTGGTGCCGGCGTCCGCGGTGAGGCCGGAGAGCACCTCGACCGCGCGCTGCTCGATGACCGACGGCGGCGTCCCCGCCGGCATCTCGAGGTCGGGCGTCACGCCGACCCCGTCGATCGAGCGGCCGGAGGGCGTGAAGTAGTGGCCGACGGTCAGCTCCAGCGCGGAGCCGTCGGAGAGCTGGCTCGGTGCCTGGACGCTGCCCTTGCCGAACGTCTGGCTGCCGATGATGACGGCCCGGCCGCGGTCTTGCAGCGCCGACGCGACGATCTCGGCGGCACTCGCCGTACCGCCATCGACGAGTACGACGAGAGGGATGCCGGTGTCGCCGCCGCCGAGCGCGTCGAGGACGTCCGGGGTCTGGCCGCGCTGCTGGTAGGACACCACCGGCCCGTTGCGCAGGAACGCCGACGCGGTCTCGACCGCCTCGTCCAGCAGGCCGCCGGGGTTGTCGCGCAGATCCAGGACCAGGCCGCGCACGTGCTTGACCTCCGCGGCGCGTACCTGCGTGCGGGTCCAGCGGCCGACGCCGCGGGTGAACGCCGAGATCCGCAGCCGTTCCACCCCGTTGCCGAGGGCCTTGGCGGACACGTCGTCGTCGCTCACGGCGGCCCGGCGCAACGTCGTCGTCACGACCTTTGACCCGCGCCGTACCTCGACCACGACGACGGTGCCCGCGTCGCCGCGCAGGCTCGCGACGACGTCCGCGACCGAGCGGTTGCCGACGAGGCGGCCCGCGACGGATACGACGACATCGCCCGCGCGCAGCCCGGCCTGGGAGGCCGGCGACGACGGCTCGACCGACATGACCCGCAGCGAGCCGTCGGTACCGCGGCGGATCCAGACGCCCACGCCGGTGTAGGACCCCGACAGCACCTGCTCGAAGCGGGTGTAGTCGTTGGGGCTGTAGTAAGCCGACCACTGGTCGTCGAGCGCGGCGAGCATGCCCTGCACCGCCGCGCGCTCGAGCGCCGCCTGCGACACCGGCTTTGCGGCCTCGGAGCTGATCCGCTGCTCGGCCTCGTCCAGCACGCTCTGCCGCGAGCCCGCACCGTTACCCGCACCGGCCAGCGCCATGGTGACGGCACCGGCGCCGTACGCCGTCAGCAGCGCGACGAACGCGGCCGCTACGCGCAGCGGGCGGGAAAAAGGCACCCGGACAGGATAGTCGGCCCGGCGGCGCCCCGTTCAGACGCGCAGGTAGCGCTGCAGCGTCCCGACGGCCGTGGCGACCGAGGCGACGATCGCGGTGAGCACGAGGTAGGGAATCGTGCGTACGACGGTGCCGTAGCCGATGATGTCGAGCAGGTTCGTGTTGAACGCGCGCGCGATGCCGCGGTCGAAGACGAAGTACTTCATGAGGAACAAGCCGCCGACCGCGAACGCGCCGCCGACGAGCGCGCACACCGCGACCTCCAGCACGAACGGCGCCTGGATGTAGGCGTCGGACGCGCCGACGAGGCGCATGATGCCGACCTCGCGGCGTCGCGTGTAGGCCGCGAGCCGGACGTTGTTGAAGATGAGCATCACCGCCGACGCGAGCACGATGATCGCCACGACGAGAACCATCTGGCCGAGCCGGTCGAAGAACGAGAACAACCGCTTCAGCGCGTCGGGCTCGGCCGCGACCTCATCGACACCGGGGAGGTTCTGCACCGCCTGCGCGACGACGTTGAACTCGCGCGGGTTCTTCAGCTTCACCCGGTAGGACTGCGGCATCTGCGACTCGGACGAGTTGGCCACGAGCGCAGGCGAGGTCTTCGCGAACTCCTTCTTGAACCGCAGCCACGCCTCGTGCCGATCCTCGAAGAAGACCTGCTTCACCTGCGGCAGCGAGTTGAGCTCGCGCTGGATCGCGTCCTGCTGCGGGCCGGTGCTGCTCTGCTTGAGGAAGACGGAGATCTCGATCTTGCCGAACCAGTAGTCGTGCGTGCGGTTGACCTGGGTGTGAAACAGCCACGCGGAGCCGAGGAAGAACAGCGCGATCGTGATGGTGAGGATCGTCGCGACGGTCATCGTCAAGTTACGACGAAGCCCTTGCGACATCTCGGCGAAGACGAAGTTCCAGCGCACGGTCAGTTCCTCTCAGCGGCTGTAGCCGTAGACGCCGCGGCTCTGGTCCCGGGTCACATGGCCCTCTTCGAGCTCGATGACCCGGCGGCGCATCGAGTCCACGATGTGCGAGTCGTGCGTCGCCATGACGACCGTCGTACCGGTGCGGTTGATCCGGTCGAGCAGCCGCATGATGCCGACGCTCGTCGCCGGGTCGAGGTTT
>Ga0157369_10001429_pt1 | contig 29297 bp, 20 predicted proteins | sample C25metaG_FD_113461 | JGI IMG/M metagenome (GOLD analysis project Ga0157369, IMG submission 113461) | Corn rhizosphere microbial communities from Kellogg Biological Station, Michigan, USA - C2-5 metaG | ecosystem: Host-associated > Plants > Roots > Rhizosphere > Soil | place: USA: Michigan... | reverse complement strand
TCGTCAGGCGAGCGGGGATGCTCGCCAGTGTAAGTCGGTAGCAGGCTATTCGATAGCCTCGTACGGAAGTCCGACGTAATTTTCTGCAATGGTTTTTCGCCCCGCTTCTGAACTGACAAAGTAGTCCAGTTCCGAGGCGCTGATGCGCTGACTGAAATCGTCATGGTCATCGAAGCGGTGCAGCATCGAGGTCATCCACCAGGAAAAACGCTCGGCCTTCCAGACTCGGCGCAGGCAGATTTCCGAGTACTTCTCGAGCAGATCGGTGCGCCCGTCGCGGTAAACCTTCAGCAGAATATTGAACAACGTACTGACGTCGCTGGCGGCCAGGTTCAAGCCCTTGGCGCCGGTGGGCGGGACGATGTGCGCGGCGTCACCGACCAGAAACATGCGCCCGTACTGCATCGGCTCGACGACAAAACTGCGCAGCGGCGCGATGCTTTTTTCAATCGACGGACCGGTAACCAGTTTCTCGGCAAGCTCTACTGGCAGACGATTTTTCAATTCATCCCAGAAGCGCTGATCGCTCCAGTCATCGACCTTTTCATCCGCCGGTACTTGCAGGTAATAACGGGTGCGGGTGGCCGAACGCATGCTGCACAAGGCAAAGCCGCGTTCGTGGCGGGCGTAGACCAATTCGTCATGCACCGGCGGCGTGTCAGCCAGAATCCCCAGCCAGCCAAACGGATAAACCCGCTCGAAGACCTTCAGGCTATCGGCCGGAATCGACTGCCGCGCGACGCCGTGGAAACCGTCGCAACCGGCGATGTAGTCGCAGTCCACACGCCATGTTTCACCTTCCTTTTCGAAAGTGACAAAGGGCTCGTCGCTTTTCATGCCGTGAGGAACGACATTGCTTGCCTGATAAATGGTCGGCGCGCCAGCCTCCCGACGAGCGGCCATCAGGTCACGGGTGACTTCGGTCTGGCCGTAGATCATCACCGTCTTGCCGCCGGTGAGCGCGTGCAGGTCGATGTGCACCTGACGCCCGTCCAGGGCCAGATCAAAACCGCCGTGCACCAGCCCTTCGGCGTCCATACGCTGACTCACGCCAGCCTGACGCAACAGCTCTACCATGCCTTGCTCAAGCACACCGGCGCGGATGCGGCCGAGTACATAATCCGGCGTCTGGCGTTCGAGGATAAGGGTGTCGATGCCAGCGTTGTGCAACAACTGGCCGAGGAGCAATCCGGACGGACCGGCGCCGATAATGGCGACTTGGGTTTTCAGCGTTTTCATTGTTTTTATGACTCGCAAGCTTCACGCGGCCAAGACCGGTGAATGATTTTTATGGATCGAGTGCTTGCATTTTTCCCTTGCGGGTCTGTCAATTGAAGGTGAAAACTGAGCCGATACCTGTACATTCTGCCAATCGGTGCGATTATCGCCCACAACCCCGAGGCCTGGATTGAAGTGATGAACAAGCCTGAGCTGCCTTCGATTCCAGTGTTCAAGCTCTACGGTGAAAGCCTGGACTGGCCGACCCCCGACTTGCTGCACTGTGAAACCATTTCCTCCCGCAGTCGCGAACACGAGTGGGAAATCAAACCCCACCGCCATGCTGATTTGTGCCAGTTACTCTTCGTCTTCAAAGGTCAGGCAGAGCTTGAGATCGAAGGGCAACGCACGCAACTCGACACCCCGGCCATTCAAGTGCTGCCACCGTTATCGGTGCACGGCTTTCGTTTTTCCGAAGACGTCGAAGGGTTCATCGTGACCCTCGCCACACCGCTGATCAATCACTTGCAGGCGCAACTGGGTGATTCGGTACACGCGCTGGCCAGCGCAGAAAACTACCCGGCCGGCCACGACGGTGATTACCTCAACAGTCTGTTCTCGGCGCTGCAGGCCGAATACAACGGTCATCAACCGGCGCGGGAAATGCTCATGCATTCGCTGGTCAGCGTGATCATGGTCTGGGTCAGCCGGCAGGCGATCGTGCGGCACAAAGCCAGTCAGCGGCCGCAACGTCAGCGCGAATACCTCAATGGGTTCATTCAGTTGGTCGAAGAGACTTATCGCCAGCATGTGAAGGTTGAGGATCTAGCCCATCGACTGGGCATTTCAGTGTCGCACCTCAACGGCACCTGCCGTGAGCTGGCGGGGCAACCGGCGTTGCAGATCATGCATGAACGTCAGTTGCTGGAAGCCAAGCGTTTGCTGACGTACACCAGCATGACGATTTACGAGATGTCGGAGTTGTTGGGGTTTTCCGATCCGACCAATTTCACGCGCCTGTTCCGGCGCAGGGTGGGGATCTCGCCAAAGGCTTTCCGCGACAGCCTGAAGGCCGAACACTGATCCACAGACACCACAACACCCCTGTAGGAGTGAGCCTGCTCGCGATAGCGTTGTGTCATTCAGATAAAGTTTGACTGACACAACGCTATCGCGAGCAGGCTCACTCCTACAGTTGAATATCAGCGCAATGCGTTCAGCGTGGCATTGTGTGGAATACAGCGCTCGAAGTTGCAGCTCGCGTACTCGCGCGGCAGCTGTCGCAGCTGTTCGACCCGCCAGGCAGCGGTGCCGTACAGCGCCAGCGTGGCGGCGCAGGTGATGAAAATCGCGACGTACCTTCTTGTTTTGATGTTCATGGCGTAGACCTCTGAACGACATACCCTGCGGTATTACTTTCAGCATAGGTCAGCGGCGGGGAGTTGCCAGCGACGCAGTCTACTCATGTGACACAACATTCAGAGCACTGATCATCCCTTGTAGGAGTGAGCCTGCTCGCGATAGCAGTGTGTCAGGCGGATCGATGTTTCTGAAACACCGCTATCGCGAGCAGGCTCACTCCTACAAGGGATTGGGTTTACAGGCCGATATCCCATTCGGGGTTTTCGGGGAATCTGACCACGAGGAAATCCAGCATGCTGCGCAGCGCCACCGGCATGTGTTTGCGCGAAGCGTACACCGCGTAGATATTCATCTGCCGCGGCTCGGCATGGGGCAGCAGTCGAACCAGCTCACCGCTGTGAATATGCACCCCGGCCTGATAGGTCGGCAGCATCGCCACCCCCGCGCCGGCCAGCGTCGCGCGCAACAGTGTACTGGCCTCGTTGGCGCTGATATTGCCCTGTACCGGCACCGAAACCGGTTCGCCATCCTCCTCGAAATGCCACAGGCTCTTGCCGAAATACGAGTGCGTCAGGCAGTTGTGCCGACTCAATTCCTCGACCCGTTGTGGCGCCGGGTGCTCTTGCAGATAAGCCGGCGCGGCGCAGACCACCGAACGACAAACGGTCAGGCGTCGGGCGATCAGGTTGGGGTCGAGATCGTTACTGGTACGAATCGCCAGATCGATCCGCTCATCGACCAGATTCACCGTACGATCGAGCATTTGCAGGTCGATGCTGACTCCGGGGTAGCGTTTCACGTAGGCCGCCATCGCATCGGCCAATTGCGCCTGGCCGAACGAGGTGCTGACGCTGATCCGCAGCAAGCCGCGCGGGGCATCGTGGGGTTCGCTGACGGAGGCCTGCATGTCGGTCGACAGTTCGAGCATCTGCCGACAGCGCGGCAGGATTTCGCTGCCGGCGGCGGTCAGGCTCAGCTTGCGTGTGGTGCGGTGCATCAGGCGTGCGCCGACCCAGTCTTCCAGCTCCGCCAGATAACGTGAAACCACCGGCCGCGAAAGGTCGAGATGATCAGCCGCGGCCGACTGGCTGCCCAGATCCACGACGGTGACAAACACCCGCATTGCTTGGAGACGATCCATGATTTGCCCGCTTTCAGAAACAAACTATGTCCAAGCATCGCATTTTTTGTACTGAGTCAGGCAACTAAGCTCTGTCCCATCGCCAAGCACGGCATTCGGATACCGGAGCAACAGATGATCGGCTTCACCACACTCAAACGCGTTCTGCTCGCCACCGCTTCCCTGGGTTTTGCCGCGCATGCAGCGGCTGCCAACCTGACCCTCGACGTCTACAACCCGGGGACTTACGCGATTTTCCCGGTGACTTCGGTACTGGTCAGCGGCGAGAAAGACGCGATCCTCGTCGATGCGCAATTCGGCAAATCCCAGGCTGAACAGGTCGTGGAAAAGATCCGCGCCAGCGGCAAGCACCTGACCACCATCTACATCAGCCATGGCGACCCGGATTACTACTTCGGCCTCGACACCCTGACTCAAGCATTCCCGGAGGCCAAGGTATTGGCCTCGCAGCCGACGGTTGATCACATCAACAAAACCGTCGCCGGCAAACTGGCCTTCTGGGGCCCGAAAATGGGCGCCGATGTGCCAGCGAAAACCATCGTGCCGGGCGTGCTCAAGGGCGATAGCCTGATGCTCGAAGGGCAGAAATTGCAGGTGGTCGGCCTCGACGGCAAACAACCTGATCGCAGCTTTGTTTGGATTCCGTCGCTCAAAGCCGTGGTCGGTGGTGTGGTTGTCGCCGAGAACATTCACGTATGGATGGCCGACACCCAGACCGCACAATCCCATGCTGACTGGCTGGAAACCTTGCACTCGATCGAAACCCTCAAACCGAACACCGTGGTGCCGGGTCATTACCTCGGCAACAGCAGCCGTTCGCTGGCCAGCGTGAAATTCACCGCCGACTACATTAAGGCTTTCGACGCCGAAACCGCCAAGGCCAAAGACTCCACCGCACTGATCAAGGCGATGAAAAAACGCTACCCGACACTGGGTGAAGAAAGCTCGCTGGAGCTGAGCGCGAAAGTCGCCAAGGGCGAAATGCAGTGGTAAGCCGAATCTGAAAACGCAGCACTCTCAAGCCAACTGGAGAATGTCATGAGCAAGATCGCAATCATTGGTGCCACCGGCCGCGCCGGTAGCCAATTGCTGGAAGAAGCCCTGCGTCGTGGCCATAGCGTTACTGCTATTGCCCGCGATACCTCGAGGGTCGGCGCGCGTGCCGGTGTGGTCAGCAAGAATGTCGATGTGCTGGATTCGGCCGCATTGCAAGACGCAGTGACCGGTCACGATGTAGTGATCACCGCCGCGCATTTCGCCACCGTGCCTGCGGCGGCGATTGTCGGGCCGGTGAAGCGGGCGGGTGTGCAGCGTTTGCTGGTGGTCGGCGGTGCCGGTTCGTTGTTGCTGCCTGACGATACGCGAGTGATCGACAGTGCGGGTTTCCCGGCAGAGTACAAAGCTGAAGCCAGTGCCGGTGCGGCGTTTCTTGAGGCGTTGCGTCAGGAGCAGGATCTGGACTGGACGTTTTTGTCGCCGTCGGCGGAGTTTGTCGAAGGGGAGCGCACGGGTAGTTTCCGCGTCGGTCAGGATCATTTGCTGGTGAGTGCCGAGGGGCGTAGCTGGATTACTTTTGCCGATTACGCGATTGCGCTGATCGACGAAGTGGAAACGCCGAAGCATTCGCGGCAGCGGTTTACTGTTGGGTATTGAATTAAATCTTTACCCTCACCCCAGCCCTCTCCCAGAGGGAGAGGGGGCCGACCGAGGTGTCTGGCGCTGTACATCGACCTGAAAAATCCAGTCGATTATGGATTCAAAGGCAATCGTTCAGGTCGCTGAACCTCTTCAATATCCCCCGGTCAGTCCCCTCTCCCTCTGGGAGAGGGTTAGGGTGAGGGAAAAAAGCCTCACCGCAAATGCGCCTGCTCCACCAGCCAGATCATCAGTTCTTCCAGTTGCGGTGAAGGCTCGGTTCCCGCAGGCAACACCACGTAATACGCCAGCCCCGTCTTCACCTTCAAATCAAACGGCATCACCAGCCGCCCCGCGCGCAAGTCATCGCCGATCAACGACCAGTCCCCAATCGCCACCCCCGTGCCGTGGGACGCCATCGACATCGCCTGATCCAGCGTTTCGAAATGCTGGCCGCTGCCGATGTTGTTCAGCCGCAGCTCAGCCGCGTTCAGCCACACCGACCAATCCTGAATATCGTGAGTGGGGTGCAGCAGCAGATGCTGTTGCAGATCCGCCGGTGAATTCAGCGCTGGCGAACCTTTCAGCAAAACCGGTGAACAGACCGGCGTCAGTTGCTCGTCGAACAGGTGCAACGCGCCCGGCGAGTTGTCGGGCGGCGGGCCATAGATCACCGCGGCATCGAATTGCTCGCGCTGAAAATCCACGCCGTGTTGCAGCGAGGCCGTGAGTTTCACCGGCACGTCCGGGCGGTCTTTCTGCCATTGCAGCAAGCGCGGCAGCAGCCAGCGCATCACGCAGCTCGGTGCTTTGAGTTGCAGGGTTTCGTGCTGCAGGCCGATTTGCTCGGTGGCTTCGCTGATCAGGCCGAAGACTTTTTCCACGCGCGGTAGCCATTCACGTCCTTCGGCGGTCAGCGCCAGGCCACGGGCCAGGCGGATGAACAGCGGATAACCGAGATGCGCTTCCAGCCCGGCAATTTGCCGGCTCACTGCGCCTTGGGTGATGTGCAACTGCTCGGCGGCGCGGGTGAAGTTGCAGCACTGCGCGGTGATCAGAAACGTGTGCAGAGCGGGGAGGGGAGGCAGGCGTTTCATGGGGATCCAAGGTATGACGTGAGGACATGGCTAGTATGACTTTTAATCGATTGTTGCCGCTACCTGCCGACCGTTCCAATGAAGCCATGAAGGGCTCTTTGTAGGAGTGAGCCTGCTCGCGATAGCGGTGAGTCAGTCACTGCAATGTTGAATGTACAGACGCCATCGCGAGCAGGCTCACTCCTACAGAAAGGCTCTGTGTCTTCAGCGAGCGAGAAGGGCAATCGACATGGCGACGTGTGGCGAAGTACTGGTCAAGTTACTCGAGGGTTATGGGGTCGAGCAGGTGTTCGGCATTCCCGGTGTGCATACCGTGGAGCTGTATCGCGGGCTGGCGCGTTCGAGCATTCGCCACGTCACCCCTCGGCATGAGCAGGGCGCCGGTTTCATGGCCGATGGTTACGCGCGCACCGCTGGCAAACCGGGTGTGTGTTTCATCATCACCGGCCCGGGCATGACCAACATCACCACCGCCATGGGCCAGGCCTACGCCGATTCGATCCCGATGCTGGTGATCTCCAGCGTGCAGTCGCGCAGCCAATTGGGCGGCGGGCGCGGCAAGCTGCATGAGTTGCCGAACCAGAGCGCACTGGTCGCAGGTGTCGCGGCGTTCTCGCATACCTTGATGTCCGCCGCCGAATTGCCGGTGGTGCTGGCGCGTGCTTTTGCGTTGTTTCAGGCCGGTCGCCCACGCCCGGTACACATCGAAATCCCGTTGGATGTGCTGGTCGAAAACGCCGATGACTTGCTCGCCAGCGTACCGGTCAATATCGACCGCGCCGGTGCCGCGCCCACTGCCGTCAAACGCATGGGCGAGCTGCTGGCTGAGGCCAGACGTCCGCTGATTCTGGCTGGCGGCGGTGCCATCGATGCGGCGGCGGAGCTGACCAGACTTGCCGAGTTGCTTGATGCTCCAGTGGCGCTGACGATCAATGCCAAAGGCATGCTGCCGGGCGCCCATCCGCTGTTGATCGGTTCGACCCAGACGCTAGTTGCCACCCGCGCGCTGGTCGCGGATGCCGATGTGGTGTTGGCCATTGGCACCGAGCTGGCCGAGACCGATTACGACGTCACGTTCGCTGGCGGTTTCGAGATTCCCGGCAAGCTGCTGCGTATCGACATCGACGCCGATCAGACCGTGCGCAACTACCCGCCGCACCTGGCGCTGGTGGCCGACGCACGCAACGCCGTGCAAGCGTTGTTGAACATGCTGTCGCAGGACAAACTCGCCCAGCGCAGCAGCGATTGGGGTCAGGCTCGCGCCGGCAAACTGCGCGCTGAACTGGCCGCGAGCTGGGATGCACCGACCCTCGCGCAAACCCGTTTCCTCGACACCGTACTCGATGAGCTGCCCAACGCCGTGTTCGTCGGCGATTCCACGCAGCCGGTGTACACCGGCAACCTGACGTTCAACCCGGATCACCCGCGCCGCTGGTTCAATGCCTCGACCGGTTACGGCACCCTCGGCTACGCCTTGCCGGCAGCGATTGGTGCGTGGCTCGGTGGCCAACTCGACCAAGGCACGCGGCCGCCGGTGGTGTGCCTGATCGGCGACGGCGGTTTGCAATTTACTCTGCCGGAACTGGCCAGCGCGGTCGAAGCGCGGGTGCCGGTGATCGTCCTGCTGTGGAATAACCAGGGTTACGAAGAGATCAAGAAATACATGGTCAACCGCGCCATCGAACCGGTCGGCGTCGACATCTATACCCCGGATTTTGTCGCGGTGGCCAAGGGCCTCGGTTGCGCAGCTGAAGCGATCAGCAGCATCGAACAACTGCGCAGCGCGTTGCGTAGTGCAAGCGATCGTCAGGGCCCGACCCTGATCGAAATCGACCAGAGCCAATGGATGCAGGCGGTGGCGCAATGATCAGTTTTCCAACCACACTCGATGGTCTCTACATCAACGGCCAATGGTCGGCCGGCCGCGAACATCTGCGGGTGATCAACCCGGCCACCGAAGCGTTGCTGACCACGGTCAATGGCAGTGACGAGCACGCCGTCGGTCAAGCCGTCGCGGCCGCCAGCGAAGCGTTCAAGAGCTGGTCGCAAACCAGTGGTGCCGAACGCGGCGCGATTCTGCGCAACATCGCCAATGGCGTGCGCAACGGTCGCGAGCACTTGATGAAACTGCAATCGTGCAACAACGGTAAACCGCAGTTCGAAGCTGCCATCGACGTCGACGATGTCATCGCCACGTTCGAGTATTACGCCGAACTTGCCGAAGGCCTCGACGCCCAACAGGACAGCAACGTGCCGCTGCCCAGCGATGATTTCAGCGCACGCCTGCGTCGCGAACCGTGCGGTGTGGTCGGGCTGATCGTGCCGTGGAATTTCCCCATGGTCACCACGGCGTGGAAACTCGCGCCAGCGTTGGCGGCGGGTTGCTGCGTGGTACTCAAACCTTCGGAAGTGACACCGCTGCCGGAGCTGGAGCTGGCGGCGATCATCGCGGAATCGGGTCTGCCGAATGGCGTGTTCAATCTTGTCTGCGGCACTGGGCTGGCGGTCGGTGCGCCTTTGTCGGCGGATCCGCGTATCGGCAAAATCTCCTTTACCGGCAGCAATGCGGTCGGCGTGCAGGTGATGCAGCGTGCGGCGGAAACGGTGAAGGGCGTCAGCCTGGAGCTGGGCGGCAAATCTTCGCTGCTGGTGTTGGCGGATGCCGATATCGATCTGGCGGTTGAGATGGCGTGTGGCGGCGCGTTTTTCAATGCCGGGCAGATGTGTTCGGCGACCAGTCGCGTGTTGGTTGCTGAGGAACTGGAAGACGAGTTCCTCAGCCGCTTGCTGAAACGTGCGCAGGCGATCCGTGTGGCGGACCCGTTCGACGCGGATGTGGAAATGGGCGCGCTGGTCAATCAGGCGCAATACCAGCGAGTGCTCGGGCACATCGACCGTGGACTCTGCGCGGGTGCGCGCTTGCTTTGCGGGGGCAATCGTCCGGCGGATCTGCCGCGCGGCTACTTTTTGCAGCCAACCGTGTTTACCGACGTACCGCTGGACAGTGCGTTGTGGTGTGAAGAGATTTTCGGGCCGGTGGTGTGTGTGCGCAGTTTCAGTAGCGAAGCTGAGGCGATTGCGCTGGCCAATGACACGCCTTTTGGTTTGGTGGCGAGCGTGGTGACGAGCGATGCCGCTGCGGCGGACCGCGTGGCCAATGCCTTGCAGGCGGGGATGGTGTGGATCAATGCGCCGCAGGTGATATTCCCGCAGGCGGCGTGGGGCGGGTACAAGCAGAGCAGCATTGGTCGCGAGCTGGGGCCTTGGGGGTTGGCGGCGTTTCAGGAGATCAAGCATGTGATCCGGGCGGTGTAAAAGCCGACCCTCACCCCAGCCCTCTCCCAGAGGAGAGGGAGCCGACCGAGGTGTCTGGCGATGTTCGCCGACCTGAAAAATCGAGTTGATTATGGATTCAAAGCCAATCGTTCAAGTCGGTGAATCTCTTGAATATCCCCCAATCAGTCCCCTCTCCCTCCGGGAGAGGGTTAGGGTGAGGGGCTTCTAACGGTCACACCGAAAGTCGCAACCGCGCCAGATCCCTTAACGGCGGCGCACCAAACAAGCGGCTGTACTCACGGCTGAATTGTGACGGACTTTCATACCCCACCCGATACCCCGCCGCCGACGCCTCCAACCCCTCAGCCAGCATCAACCGCCGCGCCTCTTGCAAGCGTAACTGCTTCTGATACTGCAACGGACTCATCGCCGTCATCGCCTTGAACCGGTGATGCAACGTCGACACACTCAAATTCACTTCCTTGGCCAGATCATCAATACGCAGCGGCTGCTCGAAGTTGCCGTTCAACCATTTGATCGCCTGGCTGATGCGATGGCTCTGACTGTTGGCAATCGCGATTTCGTACAAACGATGCCCCTGCGGACTGCGCAGCAGGCGATAGAGAATCTCCCGGCGAATCAGCGGTGCGAGCACGGCGATGTCTTTCGGCGCATCGAGCAACCGTGCCAGACGCAGCACCGCATCAAGCATCGAGCTGTCGATCTGCTCGACATACAAGCCGCGTCCGGTCGGCCGGGTCGGCACGCCCATGGGGCCTGCATCAGCGATCAGTGCGGTGATTTCTGTCGGGTCGATATCCAGGCGCACGGCGAGGATCGGCTCGTCCGGCGAGACATTAACCACGCGTCCACTCAGCGGCATCGAAACCGAGACCACCAGATAATTCAGCGGGTCGTAATTGAAGTACTCGTCGGCCAGCCGTACCTCTTTACGTCCCTGGGCCATGATGCACAGCGCCGGTTGCGCGAGTACCGGGGCGAAGTCGTGGGATTTTGTGTGGCGCGACATGAACAGCGAGCCGATGGCGGTCTCGTAGCTGCCATCGTCGGTGGTATTGCGGCGGATGATCGCCGCCAGTTCCGCGCGCTGTTTTTCCATGTCAGCGCTGGGTTCGGCTTGAAAACGATCGAATGACGTCATGCACGGCATCCTCGGCAGGGGAGGTGGAATGGAGCAGAGCATATGTTTGTGCAAGCGGCAGCGGTAGACACATCCTGCGAAATGCTTGCCTGATTCTGCCCCGGGGTGTTTCTGCGCCTGCCGCGATCCAACCCTGTAGGAGCTGCCGAAGGCTGCGATCTGTTGATTTTCAAGGCAAAATCAAAAGATCGCAGCCTTCGGCAGCTCCTACACAAAACGCGCATGACCCACGTGCAGCGCGGTTTTACAGATTGTTACAGGGCCGATGTGCAGTCTCGCAGGATTGTGCAACGCGGCGGCAGGAATCGACTAACGGCGTCTTGCGCGTGGCCCTTAACCTTTGATCCTGTCGCAGCCCGTCCCCCGGCTGCCACGCGACTCCCTGGGAGGGTTGAACATGTCCAAGCAGATTCCCGTCAGTCATATGGCCTTCGTTCGAGCGCGCGCCGGGCGTTCGGCGGAACTCGGTGTACGCCTCAGCGCGTTGATCGAGCCGTCCCGCGCCGCCCCCGGTTGCCTGAGCTTTGCCTTGCAGCATTCGCAGTGTGATCCCGAGTTGTGGCTGGTCTGCGGGTTCTGGAGCAGTCAGCAAATGATGACCAACTATTTCAACAGCCCGTCGATGGAAATCTTCGCCGAGCTGGTGCAGGAACTGGTGGTCAACAGCCTCGACTTCCACACCTTCAAGGACGTATCGGCGGCGCAAGCCCTCGGTCAATGCCCGGCACCGGTACACAAACTCGTCGGTTGAGGGTTTAATGTCCGGCTTATTTGTCTGAGCCGGGATGTGTGACATGGCACGTAAAGAGTTCGAACACTTCGAAGCAGTTTCCGCAGTCGTCCCCGTCGAGTTGGGCGGCAACAAGGGCTATCACGCGGCAATCGCGGTCAAGGCCCTGGTCGATAGCGGCGCACCACGCTTTCACAAACTGCTGAATGATCAAGTCTTCCCCGGCGCGATTGCTGCCGATGAAGCAGCCATCAATGAGCTGGATAATCTCAAGGGCGTCACTGAAGACGCCGACTTGATCTGGTAACGGATTACTTGGTTGCGCCCGGACGCCACATCTTGAACAGGGCCTCAGGCCCCAGCTGGAAGTAATCCGCCGGCCCGCCGCCGCGCAGAATCGGTTCTGCCGCGGCGGTGTCGTAGATGCCGTCCTTCAACAGCCACTTGGCGATGTGCACGGCGACCACTTCGCCGAGGACCAGCCAGCTCGGCACCGTCTCGCCATCGGCGCGCTGCAACTGAATGATTTGCGTGACCTTGCACTCGAAGGACACCGGGCTTTCGGCGACCCGTGGCACCGAAATCACTTTTGACGCCACCGTCGTCAATCCCGCCAATTCGAATTCATTGACCTGCGGCGCGACCATCGCGCAACTCTGATTCATCTGCTCGGCCAGCGGGCGGGTGGCGAGGTTCCAGACGAATTCGCCGGTTTGCTCGATGTTGTTCAGGCTGTCTTTGCGCCCGACGCTGGAAAAACCAATGATCGGCGGAATGTAGTTGAAGGCGTTGAAGAAACTGTACGGCGCCAGATTCAACTGGCCGTTGGCATCCTGCGAGGAAATCCAGCCGATCGGGCGCGGACCGACGATGGCGTTGAACGGGTCGTGGGGCAGACCGTGGCCGTTGGCGGGTTCGTAGAAGTGGATGTCATCGGGCATGGCGGGTGAATTCCTCAGGCTGCGTTTCGGATGCAGCCATAGTGCAAGGACACCCCGCATATTTCCAGCCAGACGCAAAATCCCGTGTAGGAGCTGCCGAAGGCTGCGATCTTTTGATTTTGCTTTTAAAGATCAAGATCAAAAGATCGCAGCCTTCGGCAGCTCCTACAGTGGATTTGTGTGTATTTGAGGAAATTATCATCCCCCAGAAATGACTAAGCCCGGCCGAGGCCGGGCTGTGGGATGACTGCTGATACTTAGCTGATGGCAGCGGCAGTACCGGTTTTATCGAAACCGTCAGAAGCCACGGTTTTACCCAGGTTGGTCTTGTCGAAACCATCAGCAGCCACAGCTTTGCCAATGTTGGTTTTATCAAAACCGTCAGCGGCATAAGTACCGGTGTGGCTGGTTTCGATGGCGGCGCTGGCGCCGTTGATGAAGTCGGCGGATTTGGTTTTGTCCGAGCCGTCGGCAGCGAAAGTATTGGCGGCCAATACGGACAGGGTCAGGGCGAGGATCAGTTTGGTTTTCATATCGGTTACTCCAGATTCGTTGGCAGTGTGTCTTGCATGGGTTTCATGCTACGCCAACTAAATTGATTAAAAAGCGCAAATTAATGCTAAAAACAATCGATTAACTTGATGTTAAGGGCGGCGCAGAATATTCGCTTTCGTCGTCGCAGCGAGCGTCGCGCAGGTCATCGATCAGGTGATTGGAGAATGAGCGGGCAGCATTAATTAGCGATTAATCGCTTGGCGGCGGATGTGAGGAATTTTTCATGCAGGTCTGGATCAAGTGGTGACGCCAATCGCGAGCAGGCTCGCTCCTACAGAGGGAAAACATTCCAATTGTAGGAGTGAGCCTGCTCGCGATAGGGCCAGAACAGCCACCATTGCAGTGGCTGTGAACACCTGATCAGTCAGTGACGATCCGCGAATGCTTCTGGGTGTCCTTCATGGTGATGTACACCAGCAACGACACCGCGATGCACGCCGTCACATACCAGTAGTAACCGGTTTCCATGCCGATGCTCTTGAACCACAGCGCGATGTATTCGGCGGTGCCGCCGAAGATCGACACGGTCAGTGCATACGGCAGGCCAACGCCCAACGCGCGGATTTCAGTCGGGAACAGCTCGGCCTTCACCACCGCGTTGATCGAGGTGTAGCCGCTGACGATGATCAGCGCCGCCATGATCAGGAAGAACGCGCCCCACCAGGTTTGAATGGTGTGCAGGGTCATCAGGATCGGCACGGTGAAAATCGTCCCCAGCACGCCGAAGGCGATCAGGATCGGACGACGACCGATCTTGTCCGACAGGCCACCGATGATCGGTTGCAGGCACATGAACAGGAACAGCGTGGCGGCAGAAATCGTGGTCGAGTCGGAGATGCTCATGCCGACGGTGTTCACCAGATACTTCTGCATGTAAGTGGTGTAGGTGTAGAACGCCAGGGTGCCGCCCATGGTCAGGCCGACCACGGTCAGCAACTCTTTGGGGTGGCGCATCAAGGTGCGCATGGCGCTTTCCTTGGACTTCTCTTTCTTGGTGAACGACTCGGTTTCTTCCATGCCGCGACGCAGGTACAGCGCCACGACCGCACACAGCGCGCCGATGGCGAACGGGATACGCCAGCCCCACGCGTACAGCTGTTCAGTGGTCAGCACGTTCTGCAGCACGATCAGTACGCCCAGCGCGATGAGCTGGCCGGAGATCAGGGTGACGTACTGGAAGCTGGAGAAGAAGCCGCGACGTTCCTTGGTCGCCATCTCCGAGAGATAGGTCGCCGAGGTGCCGTATTCGCCACCGACCGACAGGCCTTGTAGCAAGCGGGCGAAGACCAGCAGGATCGGTGCGCCGATGCCGATGGTTTCGTAGTTCGGGCTGAGGGCGATCAGCAGCGAGCCGAAGCACATCAGGTAGACCGAGGCCATCAAGGCTTTTTTACGGCCGACCTTGTCAGCGTACATGCCCATCAGCCAGCCACCGATCGGGCGCATCAGAAAACCTACGGCGAAAATCGCAGCGGTGTTCATCAGTTGGGCGGTGGTGGAACCGGCCGGGAAAAAGGTTTTGGCGAAGTACAGGGAGAAGGCGGCATACACATACCAGTCGTACCACTCGACCATGTTGCCGACGGAACCGCTGAAGATCGATTTGATCCGGCTGGCGGTGGTTCTTTCTTTGGCGGGCACGGCAGCCGACCCAAGAGGCAGGGCGTTGGAGTTACCCATTGAAGGATCCTTCGTTTAATTGTTTTTGTGGAGCGCGTTGGAACGCAGCCTGCGAGGGCTATAGCAGGAGGTGTGCCAACGGGGGGAGGGCCGGTTTAGAGGGGGTGGCGGGATTGGGTGAGCGGTTTTGTGCCGATGGAATGGATTGTGTGAGCGGATTTCCGCTTATTGGGGCGAAGATCAACAGCCCCTCACCCTAGCCCTCTCCCGGGGGGAGAGGGGACTGATCGAGGTGCTTTTGATAGTTACGCCGACCTGAGATATCGAGTCGAACTCAGGTTTTGGAAAGCATGAAGATCGGCTCCCTTTCCCCCTCGCCCCCCCTGGGGGAGAGGGCTGGGGTGAGGGGGATGGATTTCAGCCACACCAAAAATCCCGATCCTGCCTCACTCGCTCAAAAACATCTCCCGACTCAACCCATGCCGCTGCAGCTTTTCATTGAACGTGCGGCGCGGCAGTTGCAGTTCTTCAAGCACGGCTTTCACATCGCCCTTGTGCCGGGTCAGCGCGGCACGCAAACACTGCGCCTCAAACGCCTCCTGCTGCGCCGCCAGCGACTGGCCCGGATCAATCCCCGGCGCCGGCTCATCCAGCCCCAACACCTGACGCTCGGCAACGTTCGCCAGTTCACGCACGTTGCCCGGCCAGTCGTGGCTGAGCAGATGACTCAATTGCGCGCCACTCAAGGGCGCAAAGGTGCGGCCCAAACGTTCAGCGGCGTTGTGGGCGAAAGTTTCGAACAGCAACGGGATGTCTTCGCGGCGATCACGCAATGGCGGCAAACGCAGTTCGGCGACGTTCAGGCGATACGCCAGATCCTCGCGAAAACGTCCCGCTCGGGCTTCATCGAGCAGATCCGGTTTGGTCGCCGCGACAATGCGCAGGTCGACGCGAATGCTATGGTTCGAGCCCAACCGCTCAAGCTTCTGCTCTTGTAAAACCCGCAGCAGTTTCACCTGCTGGGCCAGCGGCATGCTTTCGATTTCATCGAGAAACAAGGTGCCGCCATCGGCGTATTCCAGTTTGCCGATGCGCTTGCCCGAGGCGCCGGTAAACGCGCCGCTCTCGTGACCGAACAACTCCGCTTCGAACAGCTGCTCGGGAATCGCCGCGCAGTTCAGCGCCACGAACGGTTTGGCCGCGCGCGGGCCGAAATCATGCAGGCACCTGGCGACCAGTTCCTTGCCGCTGCCGGTTTCGCCACGGATCAACACATTGACGGGCAGTGCCGCCAGGTCCAGCACTTGCCGACGCAATGTCTGCAAACCACGCGACACCCCGAGCAACGTCGCATCAAGTTTCGCGCGGTTGTCGGCCTGCTTGTGCAGGGCACGGTTTTCCAGAACCAGACGGCGTTTGTCCAGCGCCCGGCGCAAGCTGCCGAGCAGGGTTTCCGGGCTGAACGGTTTTTCCAGAAAGTCATACGCGCCGTCGCGCATCGCCTCGACGGCCATCGGTACATCGCCGTGGCCAGTGAGCAGAATCACCGGCAAATCGGCATCGCGTTTCTGCACTTCGGCCAACAGCGCCAGGCCACCCATGCCAGGCATGCGCACGTCGCTGAGGATCACCCCGGCAAAGTGCGCGGGCAGGGCGGCGAGGCAGTCTTCGGCGCGGCTGAACAACTGCACCTCGAACCCCGACAGGCTCAGCCACTGCTCGACCGCACTGCGGATGCTGCTTTCGTCATCGACCACCATCACTGAGTTGAGCATCAGATGTGTGCCTCCAGATCGATTGGCAAAGTCAGGCTGAACACGGCGCCGCTGTCGCCATTTTCAGCACTCAGGCGTCCGCCGGATTCATGCACGATGGCGAAGGATACCGCCAGGCCGAGGCCCAGACCGTCGCCCACCGGTTTGGTGGTGAAGAACGGGTCGAACACCTGGCCCAAATGGTCTTCGGCGATGCCACCGCCATTGTCGCTGACGCTCAGGCGCCACAGTTGCTCATCGGCTTCCAGACGGATTTCGAGACGCTTGCAGGGTTTGCCCTGCATCGCATCGAGGGCGTTGCGCAGCAGGTTGATCAGCACCTGTTCGAGACGAATTGCATCACCGCGCACCCACGCCGGACGCATCAGGTGCAGCACCAGACTGACCTGTTCGTCGCGCAGCCGTGCATCGAGCAACTGCAAGGATTGATCGACCACCGTCGCTAGATCCAGCCGCTCGCGCAAGCCACTGGGGCTTTTGCGCGCGAAGGTCTTGAGATGGCCGGTGAGGGCGGCCATGCGTGTGAGCATTTCGTCCACCGGTTTCAAGGCTTTATAGGCATCGTCGACACGGCCATGCTCGAGCAGCAGGCGCAGAGTCGCCAGTTGCATGCGCTGAGCGGTCAGCGGTTGATTGATTTCATGGGCCAGCGCGGCGGACATCTGCCCGAGCGCGGCGAGTTTGGCCGATTGCACCAGACCGTCCTGCGCGGTGCGCAAGTCGCGGGTGCGTTCTTCCACCAACTGTTCCAGTTCCTCACGGTTGCGCTGGCGGATTTTCGACAGGCGCCAGCGCTGGTTGAGAAACAGCAACAGAAATACCAGCGCCAGCCACACGCCGGCGGCGGCCAGCCCGGCGTTGCGCAGATCTTCAAACGCCACTTGCGGATGACGCAGCAGGTGCAGGGTCCAGCCTTCGGCGCTCAGGGGCAGTGATTCCCACAGATAATCCGCCGTGCCTTGCGGGCCTTCGACGCGGCGCAGATCGCTGTTGTCATCGAAGCTGCGCAGCGACAAGTGGGTCAGGGGCACCAGCGATTGTTTGTCGTATTGACGCGTGGCCTTGATCTCGGCCATGTCACTGGCGCTCAACGGCCGCAGCGCGCGATAGCGCCAGCCGGGTTGGTTGGCGATGAAGATGATCCCGCGCGCGTCGCTGACCAGCAGCGTGTCATTGCCCTGACTCCACTCCCGCTCCAGTTCGGGGAATTCCAGCTTGACCACCATTGCGCCAAGGAACTCGTCGTTATCACCCAGTACGGCGCTTGAGAGGAAGTAGCCGGGAATGCCGCTGGTCACGCCCACCGCATAAAAACGCCCGGTGCCTAGGGTGCGGGTCTGGCTGAAGTAGGGGCGGAAGCCGTAATTGTGGCCGACGTAACTGCTCGGCAGCCGCCAGTTGCTCGCCGCCACGGCGAGGCCCGTGTGGTCGAGCAATTCAAGGGTCGAGGATTGCGCGGCGCCGTTGATCTTTTCCAGCTTCAGGTTCAGCGCCGCCTGTTCGTCGGCATCGACCGTCCCGGCCAGCGCCGAACGCAATTGCGGGTCCAGCGCCAGCACGGCGGGCAGGGCGCGGTAGCGGTCGATCAGGGTGTGCAGGGAATTGGCGTACAACGCCAGTTGCTGGTTGGCGCGGGCGGCGTCTTCCTCCAGCGCCTGACGTTCGGCGTGACGGATCGCAAGCGTGGCGGCAAGCGCCGCGCCGGCGATGATCAGCAGGGTATACAACGACAGACGCAGGGTACGGGAAGTCGGCAGCATGCTGGGCGAAAGGTCGGCAGGACGGGCGGGCACGATAGCATGCGCCGAGCTGGCCCGGCGTGCTGTTCGCGCCGGCCACATTGGTCATACGGACGTTTCCTGTATTTGACGTCGACGCTGAAGATTCAGCCGTGGCTTCGGCACGGGTCTGGGGCGCGGTTCATCAGCAATTGACTGCTCCAGTTGTCGCAGGCGTTCAGTCACACCGTCGGCTTCGCTGAGGTTATCAAGCAGGTCTTGAGTCGTTGCCAGTGCGTTCCGGGTGTCGTTGATGAGCGCAGTGGTTTTAGCCGTTATCGTGCGGTAAGCGTCAGCGACTGAAATGCCCTCGTCCACCATTTTTGCGAAATCAAGCTGATCCAGGGGGGCCAGATTTTGGACCTCTTGCAGAATGGCCTCTGTGGCTGTTTTCCGGATCTGGCTGACCCCATCCTGAATAGACTGAGGCAGCGTGCCATTGGCCAGATCATTTGCACCCTGCGCAAGGGTTTGCGTGGCATCGCGGACTTGAGCCGTGTGCAGCGCTTCGGTTACGCGAATGCCGCGCTTGAAAAAACGGTAGCGGATATAGGCTGCTCCCAAACCGCCTAGCAGGCCGCCGACAATACCGCCAATCGTGTTACCGATTCCCGGCGCGAATGATCCGGCCGCCCCTCCGACAGCTAATCCGACTCCGAATCCCAGGCTGAAGGCTGCCATCCCGTTTTTACTGAACAGGTAGCGGCGAAAGGTCATACCCGCCCGGGCTTCCTGACTGACATTGGCTTCGTCGTCGGGGCCATCAAATTCGGTTGCGGCATCATGGGCTTGGCTGGCGACGTTGGCGGTGGTGCGAAACAGACCGACGAGCTGGGAGAAATCGAACCGTCCGCGCCCATCGGTATCGACATAAATCATCGGGTTGTTCGATACCATCGCGTACAGATTCAATCCATCCACATCCCCTGCCGGATCGGCACTGATCCAGCGCTGCAACCACGGCGCGTAATACCGCGCGCCGTAGTAATACAAACCGCTGACGTCCATCTCCTTGCCCGAATAGCGGATGAACTTGTAGGGGGCCTCGATCTCTGAAGGCGCGGTCATCCACGCCGTGGCGCCGAACGGATAGTAGCCTTCGGCGCTGATCAGTTGTGCCTGCTGACCGAGTTCCATGACGCAGGAGCCGAGGTGGTCTTCCAGGCTGTAGCGCAGTTGATTGGTGGCGATGCCTTCGGGTTTTTTCGCTGCCCAATGCAGGCAACGGGCGTTGCCGAGGGTGATGACGTGCAGCTCTTCGCCGTTGTCGCGGGTGCGGATTTCCAGCCCCGGCAAGTAGCGCACCTGATGAAAGTGTACGGCTGTGGAGGTATGGAATTCGTGGCGTTTGAACACGCGCATGCCCCGGCTGTAGCGGTAATATTCGGCATCACTGCGGCCGTTTTCGCGCGAAATCAGGGTCACTTTCTCCAGCTCATCGCGAGCGTTCCATTGCAGCGGCTGGCCTGGTTGCACGGACCGTTGATTGCCGCGCGGGTCGAACAGTTCTTCGAACACCGGCTCCGGCTCGCCCGGTGTCCAGCGCACGCCGCGATTGCTTTTCAGGTCGATGAACATTTGCCGGGTGGAGTTGTTGCCCGCGCGTACATGGCGCAGTTCGATCAGGTTGCCGCCATTGTCATATCGATAAGTCTGGGTGTAATTGAGGCGATTGTTCGGGTCGCCCGGTTGCGGCAGGCCGGGAATATCTGACGGCGGCGCGTCGTCGTGGCCGGTGGCGCTGGTCAGCCGATAGAGCGAGTCGTAAGTGAAATCGCGATGGCCGTCGATCCGTTGATTGGCAAAATATCGCGGCTGAAAAGCGTGGTCTTCGATGCGGGTGATATTGCCGACGCGGTCGTAGAAATATTCGAGGTTCTGCAGGACTTCGCCGTCGTCCTTGCGGCTGGACTGGGTGTGCAAACGGCCGTCCTCCGGGTCGTACGTCCACTGACTCAGAACGCGATTGCCGGCCAGTTGTTCGATGATCTGATCGTTGGCGTTGTACTGCGCATCGAGCAACACCGGCTGCCAGTCCGGCGTGCCGCTGATCCACAGATCCACTTGCCTGAGCTGTCCGGCCAGGCCGTAGCGCGACTGTTGTCGGTGGCCGCCGGCATCGATCTGCTCTTGCACGATGCCGAGGGGGCTGAAGACGCGGCGGGTGGTGAAGGCCTTGGCGTCGTGGAAGGTACGGGTTTCTTCCAATGGCTCGCCGATCAGGGCAAAGCTGGTCATGCGCAATGTGCCGCCGGGGTCAGTCTGTTCGAGTAACTGGCCGCGCAAGTTGTTCAGCGCATCAGCGCCCGCGTCGCCGTATATGAAGGTTTCGACGTCAGAGATGCCATTTTCTTCAACCGTCAGCCTGCGCAATTGCTCGTCGAAAGTCATGGCCCAGTGATGCCTGCGCGCGTTCCAACGCTGAAGCGGCTCGCCGGCCAGCCCTGGCAGCACCACACTCCAGCCGTTATCCACGCTGTCGATAAGCACCGCATTGCCATTCAACGAATAAACAGTTGCCGTGTTAGCCATTGACAAGCGGGGGTCGCTTTGCGTGATCAGACGCCCGGCTAAATCGTGTTCCTGGCAGATCACCAGGGTGCTTGACGTGTCACCTGCCACGCTACGCAAGTACGCGACCTTGCGGACTGGCAGGCCTCGTCCGTCAATCACTGTCAGGGAGGGCGTGCGTGAATGCATGGTTTCAGTGACCATTTTTAAACGTGGTGAGCAAGGTGTTCCCCGGCTTTTTTGATGCCAGATGCCGTTGTCTTGCTTTGTACTGATTGTCAGTGGTCCCCATCTCTTTGTATCGCGCAAGTCCGGCCTGAGCCTGTGCGATGTTGGCGAGTACGGCTCGGTTTTTCTGTTGCAAGCCAGAGCGTGTAATGATGGCCAGAGTTTCGCTGGAAGTATTGCCATTAACATTCGGGAGCACATTGGCAGGCGAAACACTGTCTACGCCCAATGCGTCAAAAGCGTTTTCTGCCCATGCAGACCGTTGTTCGATGGCCGCTTTCCAGTCGCTGAGCATTTTTTCGATCTTTTCAATTTTCACCGGATCAAGCCGGTTCTTGATGTCTTGTGCTTCCTGCGCCCGACTTGCCATATTAAGTGCGCCGGGAATAATCCCCACTACTGATCCGAATACTCTGTTCATTAAAAATAACGGGTTGAATATCGAATTGAGTGTCGGATGCAGCACTTCGCTCTTGAAGTCTTTCCATGACTTGATTTCCTTGACGGGAGTCTCGATCCCCAACCTTTGATCAATCGCGCTGACAGACATCTGCGAGGTCTGCGGGATCAAAGGCCCGACTTGCAGGCCGCCATGGTTTGCCACCGGCTCAAGAATGGCCCCGGCGACATCACCCCCGATGTTGCCACCTACCAACGATGAAGGTTTCAACACGTTCGGTTTCACCTCAAGTGCTGGAAGCATGGTATCAAATTGGGTGCCGCCCAAAGATCCACCTTCATAACCGACAATACCTCTTACGGTTTCCCCCGCCAGATTCACCACCATGTTTAGTGCGACATTTTGATTAATGATGTTGTGTAGTTGCCCTAGTACTTCCTCGGAGTGCCCTTCTACGGCGGAAGCAAACGCCGAATACAGCATGATCACGCTTTCTGCCCGCGTGTTCCCGTCCGGATCGATAAAGCCGATCGGGTTATTCCCCACAAATGCATATAAATTCAGACCGTCCGCCTGCTCCGCGTCGGTGCTGATCCAGCGTTGCAACCACGGCGCGTAATACCGTGCGCCGTAGTAATACAGCCCGCTGACATCCATCTCCTTGCCCGAATATCGAATAAACCTGTATCGCACTTCGACTTCGTGGCGTGCGGCCATCCACGCCGTTTCGCCAAAGGGGTAATAACCTTCCTGACTGGTCAGGTCGCCCTGCTGATCCAGTTCCATCACGCAGGAACCGAGGTGATCCTCAAGGCTGTAACGCAGTTGATCGGTGGCAATGCCTTTAGGTTTTTCCTCTGCCCAATGCAGGCAACGGGCGTTGCCCAGAGCGATGACGTGCAATTCTTCGCCGTTGTCGCGGGTGCGGATTTCCAGCCCCGGCAGGTAGCGCACCTGATGAAAGTGGTCGGCAGTGGGGGTGTGAAATTCGTGGCGTTTGAACACGCGCATGCCCTGGCTGTGGCGGTAATGCTCGGCATCACTGAGGCCGCTCTCGCGCTGGAGCAGAAGCACGCTCGCCAGCTCATCGCGGGCATTCCAGCTCAGCGGTTTGCCGGGGTGCATCGTCTTCTGATTACCGTGGTGATCGAACAGGACGCCGAACACCGGTTCCGGGTCGTTTGATGCCCAGCGCACCCCGCGATTACTGTGCGGATCGATGAACATTTGCCGGGTGGAGTTGTTGCCCGCGCGTACGTGGCGCAGTTCGATCAGGTTGCCGCCATTGTCATATCGATAAGTCTGGGTGTAATTGAGGCGATTGTTCGGGTCGCCCGGTTGCGGCAGGCCGGGAATATCCGGCGGCGGGGCGTCGTCGTAGCCGGTGGCGCTGGTCAACCGATAGAGCGAGTCGTAGGTGAAGTCGCGGTGGCCATCGATCAACTGGTTGGCGAAGTAACGTGGCTGAAAGGCATGGTCTTCGATGCGGGTGATATTGCCGACGCGATCGTAGAAATATTCGAGGTTCTGCAGGACTGCGCCGTCGTCCTTGCGGCTGGACTGGGTGTGCAAACGGCCGTCCTTCGGGTCGTACGTCCACTGACTCAGAACGCGATTGCCGGCCAGCTGTTCGACGATCTGATCGTTGGCGTTGTACTGCGCAGCCAGCAGCACCGGTTGCCAGTCCGGCGTGCCGCTGATCCACAGATCCGCTTGCTTGAGTTGCCCGGCCAGCCCGTAGTGCGAGCGTCGCCGATGGCCGCCGGCGTCGGTCTGTTCCAGCAGCGCGCCAAGCGGACTGAACACATGATGGCTGGTGAACGCTTGATCATCATGGAAGGTGCGGATTTCGCTCAGGGGCTGGCCGGTGAGCGAGAAGCTATCCGTATTCAGCGAGCCGGAGCGATCCTTCTGTTCCAGCAACTGGCCGCGGCGGTTGTACCCGGCATCGGCCGAGGCGTCGGCGTAAGTGAACACATCCACATTTGGCTCGCCATTTTCCTCGACCGCCATTACCCGCAATTGCTCATCGAAGCTCGTGTGCCAATGGCTGCCGCGCTGATCCCAGCGCCGCAAAGGCTCACCAGCCAGCCCCGGCAGGGTCAGGCGCCAGCCGGCGTCGACGCTGTCGGACTTCAATACCGCACCGTTCAGGTTGTAAACGGTGGTCAGGCAAGGCGCGGAAAGCCGCGGGTCCCATTGTTCGACCAGACGTCCGGCGTCATCGTGCTGCTGACGGGTTATCAGGACTTCGGGGGTGTCGGCCGCTGCACTGCGCAAGTACCCGACCTGCCGCACCGGCAAGCCACGCGCATCGCTCACGGCCAGCGCGGGTGTACGCCGATGCAGGTTGGCGGTCATCACCGTGGTGCCTTTGCCGGTGATGACGGTTCAACGGTGTCGTTGAAGTCTTCGCTGGCGTGATACCAGGGGCGGTAAGACTCCCGTGAACAATCGCCCTTGGCATTGACCACTCGCACCTGCCGGCCCGGGATGTCATAGAAAATCTTGTCGTGATTGCCCAGTGTGCGCAGGGACTGATCATTGACGTAGGTATGGGTATCGGCGAAAAACGCGCGGTATCGACGAACCGGCAAACCCTTGTTGTTGTGTTCGACACGCTCGCTGATACGCCAGCGCGGGTCGGCATCGACCACTTTGAACTGGCCATTCTCGACGATCAGCGAACCGTCGGCGTCGACGGCATAGGCTTTACCCGGATCGACCCGTTGCTGGGTTTGCAGGGGCCGGCCAAAACCGTCAACGCAGGCTTTGATGATCTGGAATTGCGCCCCCTCCAGATCGTCGGGGTAGCGGTCGGCACTGAGGATCACGCTGTGGACCGGTTCGCGATGCACTGCGGCGATGGCGTCTTGCAGTGCCTGTTCACCAGGTGTCAAGACGCTAATGCGCTGGGCAAGTCGTCGGCGCGCGCTGGCCCTGACGTGGCCGCTGGGCAGCAGATAACCCTGGGCAATCCATGCCATGAAGGCGCGGTTGTCGTTGGCGAACTGTCCCATCCAGCTGAACAGATCCTTGCGCAGGGTACTCGCGGCTGCTTGCACGGCATCGTCCGGGTTTGCAATGGCTGCAGCCGGGCTCCGGTCCTCCGGAGGTCTGTATTCGCTCAGTGGTTTGAAACCCGCCACCTTGTTGTTCTCGGTGCCATGAAAACTGGTGGCCAGTGGCTGATTGGAGGGATCGCAGATCATTTCGTGAATGTTGCCGTTGGCATCGATGATTTCCAGCGGTTGCAACGCGTGGTAGTCGTGTTTTATGTGCGTGGTGCAGCCATCCGGCAGTTCCACGAGGATGATAGCCAGCGCATAAGCGTCGTATACGGCGTTGGTGAAGCCATGGCTGAGGGTCTCGCGATAGCGGCGTACCTTGTAGAAACCGTCAAGGCTGGCGTATTCGGCGTAGCCGAAATTCGCCGACCACAGGTCGTGCTCTGTGCTGCCCAAAGGACTTACCCAAAACAGAAACGGCATTGGCAGATAGCCGATCTTCTTCAGTTCGTCGCGTACGTTGAAGGGCGCAGGCAGAACGCTGTAAGCGTCCAGCGCGGTCTTGTCCAGTTGGGCCACTTCCAGTGGGCCGACCAGGGCTTCGAAGCCGGCGACGCCGTCGTGCAACTGCTGGCCATCTGTGCCCAGATAACGTTGCACCGACTGCGTGGTCAGTACTCGCTCGGCGTTCCAGTGCGCTGAGTCCTCATACTCCATCAGGCACTCATGGGACACCTGCGCAGGGTTAAGCCCGTCAGGCAGCGTGCCTTTGGGCAAGACCAGTGCGTTGCCACGCTGTTGAAAGGGCAAACCGAGGCGCCAATGCTGCAAGTCCGTGTCCTGATCGATGAACGCGGCACGGCTTTCATTCAGGTAGAACGATTGTTGTGCCGGGTCATGGGCGTCGAACCACCACTGCTGTTCATCCGGGTCGTCGAACGGTGGCGCATCCTTTTCGGTCAGTCGCCGGGCGTAACTCACGGTGATGCCGTGAGTCGGCTGACCGTAGGCGTTATAGCGCAGGGTCACCTCATTGCGACACAGGGGATCATCGACAAAACCGTCGTACTGGTAACTGAGCTTTTCCACCACCAGTGGCAGCAACACGGCGGCAGCATAAGCCCCTTGCTCGCGCACCTCACGTACCAGATAACGCAGCTCTTCGACCGCGTACGGCGTGGCAATCCCGAGAGCGTCCACGTCAGCATCGGCATAGGTCTCGATGCGCGTTACCGAGCCAACCAGCGCTCGGGATATCTGGTATCGGGTGTCTTCGTTGTGCGCAGGAATGATTTCATCAGCGTCATCCTGTGAGTGATATCGACTGAACAGGGTGCTACCCAGGGCGACAGCCTGTGGGTCCTGATTGAAATAGGCGTCGTGCGGCCGGTCCATCGATTGCCCGGTATGAAACCAGGTGAAGACCCGCATCGGCTCGCTGAAACCTTCGCTCTCAGCTGCGCTGGCGCTCTCACTGTCGGTTTGCTGCAACAGGCCGAAACCGCGGAACTCACGCTCGCGGCTGTCGTAGAAACCTTCCTGCCAAGTGAACGTCTGCGTCAGACAGTTGCCGGTGATCTCATCCAGTTGCTGCTGTTTCTTGGCCACCGCCACCGGGAACGGCAGATGACAAACCGGCAAACGCTTGAGGGTGAGTAACCGGTGTTTTTCATCCAGCCATTCCTGTGCCGAGCTGCGGTAGGCCACGCTCGCACTGCAACCCATATTGTTGTTGCTGCTGGTCAGCAGATACGGCTTGGCCGAAACGAAATCGTAGCGCCAATGCTGCGGCTGCATGTGCGTGACCGTCAGGATCAGGCTCGCGCAGCCCAGGCCTTGCAGGTCGGCAAGACTGACCTGGTTGAAACGGTCGAAGCGCACGCCGTCGGGCCACGGCACACTGATCGGTGTCTGCGCCAGGCCATTGCCGCCGCGATTCAGGTAGATATCGAAGGCTTCTGACTTCAGATAAATCAGCGATGCAGCACCGGAGCCGTCGAGGTCGGCAAGGCGCACGCGTGACGAATCGAACTGTTCGTAGCTGAAAGGCAAAGTGCTGATCTTGCGCCCCTTGCCAAAGCGGCCATGGCCCAGGTTCGGCCAGCAGCGGATTTCGTCGTGGCGTATCCGGCACAGCTCGGGCATATCGCTACCCAGCAGGTTGCCCAACAGCACCAGTTCTGTCGGGGAATTGCTGAACAGTGGCAAGCGGTCGTCGTCGGGTTCGTGAAGCACCTCTTGCGGCGCGGCAAAGCCCTGTTCGCGCGCGTTGGCATAGAGCCGCACCGAGTTTGGCCCGATCAATGCGAGGCTACTCAAACCATCGCCGCTAAAATCACCGAGTGTCGAGAGGGTTTTGAGAAGCTCCGGTGGGAACTTGCCGAAGGGGACGAAGTCGGCAAATCCGCGTTGCGCTGTCAGCGAGCGAAAACCACTGATACCCGGTTGCGCGGTGACCCAATCGAGCCTGCCGTCCCCCGTCAGGTCGGTCAGCAGTTGGTGTACCGGACGGTTGCGATCGGCCACCGGAATCTTGTCCAGTGCGGTCCATGGCCCATAACTGATTTCATCGGTGCCCTTGGTCGCACGCAGGGGTTCGCGGTAGTACCAGGACTGGTCATAACGGCAGAGGAAACCCGGCACACCTTCGCCATAAAGATCCACACACTGGTAAAAACCACCGTCCTCGATACCCGGCTGGACATCGGGTTCGAATAAGCGCACCGGGGTTTTATTGATGTCGAAGGGGACATGGTCGAACTCGACCGGCGGCGTGTTTTCGACAACGCCGCTCGCATCGAATGCCTGATAGTGCGCCGCGCTGATCTGGCTGTAGGCCCACTGCGCGATATTTTGCGGTGGGTGATATTCCAACAGAAGGCGGCGCACCAGTTTCGGTTGGTCAGTCGACTGCTCGGGGAAATGATGGAACAGCAACGCCTGTTGGCAGAGTCGGCGAGTGCCCAGCTCAAACCCCTGACCATGGGTTAAAAAACTGTCGGGGCGGACCGTCCAGGGTTTCAGGGGATCTTCGTCGTACTGGGGGATATCGGTCAGTGCCGTGCTGCGCTCGCCGTAATCAAACAGCAGATGAAAGTGCCAGTCCAGTTCGACGGGATTGTCCGTCGTCCAGCTGTACAGATCGCTGCTGGCCGTGCAATTGCCGTAACACACGCGGCGCAAATAGCGCTGGGCGCGGTAGTCATGCACGGGGTCGGGATCCTGATCATCGGCCTTGTATTCAAAGCAGATGTGTTCGCCGCGCGCGTTCATGCTTTCGCACAGTAGCCATGTGGCGATTCGTCCGGGCGCCTGGGGATCGGCGATTCGTGTGGCTTCGGTTTTTCCGTAAAGGTGCAGCGAGCCGTCAGCGCCGTGTATCAGCCAGAATACCGGTGGGTCGGCTTCTGGGGTCTGGCGCTGCCAGCGCTCGCGCAAGGCAAAATTGCTCTCGACTCGAGGCCAGTAGCGCACGACTCTGTGCGGGCCGACGTCGACGCCGTTGTAGACGCTTTCCTCACGGAATCTGAGCTCGCCGTGCTCATCCAGCTCCGGCATCCACACTTCGCCGTCGACACCGATGATCTCGTCGTGATCGGTATAACGTGGCACGCCTTTGTTGGTTCTGCGACTGATCTGACCCGCTCCGCCCAGATGCCACGAAAGCCCAAACGGACCATTGCCGCTTTGGCTGCTGTAGTTCAGCGAAAACTGCGGATCCCAGCCCCGCCCGGCAGACGTCGGAATCGGCAGTTCGAACGACGCCGCCCCGGTCGGCCCCACCGCGCCCCAGCTTTTGCCGATGGTGGCAATTGATGCGCTTTTGGCGATGGAGGGAGTGGTGATGCTCAGTTCTTGTTGATCAGGCATGGTCGAATCCATTGCGCGCGGGGTGGGCGTGAATGGACTGACGCTAACAAGAATGGCGGTAAAATGTACCTGTCAGATCTGACAGGTGCGCAAGATCATTTTGTATGCTTCGGCGTTTTTTTTATCGCGAACGGTTGGCCATGTAAAAACGGCCGGGTCATCCCTGAAGATGAACCGGCCGTTTTTATGGCAGCGAAGGGCTTACTGCACTTCTACCGCCAGGCTTTCGCTGATCTTCTGTTGCCAGATCGCAGGACCGGTGATGTGCACCGACTCACCTTTGCTGTCCACCGCAACGGTGACCGGCATGTCCTTGACCTCGAACTCGTAGATCGCTTCCATGCCCAGTTCGGCGAAGGCCAGCACTTTCGACTTCTTGATCGCCTGAGCCACCAGGTATGCAGCGCCGCCGACCGCCATCAGGTACACGGCTTTGTTGTCCTTGATCGCTTCGATCGCAGTCGGGCCGCGTTCGGATTTGCCGATCATGCCGAGCAGACCGGTTTGCTCAAGGATCTGCCGGGTGAACTTGTCCATCCGCGTCGCGGTGGTCGGGCCAGCCGGGCCAACCACTTCGTCACCGACCGGATCAACCGGGCCAACGTAGTAGATGAAGCGACCTTTGAGGTCGACCGGCAGGGTTTCACCCTTGTTGAGCATCTCGACCATGCGCTTGTGCGCAGCATCGCGACCGGTGAGCATTTTGCCGTTGAGCAGGACGGTTTCGCCCGGCTTCCAGCTCTGCACATCTTCCGGGGTCAGGGTGTCGAGGTTGACACGGCGGGCCGACGGACCGGCTTCCCAGACGATTTCCGGGTAGGCGTCCAGCGGTGGCGCTTCCAGCGAGGCCGGGCCGGAACCGTCGAGCACAAAGTGCGCGTGACGGGTGGCGGCGCAGTTCGTGATCATGCACACCGGCAGCGAGGCTGCGTGAGTCGGGTAGTCCATGATTTTTACGTCGAGCACGGTGGTCAGGCCACCGAGGCCCTG
>Ga0157369_10001428_pt1 | contig 29314 bp, 26 predicted proteins | sample C25metaG_FD_113461 | JGI IMG/M metagenome (GOLD analysis project Ga0157369, IMG submission 113461) | Corn rhizosphere microbial communities from Kellogg Biological Station, Michigan, USA - C2-5 metaG | ecosystem: Host-associated > Plants > Roots > Rhizosphere > Soil | place: USA: Michigan... | reverse complement strand
TAGCGCTCGGTAGTAGCCATGTGCCAGGGTCGACTCCTGAGATCGAGCGGGAAACACTTCGTCCGCCAGGATTCGCTTGATACTAGCGAGGACGCTGGCAGCCAAACGATTTTCGGGAGTGTCATACTGGCGCTCCTGCAGCAGGAGCGGAAAAGTCCGCGGTCGTTCGCGCGGTCGTTGTCTATCTCGAGCCCATGTCGCGGGGTCGATTCGCCCTCGGATGACGCTTTCACGCTTGTGCTCGAGCCGATTATGCCACGAGGGCTTGCGCCCTATCTCATGCAGAATTCGTACGAGCTCCGGCGCTTCGGCGAGGAGGCGGCGGCGCACGAACTCCTGGTGGAAGAGATGTAGCTGCGCTCCGTCCACCAACGTCGCGGCCGGCACGCACATGCGCCCGAGGTCTACACCGCGATCCGAGGCTTTAGTTAGGAGGATCGGAAGGCACTGTTCGAGCACCAGCGCCTGGAGTGCTGGAGAGGTCATGGCACTGCGTAGAGCCCGGCCGCCTCGATGCGCGCCAACTCACGTGCGAACTGCGGGAAGGTGGGACGCAGCAACTCGGCGAACGAACGCAGCTTTTCCGGGCTATCGAGGTCCGTCTCGAAAAGTGGGGCAATTTTCGCGGCGCACGCCCAGTCGAAGGCCTCTGACAAGGTTGCACCGGGGTCCATCGACCCTCGAAGTATCGCAAGGCGCGTCATGTCGATCAGTGGCGCGGTACCTACGGGCAAGAACGGGTAGTCGCTGCTTTCTGCGGCGTAACGCACATGCTCGAGCTCGGTAAGAACGCTCTCGAGGGGTTGCCTCAGTTGCTGCTGATCGACTGTGCCGATCGCCCGTCCGGCACTGTCGGCAGCGCGTGTCAGGATGACCCCCAGTTCGCGTACGGCCAGGGACGCCGTCTCAGGCGGCGTGCTCCAAGCCTCTCCCTGGAGGCGGCGAGGCGGGATATCGAGCGTGACGAAGGTAAAGCGGCGGCGAATGGCAAGGCTGAGTGAATTGACGAATTGCTTATCGATAGAGTTCAGCGTTCCGATGATGCGAAACCGCCGTGATGTCGTCAGCATGACCGGGTCACCCGCGATGTACTTTAACCGGAACTGTACGGGGTCCTCGGTACCCAGCACGGTGAAGAGTTCGCCGAATGCCCGATCCATGTTCGCCCGGTTCAGCTCGTCGATGATCAGCCATGTCGCCTGCTGCGGGTGCTGGTCTGCGTCGTCGAGATTTCGAGACACTACTCCCGCGCAGTCGATCGCGGCCTCGGTGAACCACCCATGCGAGGGCGCCAACACCTCGTTGTTGTCATCGTCGACGGCAAGTTCTTGTCCACCGATGACATCGAACGCGGTCCAGTCCTCTCGTGCCGTCGCCTGGAGGGTTCGTGCGTCGAAGGCTCGGGCCAAGGCGGCGGCGAGTGCACTCTTTCCTGTTCCCGGCGGCCCCTGCAGAATGAGGTTTCCCGCGATAAGTCCTGTCGCGGCCGCGAGCAAGTCCTCCTCGGGGATGAGCAGATCGGAGGTCGCGGCGCGCAGCCGCTCCATTAGGTCGTCCGGAACGACCAAGGCGTGCGCAGCAACCTCTCGAGTTCGATCGATTGCGTCCCAGAACTCGTCGGGCGGAATGGCCCCTTCATCGACCAAGGCAGTGTCGGTCAACTCACTCATTCGTTTCCCTCGAAGTAGGGCAAGAAGGCCTCCAGGTTGGAGATGGGCTTGGACTTGGTCACGGTCACGAGGACGTCGTCCGCGGAAGACCGTTTCTTATCACGCACCTTATAGGTCCACTCGGGGTCATGACTCAGGACCACTCTCTGGCCGCGTGAGATTCTGCACAAAGTCGAGACCGACCCGGTGATGTCCCCGCCGCTGAGGCTGTAGTGAACGCCTTCGCTCAGGACACTCACGTTCTCCTGACCGAAGGCCACTTGCGGCAGCACCTCTTCGGTGAGGCGACGAGCTTCGGAAAGGCTGCCGACTTTACCGCCGAGGTACGTGAAGTACTCCTCCTCGTCGGCGAAAGCGGGAACCATGGGTATGCGACGGATGAACTGGTCGGGCGCGGTGCAGTCATCGTCTCCTCCGCCCGCTTGGAGGCCCGTCCCGCCTATGGCGACGCGGACGAGTTCGCTCGGCGCCGAGAGCAGTGTGGCTCTTCTGTGAAGCTCGGTGCCATACGGCGAGATCTCCCATTTCGAATCCACGATCAAGCCGGCGAGCCCCACATGATTGATGATCTGGTTTATCGCGTTGTAGAAGGCGTCCCGAAGTTCGGGAAGTGTGTCCGCGAATTGCTCCGTGCCGGTACGAAGCGCTCGGACCTTCTCGATGGCGCGCTGCGCGCCATCTGGAGTGGTCACGCCCGAGAGCACGTACGCGAGTTCATGCAACCAGACGTAGTTCTGAAGCTCGCTGAGTGCCGAGTACATGAAATGGTAGATGGGAAAGCCGCTCGCCGCGTTGGAAGTGACTTTCGAGCGAGGTGGTCCTTGCAGCGGGAAGCGAATCAACAAATTCACGGCGACCCAGATGAATTGGTCGCGGTCGCCGGATTCTGCGGCCTCGAGCAGCTGATATCCGCCGGGCGTCACGACGACTTGGTCGGACCCCGCGAGCACGTAGAGCAATCCGAACTCCTCGAACGAGGACTTGCGGCTTTCGACAGCGTGCGCGCTCATGGTTGGAGAGACGCTGTCCGACTCCCAGTAGTCCTTGACAGCGCGGTACGAACCGATGCTGGCAAAAGACGCGAATATCTCCCAGGTGCGGACGGCTCGCTTGTCGCCGAATGGGTTCGGGTAGCCATAGCTGGCAACGTGCCAGTAGTCAGTCATCAGTGCGCCACCGCCAGAGGATCGATCGGCACATGCGCGTCCACAAGATCAGGAATCTGTCTCCCGCCCGCCAGTCCCTTCTGAAGGGTTAGAACCCAGTCCACGAGGATAATGCCGCCTCGGCCGGCACGCGGAAACTTCATGTAGTGCCGTCGAAGCCGGTATCCAAACGCGTGCTCCAGGCCCAGCCCATGCGCTTCTGCGAGACGGAGCAACGCCTTGTGCACCGGTAGCTGACCCACACGCGTGGCGCTGTTGCCGACTACGAACACATAGCGGGAGCCGGATCTGAGCACACGAGACATCTCCGAGAAGTGCCGATCCATAACTGCGAAATAGTTCTGAACGGCTGGGCGGCGGTATTCGGGTATTTCGCCGAGATCAATGAGGTCTGACAGCACTCGCTCAGGGTATCCAGTCACCCCCGGTTGCTTCGCACCGACTTGCCCCTGACGCAGCCGATTGAAGTCCCGACGGCTAGGCAGACCGATCTCGTCGGCGAGCCAGAAGTGCTCCAGCATCAGGTTGTATGGATAGTCGACAGAGTCCAAGTACGGCGGGCTGGTCACAGCGAGGTCGAAGCTTGCATCGGGAAGCGGCATGCAGAGGGCATCACCATCATCAGGCACGCTTACGGTCGACGCTGGCGCTGGCGTGGCGTTCAACTCTGTCATTCCTCTGAGGGCTCTCTGCACTGCGTTAGCCCAGCTGGCGCGCACTGGCGGAGGTGACTTCGGTCGCGTACCGGAGACATATGTCTTCTGCGACTGGTCGTCTGCGTTCGAAACGACTCGAAGTATGGAGCTGAAGACGGTAAGAAAGAACTCGAGTTCCTTAGAGTCGTGCGTTTCTCGGACTATCGCGGATTTCAGGCCGAGAAGCTCTCGCCAAGCCGGCTCGGTGAACCAGTGCTCAAAGTTGCTCACGCCCTCAATCGGCGTAATCAAGGCGCCCTTATGGGGACTCCAGGCCGTATCTATGGCTGCGGCAGTCGCCGACAGCTGGTCAACCGGTAGCGCGGTGGTCTTCGCTCGAATGATCAGCCGCGACAGCGGATTGATCTCTAGAGCAACCGAATCTAAGCCTTTCGAGGCGGCTTCTACGTTTGTGGTCCCTGACCCCGCGAACGGGTCGAGTACTCGACTCCCCGTAAAGGCGTACGCATCGAGGGCCCAGCGTGGCACCTGCGGAATGTACTTGGCCGGAAACCGATGTAGCCCATGGGTCAAGTTATTGGTCCGGTTGGTCAAACTGAGTGAAACGAGAGAGTTGAAGTTATGGGGCGACGGGGGCGGGAACGAGTCAACCTGAGCGAATTGCGCGGCCTGCTCCATCACCAGAGTTCTACAACGCTTTCGCGCATGAATTGCTCAGATCCTGCCAGTCTCGAGCGTTGTTGGGGCGCAACCGTTAGCGAACGAACAATGTGGACCTTCGCATTGGGAAACCCGACAAGCCGTCCGACTTGAGCCACAAGTGCATCGGTAGGAACGATCACGCCAGCGTACGCGGAATTGCCAACCACCACGTACGTGCGGCCGCCGAATCGTGTCACACGCCTGGACTCCGCCAACACATGACGTATGTCCTCGAAGTACCCGCGCAGTAGCGCCGGGACTCGCATCCTTACAGCGTAGGAATCCGTGTCCATGGCGTCGATAAGTTCGTCCAAAATAGGCAGCGGAGTTGTCGCTTGAGCAAGGTCTGCGCCAAGGTGCGACCTCATAGAACTCTTCCTCAGCGCCCCCATCTCCTCGTACGAGTTGACAAATCCACCGAACCAAAGCTCGACCTTCATGGACTCGAAATAGTCGAAACGGTTCGCATACGGCGGTGAAAATACGACCGAGTCAAAAGCGCCATCGGGAAGGCTCGGCATTACGCGAATGGCGCTTCCGGTGTGGACTTCCTGCCGTTTCCACGGACGACCCGTCCAAACGTGATGACCGTCGCGGACCATGGTTTTCAGATGCTTCACGAACTCCGTGAGAGCGAACCCTCGCTGATCGCGGCCGAACCGCTTCAGCTGCCATTCCCCGTCCACGTGATCTTTGTACTCGTTTCGCGCACGCTTCTTTTTTCTGTACTTGATACCGTTGCCCTCTTTGAAGTAGCTACCCACGGTCTCGAGGACAGCTATCCAGGCCAACAAAAGAAAGTCGTGGAGCTCTGGGTCCGCCTCGTAGGCGCTAATCCGAGACCTAATTTGGAGCATTGCCGTCAGGATGGTCGGTTCGAACAGATTGGCCGCTATGGACAGCTCAGGCATTGCCCATGTCGGTGTACCCGGCCCTAAGTCCATCATTTGATCAGCGAATGACTCGGCCTCCCTCAGCTGACCCTTCGTCAGAGGCGTCAATTTGACACGTGTGATGAAAGTCGCCAGCGGATTCACGTCGATACCCGTAGATTCAAGGCCGAGCTCGGCTGCGCCCACCATGATCGAGCCGCTCCCCGAAAACGGGTCGAGGATCTTCTTTCCCAATTGAAGAGCGTCGATTAGAGCTGGGGAGTAGCCCTCTCTGTACTTGTACCAACGGTGAATGGGAAGGTCCTTGTTACCTCGCCAATGAACGAGCGGGGACAGCTCTGGCCAATGCGTGATCTGCTCTTCGCGATCGATCCGCTCCAGCAGGGCTCGAGAGGTGCCCTGCCGCTCGATCGCGAGATTCGACGGCGGAAAGATGGTGGAGGAACTCACCCAGTCATTCAATCATCAGCCAGCGACGTTGGCGGTTGACTCGCTCGGCTTCGGGGCTGGCAACCTGAGAGCAGAGACCTCGTCGGCGTGGCAAGGCGAGTTAGAGATGCTTTTCTAGGGGCGGCGTTCCCTTCGACAATTCCGAGAGAACAGCATCACACTTAGCGTGCTTGAGACGAGAGCGGTGCGCGAACCGTTGCGAGTGCTGGGCCAGCTGGTGGGGGGCATCGCCCTGTTAGTCAGTCGGCGACTGCAAACCAAGGGGTTCTCGGTGCTCACCTGGCCGCTTGAAGGCTTTGATCGGCGCGCGTAGGTGTTACCCTCGGCTCGTAGCGGCCGTCGGTTTCCAGGGCTGCGGGGGGAGGAAGCCCGCTGAGATGACTGAGTTCCTCAAGTTCATTCAGGGTGTTCGAGACGATGTAGTCGGAAATCATGACGACCAAGTCTTCAGCGAAGGCTTCTGCGAGGCGGCAACTCTCTTTATGGAACTCCTTTCGAGCAGGATTGCCGATCTTCGGGAGCACATCCGGTCCGGTAGCGATCCTTTGCTGGCGCCCCAGGCGCTCATGTTGGCCGAGTTGACTGAGCTCAAGGAAGAGACCGAGAAGGCGCTGAGCGATTTCGATCTTGGCTCGAGACGCAGCCGCTGACACTGAGAGTCTCGGCTCGCTATGTGCGGGTGACGGACCTGACGAGGGCCTAATCGGCGACGATGTTTTGCCCACCATCATGTGTGTCACGTGATCGCAGTCACCCTTGGTGGGCCCTGAGGCGCGACTCGCGGTGTTTGAAGCCCCGTCAGCGATTTAGTTGTCGTCGCAGTTTTCGATGCACTTCTCGCGCTGCTACCGTTCGGCAGTCGGCAAGGCGCCGCCGCCGGAAGATCGAGGCACGGCCTGACTTCTGAGTCGAGCTTCGCGCAGAGTATCCGAGGCTTGTAAGTGGGGGCGTGCCACTCAATGTCGTACCCAGAGGGGATCATGCGTATATGACAGAACTCGCCTACATGGTCCGTGAAGACTGGGCAGGACATGGCGCTGCTATGGCACCCCAGAGTGCTGTGATCCGCGACTGGATCGGTGAGGCTCCCTACCTCTTCGCCGTTAGGGACCCGAAGTTATTCAGCTCCGATCGCGGGGCCGACCTCGAGGCTGCCGAGTTCATCGCGCCAAACGGGTCGACCCGTAGAGTGTTCGGCATCCGCGATCTCGAGGGCCTCGCGCGGCGGGATAGGGACCTGGGACATGCCATCGTGGTCCTTCATCCGTTTGACGAGCACGACCTCCAGGCGCTTGCTGATGCAGTCGAAAGGCAGTCGGTCGACCGTGTGTTTGTGCTGGTTTGGGGCCCGCGCGATATCGTTCGGGTGTGGCTTGATGGCCGTGGCGCGACCGACCTTCAAACCGGCAAAGCAGCCGATGCGCCGCATCCGCTGCTGATTGCCGCTGCCGAGGCAATGATCGACGAGGAATACAACGGGCTGCGCTCGGGCCGAGGGAAGGACGCAGTTGTGCAGTTGGTTCGCTCGTTCGCAGACGAGGGCTATCCGGTTGAGGCCGAGCCTTGGCTCCGTGCATACTTCGCTGCAGGCGGCACCTTCACTAACGCAGCGTCGATCGCGAAGCTGATTGGCGAAATGAAGAAGGGCACGAGGCATCGCGTCCAGACTCGCTACGTTGACAACATCGTTGAGCTCCTCCGTGAGCGCATCGCCAAGGACTAGTCGAAGGTGACGGCATTTGTTGACGCGTCAGAGGTGCGCGTCGCGGCTATCAAGGCAGTCGCGTTCGACTTCGACGGAACGCTAATAGATTCCGAATACGCGAAGTTCGAGCTTTGGCACTCGTTACTGGTAAGACGGGGTGTGCACCTAGCGCTGAAGGACTGGGCCGAAGCATGGCAGGAATCGTTGCTGGACCCTGGGAGCGCAAGGCTGCCTGAGCGACTGCAACAGCTATTCGGCATTTCGAATCTGGAAGCGATTCAGCTACGTGTTAGGAACGAAATTGCACTCAGGACGCTAGAGCTTCCGGTATTCGATCCGGCGACCTCCTGGATTAGAGAGGCCAAATCTCAGGGGCTTCGGACGGCTATCGTTTCGAATAATCAACGATCAACAATAAAAGGATGGCTAGACGCGAACGGGCTGTCCGGCACGGTGGACGTCATCATTGCCCGGGGCGATTTCTCTACGCCGAAACCAGCGTCCGATTGCTATGTTGCGTTGGCGCGCGACTTGATGCTTGAACCGAAGCAAATTGTAGCGATCGAGGACAGTTTGCATGGCGTAAGGGCAGCGCTAGCGGCAGGTATCACTGCGTTTCAGGTGGTGAACCGCATCACAGAGGTGCTTCCCTTTGAGCCCTCAGTACGAGTCATCCGAGATCCCCGACGCGAGTTTCTCAATGTATTCGCCAGGTAACTGAGCGCTATCCATTCGCGCCAAACATTGCGAGAACTTGTCTTGTAACGGGTGAGAGGGTTTCGAGCTCAGACGGGGGGATGAACTTGGCGCTCACTATGTCTTGATCATTGCCATCGGGGTGGAGGTCTCCCGACGCATGGACGAGGTAGAAAAACCGGTGCGAGATCCAGGCCGACGATGTCACGATATCAAAGAAGTATTCCAGAAGGTTACACATTGGCGACAGCTCGCCGGAAACCTCCAAGCCCGTCTCTTCCCTTACCTCGCGCCTCAGAGTTTCCTCGTGGGTCTCAGCCGGTTCGACGCCACCCCCGGGCAGATCCCAGCTAACGCTTGCACTGCGATCCCGAACCACGAGAATGCGCCCTGTCTGGTCGTGGATGACACCGTAGACAGCATCTCGCGGTAAAAACTTGGCCACGGGAATGAGGTGCGCTGCACCGTTTATGTCCCGACAAGCGATCAAAGAGCCGCTAGCTTTCGGACTAATCACGTCATCGTTCGCTCTCAAGAGACTTCTGTGCCCGCGAGAAGCAATCCAAGATGCGCCAAGCTTCGATAGCAACGTCTTGTATAGGCCGGCCGGCGTCGATCGTGTGAACCCATCTACCGTTGGCCCACATCGCCCGGCGAGCTGCAAGTTCTCTCCATCTGGAGAGAACCACGGGAAGTTCGCCGAGGCTCCGTGCAAGGTCCTCGCCCCTGTTTCGATGGTGCAACCGGCAACGGAGGGTAGCTTCCTCGGTCAACAGAACAATGTAGATACTGGCGCCGCCGGTGTCACGCTTTGTGTAATCCCTGCAAAGCGTGCCCCACTGAGTCCTAGAGATAAGTCCTTGACGTCGGAGCAGCCACGAATGGACCATATGGACGCGCACCGGATCGTTGTCGCTCAACACCCACCGACGACCAGTTGCCCGCGCTTCGTCGATTGAAGCGCATACGGCGTGCATTGCCTGGATCTGATTTTGGAATGCGTATGTAGAAGGATCCGCTAGAAAGCGGTGGAAGTCTCGCCAGTAGGGAATCCTCGCCACTTGGCCGTCGAGTTCTAGCCGACTAGCTAGCTCTTGACAGAGCGTCGACTTGCCCGCGCCCGAAGGCCCCCCGATGGCAACCAACGTCATGAAAAGGTGCTCGCCATCGCGCGCGGGATAGGGACGCTTCGTTGGAACTTGATGCAAGTGTCGACGGCTTCTCGAAACTGGATGTCCCGTATGCCCTCGCCAATGAGTGCGAGGTCGGTCTCGGAACCGTCGATCACGGCATCGATTAGCAGGTGCCACAGGGATGTCATGCCTGAGTCAGCCCCAATAAATTCGGAGAATTGCACAAGATCGTTTGCCGCGGCCCAGGTTTCAAGGCGGTCGTTATAGAGCTTCGTCGAGAAGTCGTAGTTGTGTTTCAGCTCTAGGCTCGCGTCGTTGCCCATCGTGAAGGAGTATCGGTCCTCGCTCCAAGTATTGGTCAATTCCAACGCGATTCGTATTGGGATGTCTGCGGAGCTGACCGCATCGACCTGGAGGGTCAAAGCGGATCCAAGTTGCTCACGGCGAGCGGCGACGACTTCCGCGATGGTATCGCCCAAAACGAATCGAACCGCGCTCGCACTGTGGACGATCTGTTCGCGGATCAATTCGTCATCACTACGAGGGTTGCTTCGCATGCCGCGCCTTAGTCGGTCTCTCACAGCCACGTGTGTGATCTTCTGGGCTCCAATTGCCGAGCGTGCGACGGAAAATCGTTGCTGATGGCGGAAGTTCTCGCCGATAACCGCGGGTCGATTCGAAAGCCGAATGGCGTCTCCCAGCTTTGAGGCCGCAATCGAGTCCGCCGCCATTGGCTTTTCGATGTATGTAGCGAACCCGGCGTTGACTACGAGGCTTGCAACGTCGAACATAGCGCTTTCCGGCACAGCGACCAGCGCGATATCAGCTTCGGCTTCGATTGCATCCGCAAGGGTGGCGATCCGTCGCACGGAATAGCCAAGACCTCGTTCCACCATCGCATGGCGGTCAGGCCGGCGAGTCGTAACCGCGACAACGGATACTACTTCGGCAAGGTCGGCGAGCAGCGGGGCGTGGCGATCGACTACGACATCCCCGGATCCAATAATGATCGCCTTAAGCATCGCGTCCTCGCGAAAGCCGAACTGTGCGCTCTATGCCTTCTTCCAGGCAAACTCGTGGTGACCACCCGTACTTCTTAGTGGCTTTATGGTTTGCTCCAACTGATGTCCGCAGCGAGCCCGCGTGCTCATCTGACCATCGAAGGGCGGGCTTCCGGCCCGCGGCGTTCGCGATCATGCGTAGGATCTCATTCACCGAGGTCCCGCGGCCAGACGACAAATTCACCACCTCAAGCGTTGGCTCGGCGCTTATTGTGTGTGCGATGCGAATGAAGAGTTCAACTGCGTCAGCCACATACGTCCAGTCGCGAACCTGTCGACCGTCGCCGCTGACGTGAAGAGCCTGCCCATCCCGTACTCGGGCGATTGTCCGGGGTATCAGTCGATTGCTTTGTTGACCTGGTCCATACAAGTTGAATGGACGGACGATAGTGGTTGGAATCTGGTAGCTGGACGCGTAGGCGGAGCTCAGAGCTTCTCCGCTTAGCTTGGTTGCAGCGTAAGGACTGAGGGGCCGAACCATTGACAACTCGGTGGCGGCCGTCAAGCCCGTGTTTCCGTATACCTCACATGTTGAGACATGTATAAGCCGGACCGGGCTTGAGACTCGGATGATCTCGAGAAGTTGAAATGTCGCCGCGATATTGTTTTGAACATATCGTTCGGGTGCGTCATACGAATCGTGCACGTAGCTTTCGGCCGCCAGATGGATAACCACGTCCGCTTGTTCAATTTTCTCGCGGAGTTGATTGCGCTGGCCGGGTCGCAAACTAGCGAGGTCGGCTTGAATGAAGTCGAACGCCGCAGTTCTCGGCTTAGCCGCCGGGACGAGGTCGATTCCGCCGACGGCGAGGCCCTCCGAAGCCAGTAGGCGTGAAGTAAGCGCTTCACCGATGAAGCCGCTCGCCCCAGTGACGAACACCTTCATTGGCGTGCCGCCCATAGCGCCAGCGCCTCGCACAGAACATTGATATGTCCCGAGTCCACATCGGGATGAATCGGAAGGTTCAAGACTCGACGGGCCAGTTCACGTGATTCCGAAGCAGCGCCGTCCACCTTTTTCACCGTCCCTAGCAGGCTGGGTTGCTCCACGAGAGTCAATGGCCAGCAAGGTCTCGCTTCGATGCCGCCGATTCGCAAGACTTCGAGCAAGAAGTCGCGATCGTCCTCCAGAACCAGATAGGACTGAAAGTTTTGAATCCGCCCGCCTGTAGCCTCGTTGCTGGGGGATGTCGAAATTCCAAATTTATTGCATACGCTATCTAATTGGAGCTTGACACTTGCTCGAACGGCCATATTCGACTCAAAACCGCTTAGCGAATTGTGTAAGAAGAAGGCAGCGCCATCGGTCATCAGAGCGTTTATCCCAAGAGCCTCGGAACGGTAATACCCGGCTCGCTGGCCATGTTTGAGAGAGGCCCTCACCGACTCCACCAGCGCATGATCATTCGACGCCACTGCGCCGCCTTCGCCCATGGCCCAAAGTCCCTTGCTGATGTGAAAACTGAAGATTCCGACGTCAGCAGCTGTGCCGAGAGCTCGTCCGCGGTACTGAGCTCCGTAAGCGCCTGCGGCATCTTCTATGAGTAGAACGCCATCCGTTCGAGGCATCTCGTCCCAGTCAACCGAATATCCGAAGTAGTCAATACCGACGACCGCTGCGACGTTGGAGTCCATCAGCCGAGCCGCCGATCTCGGATCGATCACAGGCACTCCAGGCAAGATGTCAGCAACGTAAAGATCAAATCCCAGCAAGGTAGCGGCGTGCGCAGCTGCTACATAGCCGAATGCCGGAACAATTACAGCTCGCTTCTCACTGCGCCTTTCGCGCAGCGACAGCAGCACTCCGACAAGTGCCGATGTACCGGAGTTACTAAGGACGACGTCTTCACAGCCGAGATCTTCGGCAAGCAGCCGTTCCAGGCTCTTCGAGTACGGGCCGTATGCCCATTGCCCTCCAACAAGAACCGAACGGTTCAGCTTCTCCAAGTCAAGATCACCAGGGGTTCCGGACCAACGAAAGCCAGAAGTCCTCACGAGATGCTCGCGACCTGCTTTAGTTCTACGATCGAGAAAGTCTCAGTGTCGAATACCGCGGAACCCCACGGTTCCACCCTCGTGCGTAGCCGGGAGCCGATCGGGGCCAACGCAGTTGCTCTGGGGGCCAAGTCACGTAAGACTCCCGGACTGTAGTTGTAGTACTGCTCCGGCAGGTCACGCGGCGGCCAAGCATCCATGCCAATATTTCCTGAGCTTCGGGAGGCTAGCTCACCATCCCACACCGAAGCGAGCGATGATTCGTTGATGTTGCCAATGATCTGATTGCCCCCGAAGATCCGATTTCTGACCAGGGAGCCATCGACCTTGGCGACCAACTCGAGCCCGGGATTTTGATCCTGAAATGCATGCAGGGGCGTTGGGCGGCCCGTCCAGCCCGCGGAACGCAGGACACCGTCGTTCAGGTGGAAAAGAAACGATCCGTCGTTCGACTGAGCCGCGACTTCATCGGCGTTAAGGAGCACCTCCGCGAGGCGGTGTTCGGGCACGCCTTGCCACGACTCGGCCGACTCCGCCCTCCCAAGTCTGCACATAAGTGAAGCGTTTTGGCTCCGCACTCCCGCGTCCTTCAACTTCATCGTGAGGTGATGCCATGAGTCGATGTTGTGGGTCCCGATAACTGAAATGACGTTCACGGTGAGGCCAGCGTCGAGCGCATTATTCAATCCTCGCCACGCGCGCTCCCATGTTCCCGCGCCGCGCGCCTGATCGTGCCCTGCCTTGGGTCCGTCGATGCTTATTGAAACTCGCGTGAGGCCGCTTTTCGCAAGTCGCCGGCTAGCAGCCGGCGTGAGCCTCGTCCCGTTGGTTACAACCTGAGTCGAGGTAAATTCGAGGCCGCCCGCGTGCTCGACTATCGCTTCGAATGCCGGCGCAAGGGTTGGTTCGCCGCCAGTTATCGTAACTTCAAACACCCTTAGTCCGTCCGCATCGGTAAGAAGCGCTTTGGCGAGATCCACCGGCAAGGTGCGACTGAACTTGCCTTCCTTGCCGTACAACGCATCGATGTGGCAGTAGCTGCATCGAATATTGCACAGCTCGTTGATATCCATCGCGATGCGCCAAGGGGCAACGGTGGCGTGGGCTATGCCCTCATGGAGTTCGGATCCTAATATCATTGGCGGTTTCTCCAAATAGATACCCGGCGGCGCGCTACGGCGGGAAACGAACCATACACCCTGCCGGAGGCTGGGTGCGCTGTTTTGTTGCCGCTGGCCCGGCGTCATTCCCGAACGAGGAGCTGGGATGTTTGTGTCTGCATCTGAATGAAACAGAACCGTCGAGAGCGCGCGAAGCAACTTGAACTGCTCGGTCCTGTTGGTGGCTCATTCGTCATTAGGCGTGCGCTGGCGGGGCCCCCGCACCGTGCTCTAATTAATGCGCGATCGGAAGATGTTGTCGAAGCCGCCATTCCTGCCCGATACCAGGTCGGGCTTGAGGCGCCAGGGTGCGTGCCACGGCATCGATTGATTCACGACCGGAAGTGGCGCAGTGGATGTCATGTCTCAAGACACCTCTGACAGTTGTGAATCGATAGATCTCTGACGTTTCACGGGTGTTTGGTCCTGACACTTCTAGGATTGCTCCGTGCCCACTGAGTCAGCGTCGTTGTCTCGGACTGTGGGTCGTCTCGGTGTCTTGCGGTGGGTTGCTGTCTTCGCTGGGGTGTTGGCTGGGACCGCTTTGCTTTTGCCGTGGTCCAACCTGGTCGTGATGATCGCGATCTGCATTGTCGCGGTTGGAGCGTTGATCGCTGCGGTGGTGCTGGATCGGCGTGTGGTGGCTCTCGGCGGGCGGTCGGTGTTCGCGCGAAAGGGTGGCCCGGAGGACTCGTCGCGTCAGGAGCGGGACTAGCGGGCGATTAGGCGTCGTCGGGGTCGGTGGTTGCCCTCGATCTTTGAGGGATGAGCCGTGTTGATCCCGTTGATCCTCGTGTCCGTCTCGCGATCGTTCAGTGGCCGCCGGATGCGCCGCGCGGAGCGGTGACGACGTTCTGCATTGAGCACGGGATCTCCCGAGAGACGTTCTATGCGATCCGAAGACGGGCGGCAGCGGATGGGCCGGCCGCCGCGCTGGAGCCGCGGTCCAGGCGCCCGCGCCTTAGTCCGTCGAGGGTCGCGGACGAGGTGGTGCAGCGGGCAGTCGGGGTCCGGGCGGCGCTGGAGGCGTCGGGTCTGGATCATGGGCCGATCAGTGTTCACGAGAAGATGCGGTCGCTGGGGATGGAACCGGTGCCCTCGATCGCGTCGTTGGCGCGGATCTTCCGCGACCAGGGTGTCGCCCGGCTGGAGCCGAAGAAGAAGCCGCGGGCAGCGTTCCGTCGGTTCGTTTATCCGGCGCCGAACGCGTGCTGGCAGCTCGACGCGACCGAATACGTCCTCACCGGCGGACGCAAATGCGTGATCTTCCAGCTCATCGACGATCATTCCCGGCTGGCAGTTGCGTCCCACGTGTCCTGGGGCGAGACCTCCGAGGGCGCGATCGCCGTGGTCAGCAAAGGCATCCAAGCGCATGGTGTTCCGCAGCGACTGCTGTCGGACAACGGGTTGGCGTTGAACCCGTCCCGCCGGGGGATCTTGGGGCAGCTCGTTGCCTATCTGCGTTCGCTCGGCGTCGAGCCGATCACCGGCAAACCCTATAAGCCGACCACCCAGGGCAAAAACGAGCGCTTCCACCAGACCCTGTTCCGCTGGCTCGACAAGCAACCACTCGCGGACACGCTTGAGCAGCTGCAGGCCCAGGTCGGCGCGTTCGATCTGATCTATAACACCGAGCGCCCGCACCAGGGGCTGCCCGGCCGGGTCACTCCGGCGCTGTCTTGGGCGGCAACGCCGGTGGTCGAACCACCGCGTCCGCCTGCGCAGCCGGCGGCGCCGGTCGGGGAGAACGAGGGCCCCTGGATGACCCGGATCCAGGCCAACGGGACCGTCTATGCTCGCGGCGCCAAGTTTCAGGTCAGCCGCAGCCTCGCCGGCCAGATCGCCTACAGGGTCGAAGAGAACGACCGGCTGCTGATCTTCGACGCCCAGGGCACCCTCCTGGCCGAATATCCCTGGCCTGCGGCGGGAACCAAATACGTCGGCAGCGGCAACCCTCGAGGACCCCGCGGGCCACGCACGATTCCGGGAGTGTCGGAGATGTCCTGAGACATGAACTGTCAGAGATGTCCTGATGCAGAAACGTCAGAGATGTCTTGAGACATCACAAAGTGGCGCAATGGAACTGGCGCGTTTTTGCCCACAATTTGCCCACAATCGGGTGAGTTGCTAAGTGATCGCAGTCATTCCCGGATGGTCAAAAGTGCGGAATTCCGCGGCTTTAGGCATGACGCTGACGGGGTTTAAACGGTGGTCGCAGTTTTCGAGTCCCTCCAGGGGCACGTTTGCGATTAGCGGAATTCCTGGTCAGTCGTCATTTTTGGGGACGAGTAGGTGGCCGATTATCGGATTTGCCCACATTTTTCCCACCGGTACACCACAATCTAAGAAGCCCCATGTCGCGTCGGGCAGGAAACCCGCGGCGTGGCCGATGAGACGGTCGAGCTGAAGCGCTTGGGGTTTACCAACTCGCGATGATGCAGCCTGGGGCGACGAAAACGTGCATCCGCGGATGTGGCGGTCGATCGTTGGCGTCAATTGTCTCGCTTATCGTTGATGGACCCTCTAGTGATACTCCTCCTGGCGCATGCTGAAATGATTGCACTATGGAACAGGACGCCATTCGAACGCTAAAGCCGGCAGACCAGATTACGTTCCTGCGGGGAAGGATTCTGGAAGCGGCGTTGAGCATGGAGGCCGTCACCCGCTACCTCCACGTGAGGCTTGGTGGCCGTTCCGAGCTTGAAGCCGCCCTCGACACTCCTCAACAATTCACGAACCTGATTACGGATTGCAAAGAGCGCGCTTTGCGGTGCGAACAACTCACCGACCGGACGCGGCCGCTGACTCTGGGCGCAATCACCAGCGCTGCCTCGCTCTATGAACGAAGAAACCGTTTCGTGCACGACTTACTTCGCCAGAGCTTAACGTCTGAGCAGCGATGGGAACGAGCCAAGCTTTCGCGGCCAAAGCGCGAGATCGGAAAGCCGCTGCCCGAGCCCGAACCCGTGTCAGCTGAAGATATGGTCGACCTAATCTTGGACCTAATTGGAACGACATGGCGACTGAGGGGAGCGCTCTGGAGCTTGATTGGTCCGTCAGGGGAGATATCCCCGTACCTCACCCACTCATTCGAGCCGCAGTGGGACGGATCGTTCCTTCCCTCGAACGATGCCTCGAGTCCATCCGTCCGCGAGTCGCAACGCTGACCGTGCCACGACTCATCTCAATCCACTGAAGCGGACCGGCCTCAACTTGACGCCAACACTCGCGCAGACACATGCTAGATCGGGCATCTGGCAGCGAATGGGTGCGGTGATTCAGCCATCGAAGCGTCGGTCGAAGGAGACGTGCCAGTAATGTAAATGAAATCGGCCTGATTCGCTCGACGAGGTCGAGGAATTAATGATCACCATTCGGAGGACACGTCGTGGCGGGAAGCACCGATTGGCCGATCAAGACGGTATCGCTCAAGAAGTTGCTTCTCGACCCAGACAACGTGCGTATCCGCGCCAACATCTCCGATCAGGACGAGATCCTCTCCTATTTGTTCATTCACGAGGACGTGCTGGATCTTCTGCGCGATATCGCGAGGGACGGATACTTCGACAACGAGCAGCCAATGGTGATTGCAGTTGGAGATGAATTCGTTGTCCTTGAGGGTAACCGACGAGTGTCATCCCTGAAGGCCCTAGCCGAACCCGACCGCATCCCGTCGCACGCCCAGCGAATCCGCGCGGCGGCCGCGCGCGCGGAGGATCAAACCTTCCCTCAGCGCATCCGAGTCATGGTGGCACCGGACCGCTCGGCAGCCCTTCAGGTCATCGCTCGATTGCACACTCGCAATCCAAAAAAGCGCTGGATACGTGAGCAACAAGCGATGTTTTACTACGATCGCATCCGTAGCGGCGAAACGCTCGAAGATCTCCGCCGCGAGTTTCCGGCCGAGCCGAACATCCGTGACTTCATTGTCGTCGGACAGATGATGGAGCTGCTCCGCACGGCAGTGGCCTCGGACCTGGACGCTATCGAGTTCATCGATAGCGCGAAGTTCTCTATCACCACCTTCGAGTATTTGTACGACAGCATGACCTTCCGGAACGCCGTCGGCATGGAAGTCGTCGACGGCATCGTGAAGATCGAAGGTCGGGACGTTCAGTTCCTCCATCGGCTCTTCAACCAGATTCGTATCGACATGCAGTCAAAGCGGATCAACACACGCAACATTCGTGTCAATACCGACGCTCACAACGACTATGTCGAATCGCTTGTCGCGATTGCCAGCGGTCTGAAAAACACCCACGATGAGCCAAATCCTGCGGCATCGGATGCCGCATCGACAGATGAGGCCGGCGGCGGCGACGGGGCGAGCGATGACGCCGACGGAGCCGAGCATGCGGCGACCTCGGAGGACGATTCCTCAGCGCCCGATGACAGCTCCACGGAAGCCGCAGATCCCGACCTTGACCTCCCAGGGGAAGGTGGCGAGAGTGAAGATCCTTCGACTGCAGAGGACACCGACTCCGGGCCGGACGAATCGACGGATGGTTCGGACGACGACGGCACCTCAACGGGGCGAGGCAAGCAACGTTATGACCAACGACTCGATGTTGCCGGTATGCAGCTCCGACTAACGGGGGCGGGAATCCGAACTCGCTGGGATGAGCTGCGCATCATCAACGTTCGTGCGCTGCCGAACGCGACATTCGATGTAATTAGGACGTTCATTGAATGCGCGATCAAGGAGTACTTCTCTGAAGCGGGCAATCCCGTTGTGCATCCTTCAGGAGGCAAGAACCCTATTCAACTCAAGCAATGCTTGGACCACCTCGACAAGCAACTTGGCACCGATCCGATAATCCGAAACGGAGTCCTCAGATTGAAGTCCAAGCAGTCGTCAAACCCCGCTGACTACTACTCATCGGCGGTCGCGCTCAATGATTCAAATCACGAACCAGATGCAGTGTTCACCTACGATCAGGTCAATCAACTCTGGGCACAGATCAAGCCCCTAGTGAAGAAGCTGATCGCTGGCCCGCCGAGCGCCAATCAAGCCCTCTAGTGGGTCGGACGCGACAAGTATTTCGCGAGCCCGACCGACCCGATGCGCACTGTAGTGCAGTTCGAAATTGAAGACGGATCTATCGCTGTAAAGTTTCCGGATCAGGGGCGCATCATCGTATGTCAACAGCCATCGGTCGTTGGCGTGTGTGTTTAGGGTATGTGCGAGAGCGTCGTGGTCGCGCGCGTCGAACGCGTTCAAGTAGAGCGATCCACCCGCCTCAACGTATGGAGGATCGACGTACAAGAACACGTTCGCTTGCGGCGCCCACTCCTGAACGCACTTTCTTCCATCGGTGAATGTCAGCTCAATCTGTTCGGCGATGTCGCCGATACTCTCGATTCTTCGAGCTAACTCCTCCCGGTTGAACCTGGCGTCGATCTTGTAAGTACCGGCTTGGCTCTTGCCGCCAATAACGCCGGCGTGAAGTACGCCGGACCGATTCGTTCGGTTCAGGTAGAAGAATGCGAAGCCGAGCGCGAGGGGATCTCGGCCGTCAGCGGTCCTGTAGATCTTCTTTTGCCGCTCCCACTCGACAAGATTTAGGGGCGCGGTCCGAATGAGGCGAACAAACTCGTCATTCTCGTGCTTCACCGAAGTCCAGAAACTATGCACTGCAGGATCCAGATCATTTATGACCACCCTTTTGACGAGCCCACTCAACAGCAGTGCTAGGCCGGCGCCGGCTCCGCCGGCAAACGGCTCGACGTAGGTCGCGTCGCGCATGCCAGCCTCATCGATCACATCGGCGAAGAAGCCAGCCAGTTTAGACTTGCCACCGGGATAGCGGAGCGGGCTATTGATGCGGGCACCGAGTCGACGACTCGACCTGACATCAATAAGCGTCATACCAACTCCCGGGTCTCCAGATCCACGCCGACACCAACGTCACGCAAGAAGGCGTCGACGCGACCAATCCAACCCTACTCATTCGCAAATTGCTCGATTGACCAGACCAGTAGTGTGCTGCACGCGCACGGGGACCCGGGGACCCCGTAATTATTGATGGCGCAAAGTTGACCTGCACCGTCAGGGGGAATCTGTAAGCCGAGATCCGACCTGAACACCGCGAAGTTAACGTATTACGTCTTAGTGGTCGCAATTTTGGCGCTGCAAAGGATCTGGCGTCGACTTCGCTCCAGAGTTGGGATTCCCGCGGATGACGGCAGCGATGGAATCGGCGACCCTCGCTGCGTCCTCGTGCTCCCAGTATCGGAGTACCGTCCACCCGGCGTCTTCGAGCGAAGCGTTCGTCTCAAGGTCACGTTCGATGTTGCGCTGCAGTTTAGGGCGCCAATAATCGGTGTTGATTCTGGGCATTGTGGCGTGCACCGGACAGCCGTGCCAGAAGCAGCCATCAATGTAGACGGCGACACGCATGCGCGTGAACACGATGTCGGCACGTCGGCGGCCCCCGAGTGGCGCGAAGTCGACTCGATACCGAAATCCCGAGGCGTGGAGGATGCGGCGTACTGCGAGTTCAGGGCTTGTATCGCGCCCGCGGTTTGACAGCATTGAGCGCCGAGTTCCGGATGTGCTGGCCCACGAGGCCGATTCGCGCGTCTTGGATTGATTCAAATCACCAAGCCCCTTCGAAGTACTAGAGATGCGACGACAAGTGCTCCCCGACCGCCTTCCCAAGAGGAATGGGAACGGCGTTTCCAATCTGCCGCGCAATAGACGTTTTTGAGCCGATCCACCGATAGTCGTCGCGAAAGCCCTGGATTCGAGCGGCTTCGAGGTGGGTGAGAGCACGGTCCTCGGTTGGGTGCAGGTAGCGGCCTTTTTCCGGCTTAAAGAACTCCGTGCGGATGGTGACGGAGGGGCGGTCCCATCTCAACCGGCCCATTACGTCGGCGGAGCCCGTCGTGTGCTTTCGCCAGCAAGGAGCTTTTAGCTCATCGGGGAGGTCGAATCGGTTCCCGCCTGGTTTGATCGCCTTGAACCGGTCTCGTGATATCTGCTCGTACCGCCGGGTGACATGCAGTTCGGTGCTGTTGAAAGGCCCGGCGAACGACCGGCCCGCGAAGCCGTGAACACGGGCGGGCAGTTCAGTTGTTTCAACGCTAGATTCGACTCCGGCGAGGACCTCTTTGAGGGTCGCCCACCCGGTCGGCGTTCGATATTCGGTTGGAATTGTGGGAAAGCCAGGGAATGCGAGGTCTCGATGGTGGCCAATGAGAATAACTCGCTTGCGGATTTGGGCGGCGCCGTACTCCGCCGCGTTGAGAACCTTGGCTTCGAACCTGTAGTTGCGTAGTGCTCCGTTGCCGCGGGTCTTGTTCAAGAATCGGTTGAACTGCTCGGAGTCTAGGAAGGCAGGAACGTTTTCGAGCACGAAATACTTAGGGGTCGCCTGCCGGATCGTCTCGGCGTAGTACTCCCAGAGCTGATTCCGTTCGTCACTAAGATCTCTCTTTCCGAGCGGTGAGAACCCCTGACAGGGAGGACCACCGATAATCAGATCCGCCCCGGGGACATCCTCTGAGCGAAGCCAGTCCTGGATCGGACCGGCATATACCGTGTTGACGCCATGGTTCGCCTCGTATGTAGCGGCTGCGGCTAGATCGAATTCGACTGCGCGGACCGTCTTGAAGCGGCTTGAAGCCGCTGTGAGACCTTCACTCAGCCCGCCGGCGCCGCTGAACAAGTCGAGGACCCGAATCGGGGGATCAGATGAAAAATGAGATGCCACGACCCAACCATAGCCGGCACGGCAGACATCCTCGCAAGCAAAACGACCTGGCCCCATTTCGGGGCATGAGGGCGCATTGTTCAGCGGATGTCGCTTTCCTCCGGTAGGAATGGTGAGAGCAGTTGCAACACCTCGATACTGCGATCAATTGGAAGCCTAGAAGGACCCCGGATGAGCGATGTTGTGTCCATGATCAAGCTCGCGCCGGATGCGGGACTCGTCAGGAGCTTGGGCCTGAACCATTCCCTGCCGTCGGCGATAGCGGACCTCATCGATAACAGTGTGGACGCGCAAGCGCACCGGGTGATTGTTCGCCTGCTGACCGATCAGGATCGACTGGTTCGAATCGAGGTCGTTGACGATGGCGACGGGATGGATGGCGCCGACGCCGACCGGGCGATGACCTTGGGTGAGCGGCGCGATTACGGCAAAATGGATCTCGGCAATTTCGGTGTCGGTCTCAAAGCTGCTTCATTTGGGCATTGCGATGTCCTGACTGTCTGGTCGGCCAAGGAAGGCAACCCAGCGGTAGGGCGGCGAATTCGTAAAGCAGATTTTAGTCGTGACTTCTCGTGCGAGGTTCTAGCAGAGGCTGCATCTGAGCAGGCTGCCTTCTTGCGGACGGATGCCCTCGGTTCACGTGTCGGGACCACGGTCGTTTGGGACGAAATACGGAACACGTATCAAGGTCGAAACCGAGAAGAAGCCCTCACATGGCTTGCTAACGCGAACGAAGCACTACGAAGTCATCTGGGTCTTGTCTTCCATCGCTTGCTCACGAGCAAGCGCTTGGAGATTGAGGTGCAGGTCGACGACTACGAGCAATTCGCCTTCGGAATCGGCGTCAATGTTCCGCCGATCGATCCTTTCGGCTATGTGGCGTCGGGACATCCCGGCTACCCCAAGGACCTGACGGCTAGTGTCGGTTCGGTAAGCGTTAACCTCCGCTGCCATATCTGGCCAGGAAAATCCGACAAGACGGGGTTCAGGATCGACGGTCGGCCCGGCGCTGAATTTCAGGGATTTTTTGTGTACCGGAATGATCGATTGTTGGCGCCAGGCGGTTGGGCGGACGTTGTGAACAGAAGTCCTAAGCGACAACTCGCAAGGGTTGTTATTGAGGATGCGGCAGCGATCGGTCCCCTTATCTCGATGAATCCGGAGAAGCATGGGCTTCGATTCGAACCGGCATTTCACGAGGCGGTTAGCCATGCGATTTCCGGCGACGGGACCACCCTGGAACGTTACCTGGCGGATGCTGAGTCCGCTTACGCTCTCGCCACGAAGAGAAACCATTCGCGCAGGCCGGCGATCGCACCCGATAAGGGTTTCGCCCCCCAACTAAGAAGGATCATCAGCGATGAGCTTCCCTTGATTTCGGGACAGGCCCTCAGGTTGCAATGGAAGACGATGCCCGAGGGCGAGTTCGTCGATATCGATTTCCCCGAGCGGACCCTTTGGCTGAATGGGCGTTACCGTCCGCTATTCGCTCCGGAACGCGGCAGTCTGAACGACGCTCCGGTGCTCAAATCGCTGCTATATCTGCTTACTCACCATGTGTTTGAAGGGCAACATCTAGGCGTGAGGGACAAGGACGAGATCGAGCTGTGGAAGAGCGTCCTGGGAGCGGCGGCGGCAGCCGAATACAAGATGCGATCGGACCGGCACGGATGAATGATGCCTTTCAAGACGGTCGACACCAGTCCTACGCAAACCTTAATGCTCTTTGGTCATCGGGTAACCCCCACGTGCTCCCCTTAGGGGGATCGCCGTGGTGCGAGATTTGGCTGGTTCCGGGAATGCAGGAACTGATTCTCCGCACAGAGTATGCCGTTCCTGAGCCCGACCTAGCGACCCTGCAAAACATCTCGTTTGAGACTGAGGTTGACGGCATTCGCGACGTGGCCGTCATTCGCATACATGTGGCGGACAATGTGGCAGGTGCCTATGCCCTGTTGACAGCGATCGCTGACTGTATCCAAACAGACGGCTACCCGCTCGCGCTCGCTGTGGCGCGCGGACTCGAACGGTTCAAAGAGGTTCTCGCTCGCGCCGGTGGATTGTCCGTTCAGGCGGAGGTCGGGCTGTTCGGTGAGGTCATGTTCCTCGCATTCCTCGCGCGGCTCGGCGGAGCAGGCGCAGCGCTCGACGCGTGGCAGGGGCCTCTTTCGGAAGAGCACGATTTCGTGCTTCCACAGCTTCATGTGGAAGTCAAAACAACTACGAGTGAAAGGCGTCGGCATGTAGTCGGGGCGTTGGACCAGCTCGCGCCTACCAGGGAATTGCCGCTCTACCTGCTCTCGATTCAGCTCACGAGAGCGTCCCCGGAGACCGGGCAGTCGCTGCCGGGACTCATAACGAACGTTCAATCTTCGTTCGGGGGTTTCGCGCGTGAACTGGATGTCAGGCTTCAGCAACAGGGCTGGTATTCGGAGGATTCCGGGCTCTATCGGACTTTCTGGATGCTTCGGACAAAGCCGACGTCTTACCTCGTCGATGAGGATTTTCCGTCGCTGACGAGTGCACGCCTACGCGACGTGATTCCGAACTTGGGCATGATTGCGGACGTGAGCTATTCCGTTGATGTGACTGATTTTGGCCCATCCCTGCTGCCGTCTCCGTACAGCGAATTCTTGGAGCCAAAGGAGTTTCGAAATTGACGAACCCGCGCCCTGCTTGGGCGGACAATCTGGCCGAGTTGCTCGCCGGTATCAAAAGCCGGCCAAAGCCGCTCTTGAGCCTGCTCGAGATCCACTCGGGTACGGAGGTCGGCGACCAGGAGTTCGCTTACTTCGTGAGCTCCGCCTCTGAGAATGACTCGGCCCTAACTCAGCTAAGAATCGCTTTCGCTGCGTGGGATGCCAACGAAGATATTGAACTTCTGGACGCCGAGCAGATGCCGACCGCTCCAAATTCGCCGGATCGGCGATCGGCGGTCTACGCGGCCCTGCGCCTGTCTAAGGACGCTGCCGCCGCGGTCGGCGAACGTGTCCCCGTTTTTCAGAAGCCGGCCATCGTCATCTCTCGGACCTTCGAGCCGTGGTACGCAGACGCCCGTAAGCGCAGGACCAGCGTCTATTGGGATGACTACGAGCGCTATCTCCGCGATGTCAAGAAATGGTCCGCCGAGGCGATCGCATCACTTGACCAGACGACTACGGATGTCGTGCAACGACTGAGCGATCCGACGCGCCTGGAGATCAAGCAGACCAAGGGCCTCGTCGTTGGTTATGTGCAGAGCGGTAAGACAGCAAACTTTACCGGAGTGGCCGCGAAAGCGATCGACGCAGGATATCGGTTGGTGATCGTACTGACCGGAACGATCGAGATCTTGCGCGCTCAAACTCAGCGGCGGTTGGACATGGAACTCATGGGAGTTGAGAACATCCTTTCCGGCCAAGATGTCACCGATCCCTCAGTAGTGAAGGAACTCGACTACCAGCAAGACCCAGACTGGATCCAAGGAAATTTCGTTGACCACGGCGCTGCGCTGGATCAGAGGGGCGTCGTCCACATTTCGCGGGTCACGACGCATCGCGACGACTACAAACGACTTCCGCAAGGTTTGACGAGGCTGAAGTTTCAACGCGCGGACAAATCAAAGCCCCTGAACGACGAGGCGAACCTCTTCAATTCGGACGCATACGTCGCTGTCATCAAGAAAAACAAAGCCCCACTAACGAAGTTGATCAAAGACCTGACGCCGCTCAAGAGCGACCTGGCGCAGCTTCCGGTGCTGATTATCGACGACGAGTCGGACCAGGCGTCCGTGGACACCACGAACCCTGCGAAATTCGACAAGCCTTCGAAAGAAGACCGGAAACGAACTGCCATCAATGAGCTCATCACGCAGATTCTTAGTCTTTGCCCGCGGGCGCAATATGTCGGGTACACGGCTACACCGTTTGCGAACGTATTCGTGGACCCGGATGATGAAAGGGATCTGTTTCCTGCCGACTTCGTCCTTTCTCTTGAACGTCCGCCAGGATATATGGGCGTCCAAGAATTTCATGACGTTGGAAAGAGGTGGGACGACGAAGAGAAGACCGTTTCAGCCTCCAATGAGCTCGCGTTCGTCCGGCCTCTTAAGGGTGACCCACAGACTGACGCGCAAGGCCGAGACGAGGAACTTCAGGAAGCCCTGGATGCGTGGGTCCTCAGCGGCGCGATAAAAAAGTATCGGGAGTATCGGAGCGACTACAAATATCGCCACCACACGATGTTGGTGCATGAGGCCGTCACTCGTGCTGTGCACAGCACAACCGCTGACGACGTGAGAAGGCTGTGGAAGACATCTGTTTTCACATCCGCCAGCGGGCTCGAGCGACTAAAGCAACTCTTCGACTGGGACTACCTACCCGTGATGAATGCGCGTGCACAAGGAGCGCCGATCCCGGAGACGTTCGACCAACTAAAGCCCTACATTGCCCAGGCAATCGCCGAGATGATGGTGGATGGCGATCCCGTCCTGATTGTGAACTCTGACAAGGCCATTCAGGACCAACAGAAGAAGCTAGATTTCGAGGCTGACACTGTCTGGCGAATCCTGATCGGCGGGACCCAACTGAGTCGAGGCTTCACGGTCGAGGGCTTAACAATCTCGTACTTTAGGCGAAGGGCGGGCCAGGCCGACACGCTCATGCAAGCTGGACGATGGTTCGGATTCCGGCCGGGCTACGGGGATCTCGTGCGGCTGTATATCAGCCGGGATGAGACTGCCGATCTCTATGATGCTTTTGAGGCGCTTCTCATGGATGAGGAATCGTTCCGCGAGGAACTCCGCCAATACGAGGGCCTCGACGATGATGGCATGCCGCTCGTTGAACCTCGACAAATCCCGCCATTAGTGAGCCAGCACTTGCCGTGGCTCCGACCTACGGCACGGAACAAGATGTGGAATGCGGTAATCGAGTCGAAGGCCACCGCCGGCGGGATACAGGACAGATACGGTATCCCGCCACGAGGCGCGGCTACCAATCGGGGCAACCTGACGAATGTCGGAATTCCGCTCGCCCACGTGGCCCAGGAACCCGTGCGGCTGACCTATAACCTCGCGGATGGTTCATCGGGGGATGTGAACGCGAAGATGGGAATGATCGGTGCCGTACCGTTTCTCAAACTTTTCGAGACCCTGGTGTGGAATGACCGATATGACGAGGTGATTGAACCGTTCAAACGCTTTCTTTCCAAGGCCACGGAGGATGGCCGGATTAAGGAGTGGTGCATAGTCTGGCCGCAGCCCAAATCAAGTGTCGCTGTAGTCAACCTTTTGGGCCTTGATATCCCCGTGATCAATAGAAAACGAAGGAAAGACCGAATCGATTTCGTTGGATCCGACCGCAAGCACGCGCAAGCAGCCCTGCCCATAGCACGCGGTGAATCGGTCGCATCGCTGGATGGGGACGAAGGTCGAGGTGTAGCACTGCTCTACTTCGTCGACGATAGAGGCGAGACCCAAGAACCATTGTCGGTTGACAATATCGTTCCTCTGCTCTCGATTGCGGTCCCGAAGTCAGCGACGCCGCACAAGCGTGACCTGATCCAGTGGACAGTGCGTGTTAAGGCGCTCGAGGAGGAGGCGGCAGTTCAGCCGATATAGTCACAGCGCCTCGCGCCGCTATGCGGGTTCAGCGGTCACGATGCAGCAGGAGGATGTTTTCGCCGACGCCAGCACGGGATATGGTGCGCGCGTAGTTCTTCCGCAAGGGGGCAAATAGGCACAAGAGGTGGAGCAATGTGCGGGTAGCTCCGATCCGCGAACTTCGCTCTTTGGAGGACACTAATCGGCTTGACGCTTACGTCCGCTACGTTGGCCACATGAACGATCTCTCTGCGGGCGACCAGATCGCGGCCTTCGCGGCGGAGCGGGACTGGGCACAGTTCCATACACCGGAGAACTTGGCCAAAAGCATCTCGATCGAAGCGGCAGAACTGCTCGAGTGTTTTCAGTGGAGCCCAGATTTCGATGAGGCACGAGTTCGCGAGGAGCTTGCTGATGTCCTCACTTACGGCATGTTGCTGGCAGCACGCATTGGCGTAGATCCAAACCAGATAATCCTCGACAAGCTGGCTGTCACGCGCGAGAAGTATCCGGTCGACAAGGCGCGCGGGCGTAGCGACAAATATGACGTCCTTTGAAATCTCCCAGGTGACGTTCGCGGCCGATGCGGTGGCGACCTGGGCGCTGCTCGATCCCCGGAACGTCAACTGGCCGGTCGTCTACGTGCTCGACGATGTGGCCGCCGCTGAAGCGACACCTGTAGCCAAACAACTGAGTGATGTCTATGTAGGGGAGTCGCTGAATGCGGCTGCGCGAATGCGGCAGCATCTCACTTCTCCGGAGAAAAGCCGCCTGACTTCCGCGCGGTTCATCGTTGATAACACCTTCAATAAGTCAGTGTGCCTGGACCTCGAGTCATACCTCATTCGCATGCTGGCCGGCGACGGTACGCACCGGGTTCTGAATCGGAACGATGGAATCGTCGAGGCCGACTACTACGACCGGGAACGGTACCGCGAGACCTTTCGCGAAGTGTTCGACGCGCTCAAGGAAGAAGGACTCTTCACCCGGACGATCCCAGAGATCGAGAACAGCGACCTCTTCAAGCTGTCGCCTTTCAAGGCTTTGACTCACGATCAAGCTGTTGCGGTTGAGGACATCCTCGAAGGGCTTTTCGACGACCTCGACTCCGACGACGGCGGCACCATCGTCATTCAGGGTGATCCCGGGACGGGCAAGACAGTTGTCGCGATCTATCTGCTGAAGCTTCTTGGAGACATCGCGGAATCCGTTCCGCCCGAAGGGCTCGACAGTGATTCCCTCTTCTCCGACTTCTTCACAGATGGATTCCGAGAGCTGATCATCGGAAGGCGCATCGGCTTGGTCGTGCCGCAGCAGTCGTTGAGAGAGTCGATAAAGAAGGTCTTTCGAAGGACGCCTGGGCTGCATCCTGACATGGTGTTGACGGCTTTCGATGTGGGATTCGCGGAAGAAGAGTTCGACCTGCTGATCGTCGACGAGGCGCACCGCCTCAATCAACGAGCCAACCAACCGTCGGGCGTACAGAACAAGAACTTCAGAGTCATCACCGAGAAGCTGTTTGGCTTCGACGACAAGACGAAGACGCAACTGGACTGGATCCGGGCTAAGAGCCGACATCAGATCCTCCTCGTAGATGCCGAGCAAAGTGTTCGACCGGCGGACATATCGCGCGAAGAACTGAGCGCTCTCGTTGCCCGAGCGAAGGGAGAGGGCCGTCACTATCCGTTGACCACGCAAATGCGCGTCAAAGCCGGAGCAGACTACGTCGGATACATCAGACGGCTTCTGGGTAGCGTCGCTGGGGAGGTACGTCCCGAATCATTTGAGGGATACGACCTCCGCTTCTTCGACAGCGTGACCGAGATGCGAGACGCGATCCATCGTCGCGACGCAGAGGTCGGGCTCTCCCGTGTCCTTGCCGGATACGCCTGGACGTGGAAGTCGAAGAACGACAAGAGCGCATTCGACATCGAGGAGCAGGGCCATCGGTTTCGCTGGAACAGTGTCCAGACCGATTGGGTCGCCTCGCCCAATTCGCTTAACGAGGTCGGCTCCATTCACACCGTGCAGGGATACGACCTCAACTACGCGGGCGTGATCGTCGGTCCTGACCTTCGATACGACCCGGTCAAAGACAAGTTGTTCATCGACCGAGCGTCGTACTTCGATGTGAAGGGCAAGGAGAACAATCCGACTCTGGGCAAGATCTACACAGACGATGACCTGCTGCGATACATCTCGAACATCTATGCGGTCTTGCTGACTCGAGGGATATTTGGCACGTACGTTTACGTGAGCGATTCGGAATTGCGGGAACATCTGCGGCCCTTCTTCAGCAGTTAGGGTGTCAGCAGCCGGGTAGCGCCCACGCCCACGGCCGCGATACATCTGCGGGTGCCCTCACATTGGGGCTTGCAGTCTCTCCCGGCAGCCGGAATCCTGATTCCTGACCGCGATTCCCGACGACGGTTGCTCTTGCCCTACGCAGGTACCAACGGAGATCAGGAGAATTCAGGCCATGTCGCTCATCACCGCGGTCGTCGGCAGCAAGCTGGCCATTGCGCTTATCGCGCTCGGAACGATCACGGTGGGCGGCTCCGCAGCCGCCGCGTATACCGGCTCGCTTCCTCCCGGTCTGCAGGACGACGCCCACTCGCTCCTCGGTGCTCCGGCCGCGGAGCCCACCGACACTGCCACGGGAACGCCGACCGCCGAACCGACCGACGACCCCACTGAAACAGCGACACCGGACCCCAGCGCAACAGCCCCG
>Ga0157369_10001427_pt1 | contig 29328 bp, 27 predicted proteins | sample C25metaG_FD_113461 | JGI IMG/M metagenome (GOLD analysis project Ga0157369, IMG submission 113461) | Corn rhizosphere microbial communities from Kellogg Biological Station, Michigan, USA - C2-5 metaG | ecosystem: Host-associated > Plants > Roots > Rhizosphere > Soil | place: USA: Michigan... | reverse complement strand
GGGCGATGGCTTCGAACCGGTCCTTGTCGCCTTCGATCGCCTTGACCGCCGGCACCAGCTTGGCGCCCGGCGTCATGCCCAGCTCCAGGAAGGCGTCGCGCGTGCCCGAGGTGGGCGGGGGGCCATAGACCTGGATGCGCTGGTTCGGCAGGCCGGCGTTGACCTGGTTCCAGGTCTTGGCCGGATTGGCGACGAACTGACCGTCGGCGCCCGGCACTTCCCTGGCCAGGCCTTCGTACAGGTCGTTCAGTTCGAAGTTGAAGCCGTTGCCGTTACGGGCCGTGGCGATGACGATGCCGTCGAAGCCGATCTTGATCTCGACGATGTCGGTGACGCCGTTCTTGGCGCACAGGTCGAACTCGGACTGCTTCATCTGGCGCGAGGCATTGGCGATGTCCGGGGTGGTCGGGCCGACGCCCTGGCAGAAGGCCTGGATGCCGCCGCCGGTGCCCAGCGATTCGACGCGCGGCGCCGCGCCGCCCGAACCGCGCGCGAAGGTCTCGGCGACGCGCGTGGCGAAGGGGAAGACGGTCGACGAACCGGCCGCCCAGATGCCGGAGCGCGCGCCGGAGGCGGAACCGCCCCCGCCGTTGTCGCCACAGGCCGCCAGGGCCAGAAGGGCGGCGGCCGAAGCCGCCAGTTTCAGTGTGCGGATCATCCAAGGCTCTCCCTGAGCATCGATTTCGCGATGCTTAGAGCAGAGGATTATGACAGTCCGACGAAGGGTCGGACCGCCGCTACAGCAGGCGGCGACGCATGACCTGCGACAGGGTGTCGATCAGGGTCACGGCGACCACGACGACGATCACGATGGCTGACACCGCGCGGAAATCGAAGGCGTTCATGCTGTCGAACAGCACTTGGCCGATGCCGCCCGCGCCGATCAGACCCAGCACGGTCGCGGACCGGCTGTTGGATTCGAAGCGGTATAGGGCGAACGAGGTCCACAGCGGCGCGACCTGAGGCAGGACGCCCCAGACGATCTCGTGCAGCTTGCCTGCGCCGGTGGCGCGCACGCCCTCGACCGGACCCTTGTCGATCGATTCGACGGCTTCGGAGAACAACTTGGCCAGGACGCCGGCCGTGTTCAGGGTGATGGCCAGAACACCCGCCAGAGGCCCCAGGCCCACGGCGGTCACGAACAGCAGGCCGATCACCAGATCCGGCACCGAACGCAGCAGGTTCATCACCCAGCGCACGGGCGTCACGACCCAGACGGGGGCGATGTTGCGCGCCGCCGCCAGACCCAGCGGAATACCCAGGATCACGGCCAGGAAGGTGCCCCACAGGGCGATCTGCACCGTCTCCCACATCTTGGCGACGAACATCTTCCAGTCGCTGAAGTCGGGACGTAGCAGGTCGTGGACGAACAGTTGGGTGCTGTCGTTGCCGGCGAACAGGCGCGAGATGTTGCCCAGATCGACCGCGTCGATGCTGTACAGCAAGACGGCGGCGACGCCGCCCCACACAAGAATGTCGGCGACCCAGGCGAGGGTGGACTTCTTGGGCGCCGCCGGAATGGAGACGGCGGGAGACGCGACTGCGGTCAAGGCCGGACCTCGCGCAGGCTGCGCAGGCGCTGAAGCTCGCGCTCGGCGGCGGCGGCTCCGGCCGTATCGCCCTTGGCGCGGGCCTCGCCCAGCTTCTGGTCGGCGATCATCTCGCGGATGGGGTCCAGATAGCTGTCGTCGGCGGCGGCGAAGCGGGAATATTCAAGATCCGCCAGGACCTTGCGCTGGCGCTCGGCCTCGGCGCCTTCGCCCTGGCCATAGGTCAGGAAGAAGCTGCGGATCTTTTCCTTCAGCGCCGGATCCAGGTCCTCGCGCACGACGATGCCGCTTTCGGGGATCGGCGGCGAGGTCCAGATCTCCTCGATCTGGCCGGCCAGTTGCGGGTTCTCCTTGCGCATGAAGATGGTGTTCACGCTGTTGGAGGTCGCCACGTCGATCACGCCGGTCGCCACGCCGAAGGCGTTGGCCTGGTGGTTGGCCGAGCGCACGGTCTTGAAGCACTGGCTCGGGACAACGCCGCGCGGATTGAACAGGAAGGTCAGCGGGGCCAGGGTGCCCGACGTCGACTGGGCGTCGCCGATGCCGAAATTGTACTGCTTGCCGCACGCCATGACCTTGTCCAGCGTGATGCCCGAACCCTTCCTGACGATCAGGGTCGACTGATAGCTGTCCAGACCTTCGCGGTTGACGGTGCGGGCGATGACCTCGGCCTTGGCGCGGTCGATGGCCTCGACCTCGGGCTTGGCCGAGAACCAGCCCACCTGGGTGTGGTTGCCGCGCATGGCCTCGACCAGGACGGTGTAGTTCGAGCCGAAATAGGGTTTGACCGGCACGCCGATGGCCTTGGACATGTCATCCAGCAGCGGCTGCCACAGCGGGCCGGCCGAGGCCTGGCCTTCGGCGGACAGGATCGAGAAGGTGATCTCGCTGGGCGCGCCGCCGGCCTTTTTGTCCTCGCCGCCGCCGCAGGCCGCCAGGCCCAGGATCATGACGGCGGCGCCGGCCGCCGCGATCAGCCGACGAGTGGGGGAAATACGGGACAGGCTCATGCCTTGGTCTCCCAGAACGCGTCCTCGAATTCGGGACCGTAGATTTCGATCAGGCGCTTTTGGTCCAGCGCCGTGGACGGGCCGTCATAGACGATCTTGCCGCCTTGCAGGGCGATGACGCGGTCGCAGTAGCGGATGGCGTAGTCGACCTGGTGCAGGGTGACGATCACACCCATGCCGTCGCGCTTGTTCAACTCGACCAGCAGTTCCATCACCTTGCGGGCGGACACCGGGTCCAGGGAGGCGACGGGTTCATCGGCCAGAATGGCCTTGGCGCCCTGCACGATGGCGCGGGCGATGGCGCCGCGCTGCTGTTGGCCGCCGGACAGGGTGTTGGCGCGCTGGGCGGCGTAGTCGCTGACGCCGACGCGGTGCAGGGCCGCCATGGCCTTGTCCTTGTCCGCCTGGGGCCACAGGCCCAGCAGGCCCTTCCAGCCGGGCAGACGCCCCAGCGCGCCCAGCATGACGTTGGAGAACAGGCTCAGGCGGCCGACCAGATTGAACTGCTGGAAGATCATGCCCAGCTTGCCGCGCGCCTTGCGCACGGCGCCGGTGACCCGGCCGTCCTTCTGCACGGTCTCGCCGAACACCTGGATCGTGCCGGCGCCGGCGTCGATCGACTGCAGGCCGGTGATGGAGCGGAGCAGGGTGGACTTGCCTGAACCGGACGGACCGATCAGGGCGACCATTTCACCAGAGGCCACGGAAATCGAGACGCCGTCCAGCGCCTTTCGCGATCCGAAGGTCTTCGACACGTCACGCGCCAGGACTAGCCCGGGGGCGGCGGCGGCTGCGGATGAACTCATGAACTCGCTAGGAGGCTATGGCGAAGGGGCGCCGCAATAAGCTGAAATCGCGCTCGGGCAAGTCCTAATCGCACGGGGCGTGGGATTTCGTCTAGCCCGCCCTTGCGGTCTCGCCCAGGCCGCAACGCCGCAGAAGCGCCTTGTCCGCCGAATCCCGTGGCTCCGCCGCCTGCATCAGCCGCGCGTCCATGGCCTGCGCGGGACCCGCCAGAACCGGATGGACCGACAGCGACGCCAGGGCCTTGCGCAGTCTGATGGCGGCCGTCAGATCGTGGGCGCCATGCCGCAGGACGGGACCGAAGATGTCGTCCAGCAGCTCTGATGCGTCCAACGCCTCGGCCAGAACCCGGTCGCAGATCGCCGCCTTGTCGGTTTTCTTGTCGGCCCACTGATCCAGCAACCGAACGCCGGATCCGATGACGCAAACGACGGTGCCGATGTCGTTGACGGCGCTCGACAGCGCCTTGTCGGCGATCTCGCCCAGGACGATCAGGCCATAGCGCGGATCCTGATCGAACGACCGCTCCCGGCCCAGGATGAAGGCGCTGAGCACCGCATCGGGGTCGATCTTGTCGCCGTCCAGGCGCGCGAGGGGTTCGCCCCGCATGCGAAAGGCGCCGGGTCGCGCCAGGATTTGGACCTGCGCGTTCGCCCGTTCCGCCAGCGTCTGCAGGTGCTGGACATCGACGTTCAGGACATAGCCGGTCGACGCCGCCGCCACGATCCGGCCGTGCGACAGCGTCCCCGCTGCGGCGCCCATGCGCGGGCGTTCCGCGTCCGCGTCCAGCGCCTTGGCCGCCTCGTCCTCGACCCGCTCGATGGTATGGCTGAGCCGCGCCAGGCTGGTCAGACGGCTGACCCACGTCAGAAGACGAAAAGCCACGAGCGCCACGACGCCAAGGCTGAAAACGAAGATGATCGCACGCCCGCCCGGACCATAATATTGGGCGTTGATCGCGGTCACCCCGACGATGGCGTAAAGAAAGGCGCCGACGAAGGTGGACAGGGCCTTCTGCGTGCTTTCGTCGCCGGTGATCAGCGCGGCGGCCCGCGGAGTCGCCGCGCTCGACACGCTGGTATAGGCCGTGACCATCGCGCCCAGCGAAAAGGTCGCGACCGCCAGAAGGCTGGACGCTAGGATCGTCAGCACCGCCTCGACGGAATCACCGCCGAACCGCTCGGCCAGCACCTCAGGCGCGAATGGCGCGCCCCACGCCCCGGCCAGTGCGGCGATCACGCCGAGCGCCGCATATAGGCTAGCGCGCCACCACAATTGCCGCGACAGGCGACGAAACAGAAAGATCCAGCGGTTCATGACGGCCCCCTCGCCAGCCTAACGCAGCCGTTGGTCGCCAGTTTCCCCGAGGCTTCGCACAGCTTCTTGCCTGCCCCGCCACGAAAAAACCTCTTTACATGACAGTCGCGCGTCCCCATATCGCGCTCTCCGGCGGACCCCGTAGGTCCTGTCTGCGCCGCTAACGCCGGTCTGGGTTTAACAATTAGCAGGGGGTTACGTGAATTGCGCACGTATCAGCTTCCCCTGGACCTGGTCCGTGAGCGGTCCCCTGAACGTCCCGTCGCCCTCGTGCGGCCGCGTTCGGTTTCCGTAGCGGCGCGCTGGTTCCAGGATAATCTAAAGGCCGACGTCTTCTACGCTGTGAAGGCCAACCCTTCGCGCTGGGTCGTCGAAACCCTGATCGAGGCCGGCGTTCGCGGCTTCGACGTGGCGTCCATCGCCGAGATCGAACTGGTTCGTTCCGTCAGCCATGACGTGCGCCTGGCCTTCATGCATCCGGTCAAGAGCCGGTCTGCGATCACCAAGGCCTATTTCGATCACGGCGTGCGCACCTTCTCGCTCGACTGCATCGACGAGCTGAACAAGATCCTCGACGCCACCGGCGGCGCGGACGACCTGAACCTGATCGTGCGCATGGCCGTCTCGGCCGACGGCGCCGCCTATACGCTGTCGGGCAAGTTCGGCGTTTCGTCGGATCAGGCGCCGGCCCTGCTGATGGCGACACGCCAGGCGGTCAAGGACGGCCTGATGGGCGTGTCCTTCCACGTCGGCAGCCAGTGCATGCGCCCGACCGCCTATCAGGCCGCCATGGCCCAAGTCGGCCGGTCGATCAGCCGTGCGGGCGTGATCGTCGATATCGTCGATGTCGGCGGCGGCTTCCCGTCCGTCTATCCGGGCATGGTCCCGCCGGACATGAGCGAATACGCCGACGCCATCCATCGCGGCTTCAACGAGATGCCGGTGTCGGAAACGACCGAGCTGTGGTGCGAGCCTGGCCGGGCGCTGGTCGCCGAATCCTCGTCGATCCTGGCCCGCGTCGATCTGCGCAAGGGCGACGCCCTTTATCTGAACGACGGCTCCTACGGCTCGCTGTTCGACGCGACCCACTCGCGCTGGCCCTTCCCGACCAAGCTGGTCCGGGACGGCGAAAGCGCGGGCGATCTTAAGGCCTTCCAATTCTACGGCCCGACCTGCGATTCCATCGACCATATGCCGGGACCCTTCTGGCTGCCGGCCGATGTGCGCGAAGGCGATTTCATCGAGATCGGCATGCTGGGCGCTTACGGCGTGGCCATGTCGACGGGCTTCAACGGCTATGGCGAACACGACATCGCCGCGGTCGAGGACGCCCCGATGGCCTCGCTGTACGGTCTGGCTCCACGTTCCATCCCCACCGTGCGCACCACGGCGGAAGAGAACGCCCGCAAGGTCGTGCGCCTGTCACGGCCCAAGGGTAAGGCCGGTCAGCGCAAGTCGCGCCGGAAGTAGGGCGTCCGCACCCTTCATATTCGTCATCCTCGGGCTCGACCCGAGAATCGGCCGCTCTGCGTCTCCCCTGCGAGGAGCGCGCGGCGGAACATCCGACCCTCGGATCAAGTCCGAGGGTGACGGCTGAAGGTTGGGCGTCTATCGGTCCTGTCGGTCGCTCCGTCCCGGCACGTCTGCTTGTTCGACGGGCGCTCAAATCACAGGGAAACCGCCGAAATGAACGCTCCCGTTCAATCGAACACCAAGGCCCAACTGCTGCAGAATGTCGTCGAGCACGTCGACATCACCAACTTCGACGCGCGCCCGATCATCGACTCGATGCGCAAGATGTCCTTCTCGTCGCGCGACACCGCCCGCGCCGCCGACATCTTCTCGATGGCCATCGAGGACAAGGACTGCTCGCCCTGGCTGATCCTGGCCGGTTCGACCTCCGCCGGCGGCTGCATGCACGTCTACCGCGACATGGTGAAGTTCGGCATGGTCGACGCCGTGGTCGCCACCGGCGCCTCGATCGTGGACATGGATTTTTTCGAGGCCCTGGGCTTCAAACACTATCAGGCGGCCGGCGAGGTGGACGACAACGTCCTGCGCGACAACTACATCGACCGGATCTACGACACCTATATCGACGAGGAAGAGCTCCAGGCCTGCGACCACACCATCCTGGAGATCGCCAATCGGCTGGAGCCGCGCGGCTATTCCAGCCGCGAGTTCATCTGGGAGATGGGCAAGTGGCTGAGCGAGGGCAACGCCAAGAAGCCTGGCTCCCTGATCCAGACCGCCTATGAAGAAGGCGTGCCGATCTTCTGCCCCGCCTTCGTCGACTCCTCGGCCGGGTTCGGCCTGGTCAAGCACCAGAAGGAGCGGGCCGCCGCCGGCAAGCCCTATCTGATGCTGGACGCCATCGCCGACTTCCGCGAACTGACCGACATCAAGATCGCCGCCGGCGTCACCGGCCTGTTCATGGTCGGCGGCGGCGTGCCCAAGAACTTCGCCCAGGACACGGTGGTCTGCGCCGAAATCCTGGGCGTCGAGGCCGAGATGCACCGCTATGCGGTCCAGATCACGGTCGCCGACGTGCGCGACGGCGCCTGCTCGTCCTCGACGCTGAAAGAGGCGGCCTCCTGGGGCAAGGTCCAGACCACCCACGAACAGATGGTCTTCGCCGAGGCCACCACGGTCGTCCCCCTGATCGGCTCCGACGCCTACCACCGCGGCGCCTGGAAAAACCGCGACAAGCGCCGCTGGAACAAGTTGTTTGGGAAGGGCTGATCAAAGAAAAAGGCCGGCGGATCGCTCCGCCGGCCTTTTGTCTGGCAGTCCACCTTTAAGATCAGGCGGCGCAGGCCTCGAAGCCGGCTTTCAGCGCGGCTTCGTCTAGATCGCGGCCGATGAAGACGGCGCGGCTCCAGCGGCGTTCGGCGACGCCCCATTCGCGTTGCAGGTCGCCCTCAAGGATCATGTGCACCGCCTGGAAGACCAGGCGGCGGTTTTCGCCCTTCACATCGATGATGCCCTTGGCGCGCAGGATGTTCTGACCCTGCTCGCCCAGCAACCGGTCCAGCCAGGCGGTGAACTTGGCCCCGTCCAGCGGTCGGTCCAGCGACAGGGAAATGCCCTTGATGTCGTCCTGGTGGGCGTGACCGCGCGCGCCATGTGAATGGTCGTGATCGTGGTGGTCATGTCCATGGTCATGGTCATGATGATGGTGGTCGTGACCGCAGTATTCGTCATGCACATGGCCGTCCGCGCCGTGCGGCGGGTTCACGAAGTCCGGCTTGACCTCCAGGATCCGGTCCAGGTCGAAGGCGTGCAGGCCCAGCACCTGATCCAGCGGCACGTTCGACCGTTCCGCGCGCACGATGGGCGCCAGCGGGTTCAGCGCCCGAAGACGCGTCTCGACCGCGTCCAGTTCGTCGGCCGTCGCCAGATCGACCTTGTTCAGGATGATCCGGTCGGCGAAGGCCACCTGCTCGCGCGCTTCCTTGGAGTCGTCCAGACGCGCCATCACGTGTTTGGCGTCGACCAGGGTCGTGACGCTGTCCAACTGGGTCTTAGCCTTGACGTCCTCGTCCACGAAGAAGGTCTGGGCCACTGGACCCGGGTCGGCCAGGCCCGTCGTCTCCACGATGATGGCGTCGAAAGCGGGCTTTCCGGGACGCTGGCGCTTCATCAGCCCCGCGACCACCCGGATCAGGTCGCCGCGCACCGTGCAGCAGACGCAGCCGTTGTTCATCTCGAACACGTCCTCGTCGGCGCCGACCACCAGGTCGTTGTCGATGCCGATCTCGCCGAACTCGTTGACGATGACGGCGTAGCGCTTGCCGTGATCCTCGGTCAGGATCCGGTTCAGCAGCGTCGTCTTGCCTGCGCCGAGATAGCCGGTCAGGACGGTGACGGGGATCTTGCCCCCAGAGCCTTGGGAGGTTGCAGCGGTCGAGGCGGGGGCGGCGAGGGTGTCGGTCATAGGCCGCTAGATGGCGGCTGCATCGCTCGAAGGGAAGAGGGTCAGGCCTTCTTCACGAACTCGGTGCGCAGGACCAGGCCGCGCACCTTCTCCACATTGGCCTCGATCTCGTCCGCATCCCCCGTCAGGCGGATGTTCTTGACCAGCGTCCCGCGCTTGAGAGTCACGCCCCCCGATCCCTTGACCTTCAGATCCTTGATCAGGGTCACGCTGTCGCCGTCGGTCAGGATGTTGCCGTTGGAATCTTTGGTCACGTCTTCGGTCATGGCGAAGCTTCTAGCGCCCGCAGCCGCGAATATCCATACGCTTGGTGCGGGATTTCGCCGTCAGGCGTCGGGCACGTTCGCGTCCAGTTCGTCCAGCCAAACCCGCGCATTGCCGTCCGACGGGGCGCGCCAGTCGCCGCGCGGCGACAGCGATCCCCCCGTCACCACCTTGGGCCCGTTCGGCAGGGCCGAGCGCTTGAACTGGGCGGTTTGGAAGAAGCGGATCAGGAACTTCCTCAACCAGGCCTTGATCGTCGCCAGATCGTATTCGACCTTCTCGTCGTCGGGCGTGTTCGCGGGCCAATGGCCGGCGCCGGCGTCGCCCCAGGCCTGGTGCGCCAGGAAGGCGACCTTGGACGGCGCCATCCCGAACCGGCTGATATAGAACAGGAAGAAGTCGTTCAGCGCATAGGGGCCGACGGTCCCTTCCGTCGACTGGATCACCCCGTCCTTGGCCGGCACCAGTTCGGGCGAAATCTCCGTGTCCAGAATGGCGTGCAGCGTGTCACGCGCGCCCGCGCCGATCAGGTCACCCGCCGCCACCCAGCGGATCAGGTGCCGGATCAGGGTCTTCGCGACCCCGCCGTTGACGTTGTAATGGCTCATATGGTCGCCGACGCCGTAGGTGGCCCAGCCCAGCGCCAGTTCCGACAGGTCGCCGGTCCCGAGGACGAACGCCTTGTTCTGGTTCGCCAGCCGGAACAGATAGTCGGTCCGCAGCCCCGCCTGCACGTTCTCGAAGGTGATGTCGTGCACCGGCTGACCCTCTGCGTAGGGGTGGCCGATGTCCTTGAACATCTGTTCGGCGGCGGGGCGGATGTCGATCTCTGCGCCCGTGACGCCCAGCGCGGTCATCAGGGCCCAGGCGTTGGACTTGGTCCCGTCCGAGGTCGCGAACCCCGGCATGGTGAAGGCCAGTATGCTCGTCCTCGGCAGATCCAGCCGGTCGAAGGCGCGGCACGCGACCAGCAGGGCCTGGGTCGAATCCAGCCCGCCGGACACGCCGATCACCAGCGACTTGGCCCCCGTCGCCGTCATCCGGCGCATCAGCCCCTGGACCTGGATGTTGAACGCCTCATAGCAGTCCTGATCCAGCCGCCCGGCGTCGTCCGGCACGAAGGGGAACCGGTCCAGCGGCCGGATCAGCTCGCTGGCCTCATGATCCTCGCGCGCCATGAAGGGCACGACGGTCGCCGGCTCGCCTTCGTTCCTCGCGCATTCGGCGAAGGTGCCGTTGCGCAGACGATCCAGCCCGATCCGGTCCACATCCACGTCGGCGATCGTCAGGTGGCTCTCCAGGGCGAACCGTTCGCCTTCCGCCAGCTTCGACCCCAGTTCGTGGATCGTCGCCTGCCCGTCCCAGGCCAGGTCGGTGGTGCTCTCGCCCCAGCCCGAGGCGGCGAAGACATAGGCCGACAGGGTGCGGGCCGAATGGCTGGCGCTCAGCATCGCCCGCTCATCCGCCTTGCCGATGACGATGTTGGACGCCGACAGGTTCAGCAGGATCCGCGCCCCCGCCAGCGCGGCCCGCGTCGAGGGCGGCAGCGGCGCCCAATAGTCCTCGCAGATCTCGACCGAGAAGACGAAGCCCGGCCGATTGACGGCCTCGAACAACAGACCCGGCGCGAAGTCCACCGTCTCGCCGTTCAGAGCGATCACGTCCTCGGCGCGCGCCGTCGCCGGCGCGAACCAGCGTTTCTCATAGTATTCGCGGTAGTTGGGCAGATAGGTCTTGGGCACGACCCCCAGCACCTCGCCCGCCCCGATCACCACCGCGCAGTTATACAGCGCGTCGCCGTTGCGGATCGGCGCCCCGACCACCGCCACGACATCCGCCTCGGCCGTCGCCGCGGCTGCCACGGCGATCTGACGCTCGACCTCGTCCAGCAGCGCCGCCTGCATGTGCAGATCGTCGATCGCATAGGCCGACAGCGACAGCTCGGGGAAGACTATCAGGTCCACCCCCTGCTCGCCCGCCTGACGGATCAGGGCGACGTGCTCTTGCCCGTTCGCCCTGGGGTCGCCGACATGGCTGACCGGTGTCGCCGCCGCCACACGCACGAAGCCGTGGGTCTTGGGAGAATGGAACAGAGCATCGGCCATCGGATCGTCCGCATCACCCGGCCCGCGCCGGTCGTGGGCCTTCATATAAGCGCGAATGATGAAGAGGGAGAATCCCTTGCTCTTTGGTCGTTCTGTAAAGAGTGCGGGCGGGTGCAGACGGTGCGCAAGCCCATAGGCCAGATCGCCGATCGTGTGATGGTCTCGCCCGGCCCGCGCTGTTAAAGCAGCGCGCATGACCACCGCTCCGATCTCGCCGTCTCAAGCCGAGCCCGCCCCTTCCAAGGCGGGCGCCAGTCCGTTCGGCAAGGGGTTCGTCACCGACGCATGGTATTTCGTCGCCCTGTCGCGCGACGTCGCGCCCGCCAGCCTGAAACGCTACGAGATCATGGGCGAGCCGGTGCTGGTCGGCCGCACCCGCACGGGCCAGGTCTATGCGATGCGCGACATCTGCCCCCACCGCGCGGCGCCCCTGTCGGCGGGGAAGCTAGTGGAGAAGCCCGGCGAAGGCGAGACGGTCGAATGCCCCTATCACGGCTGGCGCTTCCGTCCCGACGGCGTTTGCGCCGCCATTCCTTCGCTGGTCGAGGACCAGGCGTTCGAGGCGAACCGCATTCGCGTGCGGTCCTATCCGGTGCGCGAAAGCCAAGGGATCGTCTTCGTCTGGATGGCGTCGGACGCGCGTAACCCGATGGAGCCGGACCACGAGCCGCCGGTCTTCCCCGGCGTGGTGGGCGGCGAGGCCAAGCTGGTCGAGGCGATGGATTTCGACAGCCACATCGACCACGCCGTCGTCGGCCTGATGGACCCGGCGCACGGCCCTTACGTCCACCAGCAATGGTGGTGGCGGTCCGAACATTCGATGCACGAGAAGTCCAAGGCCTTCGCCCCGACCGAGTTCGGCTGGGCCATGGTGCGTCACGCGCCCTCGTCGAACAGCCGCCTCTACAAGATCCTGGGCGGCGCACCCGCGACCGAGATCACCTTCCGCCTGCCGGGCTTCCGCTGGGAGCATATTCAGGTCGGCGAAAAACAGGTGCTGGCCCTGACCTGCCTGACGCCGATCACCGACACCAAGACGCGCATCACCCAGATCTTCTGGTCCGACCATTGGATCTTCGGCCTGGCCAAGCCCTTCCTGCGCATAGGGGTTGTCGCCTTCCTGAAACAGGACGGCGGCATGGTGAACCTGCAGAACGAGGGCCTGCGCTACGACCCCGCCCTGATCTGGATCGACGACGCCGACAGACAGGCCAAATGGTATCAGCAGTTGAAGCGCGAATGGACCAGAAGCCGGACCGAGGCCCGACCGTTCGTGAACCCGATCCAGCCGACGACGCTGAGATGGAAAAGCTGAGGCCCGCGTCCTTCTCCCCCAAGGAGAGAAGGGCTTAAATCTTCAACCCATGCTCGGCGGCCAGATCGGCCAGTTTCACCATCGGACGCGGGCCCCAGTGGGCGATGACTTCGGAGGCGGCCAGGGAGCCCAGCTTGCCGGCCTCCTCAAGCGTCAGGCCGCGCGCCAGGCCCAGCAGGAAGCCGGCGGCGTACTGGTCGCCGGCGCCGGTGGTGTCGATGACCTTAGCGACCGGATAGGCGGCGACCACGACGCGCTGTTCGCCCTTGATCACGACCGAGCCATGCTCGCCGCGCGTGACGGCGGCGATCTCGACGATGGCGGCCAGTTTCGCGGCGGCGGCGTCGAAGTCTTCGGTCTCGAACAGGGCGCCCAGTTCGGCCTCGTTGGCCAGGACGATGTCGGCGGACTGGGTGATGAATTCCAGCAGTTCGGCGCGCCAGCGGGCGACGACGAAGGTGTCGGACAGGGTGATGGCGACCTTGCGGCCGGTCTTGTGCGCGGCGGCGGCGGCGCGTTCGAAGGCGGCGCGGGCGGGCGCCGGATCGAACAGATAGCCTTCCAGATAGACGATCTGGCTGGAGCCGATCAGGGCCTCGTCGATGTCGTCGGCGTACAGCTGGTTCGCGGCGCCCAGGAAGGTCGCCATGGTGCGCGCGCCATCGGAAAGCACGTTGATCAGGCAGCGGCCGGTGCCGAAGCCCTGGTCGGCGCCGCCGGTCAGGACCGGGGTGTCGAAGTGGACGCCGGCGGCGCGGATGTCGTGGGTGAAGACCTGGCCCAGCGTGTCGTCGGCGACCTTGCCGATATAGGCCGCGCGACCGCCGAACGAGCCGACGCCCGCCACGGTGTTGCCGGCCGATCCGCCAGAAGCCTCCACGCCCGGCGCCATGGCGTCATACAGGGCGGCGCTGCGCTCGGCGTCGACCAGTTGCATGGAGTTGGGCGCCAGGTCCTGGGCCGTCAGGAAGGCGGCGTCGCAGGGGCTGAGGACATCGACGATGGCGTTGCCGACGGCGCAGACATCATATTGGGCGGTGTTCTGGGTCATGGTCGCGCCTTAGCCGGTGAATGCCCGCACGTCATCCGAAATCATATAAGGAAGCCCTTATGTGCTTGGCGTCGCTTCGATATGAGGAGCGTATGACCCAGATCGCCGTCCTGACCCCCGATCCGTTCGACCGTTCCTACATCGGCCGCTGGCCCGAGGTGCTGGAGCGGCTGAAGGCGACGCTGGAAAGCACGGGCGCGACGGTCTCGCCGACGCCCTGGACCGATCATGTCGAGGAGGCGTTGGGCCTCGCGGCCTATGACCTGATCCTGCCGGTCATCACCTGGGGCTATCACCGCGACCACGCCCGTTGGCTCAAGGCCTGCGCGACCTGGGGTCAGGCCGGCCTGCCGGTCGCCAACCCGGCGCAGGTTCTGCGCTGGAACTCGGATAAGGCCTATCTGGCGCGGCTGGCGGACAAGGGCGTGCCCATTCCCCCGACCCGATGGACCGACGGCCTGACCCAGGATCAGGTGGACGCCGCCTTCGCCGAGACCGGCGCGCCGATGCTGATCGTCAAGCCGACGGTGTCTGCCGGGGCGTTTCGCACCCTGCGACTTGCGCCCGGCCAGATCCTGACCGAGGCGCCGGAGGGGGCCGCGATGATCCAGCCCTATCTGAAATCCATCGAGACCGAGGGCGAGACCTCGCTGCTGTTCTTCGGCGGGCGGTTCAGTCATGCGGTCAACAAGCGGCCGGTCCCCGGCGACTTCCGCATCCAGATGCAGTTCGGCGGCCTCTATGCGACCGTGACCCCGGACGCCGAGGCGATGGCCCTGGCGCAGCAGGTGATGGAGACTATCGACGAGCCGCTGCTGTACGCCCGCATCGATCTGGCGCGCGACGAGGCCGGCGCCTGGGTCCTTATGGAGGCCGAACTGATCGAGCCGGACTTCTATCTGGACCACGATCCGCAGAACGGCGCCGGTTTCGCCGAGGCCGTTAAGGCGCGTCTGGAGGCCTAAGCCGCCTCTCGGATCGGGGGCAGCAGACTGTCCAGATCGAGCAGGCTGATGAGGGCGCTGTCGACGGCGAATACGCCTGAGACGACGCCGGGACCCTGAGCCTCGCCCATGTTCGGCGGATCCTGACGCGCGGCGTCGTCCAGTTGCATGATGTCCGATACGCCCTCGACCAGCAGGCCGACGGTGCGTTCGCCGCACCGCACGACAACGATGGCGTGACGGGCGGACGGCTCGGTCGAGGCCAGGCCCAGACGCGAGGCCAGGTCGATGATCGGCAGCACGGTTCCGCGCAGATTGACCACGCCCTTCATATAGGCCGGGGCGCCCGGCAATGGCGTGGTCGCCGTCCAGCCGCGGATTTCCAGCACCGAGGTGATGTCGATGCAGAAGGCCTGTTCGCCGACGCGAAAGCCGACCAGTTCGCGCTGTCCGGGCGCGCGGGCGGTCATCAGAACTCCTCCCAGTCGGACTGGACGGCGGCGGCGGGACCGGCGCCGACGGCCATGCGCGCCCGAGCGGGCGCCGCCTGGGCGCGGGCGAAGCGCTCGATCCGCGTCTTCATCTGCTGCACGGGGGTCTTGCGGATCGGCGTCGGAGCCGCCGCGGCCTGGCTGGTCTCGAAACGTCCGACCAGTTCGGCCAGTTCGGCGGCTTCACGGCTCAGGCTCAGGCTGGCGGCCGTAGACTGTTCGACCATGGCGGCGTTCTGCTGGGTGACCTGATCCATCTGGTTCACGGCGGTGTTGACCTCGGCCAGGCCGACCGCCTGTTCCTGGGTCGAGGCGCGGATTTCGCTCATCAGGGTGGTGATTTCCTCGATCCGGCCAGCGATGCCGGTCAGGGCCTCGCCCGATTGCCGCACCAGAACCACCCCGTCCTTGACCTGACTGCTGCTGGCCGAGATCAGCGTCTTGATCTCCTTGGCCGATTCCGCCGAGCGCTGGGCCAAAGCCCGGACTTCGGAAGCCACGACCGCAAAACCGCGACCGGCCTCGCCGGCGCGCGCTGCCTCGACCCCGGCGTTCAGGGCCAGGAGGTTGGTCTGGAAGGCGATCTCGTCGATCACGCCGATGATTTGCCCGATCTGATCCGACGAGCGTTCGATCTCGCCCATGGCGGCGACGGCCTTCTGGACGACCACGCCGCCGGTCTCCGCCTGGGTCCGACTCTGCGTGACCACGCCGTCTGCGGCCTGGGCGTTCTCGGCCGTCTTGCGGACGGTCGCGGTGATTTCGTCGAGCGCTGCTGCGGTCTCTTCCAGGCTGGCCGCCTGTTGTTCGGTGCGGCGCGACAGATCCTCGGCGGCGCTGCTGATCTCCTGTGCGCCCGACTGCATCGATACGGCGTTGGCGCCGATCACGCCGACGGCCTCGTCCAATGCGCCCATCGCCTGGTTGAAGTTCTCACGCAGGATGGCGTAGTCGCCCGGGAAGTCTTCCTGGATTCGATAGGACAGGTCGCCCGCGGCCATGGCCGACAGACCCCGCGCCGTGCCTTCGACGACGGCGGCCTGGACCTGGGCGGACTGGCGTTCCGCCTCAGCGCGTCGCTCGCGTTCTTCCTCGACGGCCGTCACGTCCATGGCGAATTTGACGACCTTGTAGGGGCGACCATCCTTGTCGAGGATCGGGTTGTAGCTGGCCTCGATCACCGCGCGCTTTCCGCCCTTGCCGTAGCGTACGAACTTGTCGGCGACGAACTCCCCGGCGTTGAGGCGGCGCCAGAACTCGACATAGGCCGGCGACTGCGCCTCTGCAGGATCGACGAACATCCGGTGGTGGCGGCCCACGATTTCATTCAGATCGTAACCGACGACCGAAAGAAAGTTACGGTTGGCGTCGCGGATCGTGCCATCAAGATCGAACTGGATCACGGCTTGGGAGCGATCCACTGCAGCCAACATGCTGCGCAACTCGACAAGCGCTCCGTCGTCCTTGGGTCTGTTGAACAGGCGCACAAGCGAAACCTTTCATGGAGAGTTGGATTCTTCTCGCACGCCAACGCTTTAAGCCCCGTGTCGGCATAGTTAGCACGCTAATGCTCAACCTGGGGGAATGTAGCTCTTCTGATCGGACCCGACGTTTCGAACGTAGAGGTGACTGCACAGTCCCGTTCTCAGAGGTCGACCTTGTCACTTTCTTCCCTCACTTCGGCATCTTCGGCGCGTGAAGCGCTCCAGTTGCAGGTCGCCATGAAGGTCATGCTGACTGCGCGACGATGGAGACTGAGGGTTGCGGATCTGTTCAAGGAAGCCGGTCACAACGGCGCGCCAACCATCGTCCTGTATTATCTGGCCGATCATCCCAAGGGGCTGACGCTGTCGGAACTTGCGGAAAGGATGGAGCTGTCCGGCGCATCCCTGACCCGGCTGGTTCAGCGACTGGAACGGGACGGCATGGTCAGCCGGCGTCGGATGCTGGGCGATGGGCGTTCATGGTTGATCGTCATGGAACCCGCAGGCCGTGCGGAGATGGAGGCGTTCGAGGTTCATGCCGCCGCCATGCGTCAGCGTATGTTCGAGGGGGTTTCGGAAGACGACATTGTCGCCGCGCTCAGGGTTCTGGACGCCCTGGCCGTGAAACTGAGGCACGGACCCGACGCCCCCGGCAGCTAACCCGCCTCGCCCAACGCCAGAAGCCCCGCCTGCGAGGGACACAGGTCGGCGATCACGCAGGCCAAGCATTTGGGTTTCTTCGCCGTGCAGGTGTAGCGGCCGTGCAGGATCAGCCAGTGGTGCGCCTTGGGCAGCCACTCCTCCGGCACGACCTGAAACAGTTGGGCCTCGACCTTGTCCGGCGTTCCCGCGTTGGCCAGTCCCAGCCGGTGCGAGACGCGAAAGACATGGGTGTCGACGGCGATGGCCGCTTCGATCCCCAGTTCGTTCAGCACCACCGAGGCGGTCTTTCGCCCCACGCCGGGCAGGGCCTGAAGGTCCGCGCGGTTCAGCGGGACCTCGCCGCCGTGCTGCTCCAGGATGATGCGGCTCAGGGCGATGACGTTCCTGGCCTTGCCGCGATATAGGCCGATGGAGGCGATGTAGGGGACCAGCCCCTCCTCGCCCAGGGCCAGCATCTTCTGCGGCGTGTCCGCGACCTTGAACAGTTTGTCGGTCGCCTTGTTGACCGAGACGTCCGTCGCCTGGGCCGACAGGGCGACGGCGACGACCAGGGTGTAGGGGTTGGAGAAGTTCAGCTCGGTCTTGGGGTCGGGCATGACGCCAGACAGGCGTTCGAAGATGGTCTCCACCCGGTCTTCGTCCGGCGGCCAGCGCAGCACGGGAATGGGCGCGCCGGTCATGATGGACGGGCGTTTGGCGGGCTTTGCAGCGGGTCTCTTGGCCTTAGCGGGCTTCATGCCTCGCTGTCGCCGTCGCCGCGACGCGGGTCAAGACCCAGGGCGACCAGGGCCGCATCGGTCGCTCTCCGCCCCTCCATCCAGGCGCCGTGCGCCGTGCCGTAATAGACGGGCGCGGTCGCCTCGCCGGCCAGGAAAATGCGGTCCTCGATCGAGACCCGCAGCTTGGCCCGGTCCGCCGCATGACCGGGCAAGGCGTGGGAATAGGCGCCGCGCGACCAGGGATCGACGCCCCATCCGCTGACCGCGATCGCCTCCAGCCGCCGGCGCATGTTCGAGCCCAGGGCCGCGACCAGTTCGGACACGGCGAAGTCGAACAGGGCGGCCGGCCCTTGCGCCTCCAGCCCCCAGGCCAGGTCTGCGCCGAAATAGGCCTCGATCATCGGCCGCCCGAACGGGCGAAGGTGATAGCCGCCGGTCTGGGCCGTATCGGTTCGGGTCCAAAGCTGGGTGTCGGGCTGGAAATCGCCGGCGCCGCGCACCGTCATATGCACCTTGGACGCCAGGCCCAGGGGCACGCCCGCCGTCGCCTCAAGCAGGGCCGGAACCGGCGGATCGATGCGGATCGCCTCGCCGGCGATCAGACTGTTGGGCACGGTCAGGATGACGATCCGCGCGGTAAGTTCTCCGCGATTGGTTTCCAGCCGCAGCACCGGTCCGGTGCGGTCGATGCGGCTGACGGCGCAGTCCGTCACCGTGATGGACGAAACAGCCTCGCCTAGCCGAGCGATCAGGCGGCCATAGCCTTCCCGCACCCGCCAGTTCACACCCGTGTCGCCATAGGCGTCGTAATCGAGGCTGGACACCTCGGCGAACCGCGCGCCGTTCAGGGCGCCGGAGATGGCGTCCATGCGCGGGTTCCAGCGACAGTCGGGATCGAAGAAGTCCGACGCCGGAAGATCCTCACCCACACCCGCGCGGACGAGCGCCGCCGCCTCGGTCACCCGCTGGTCGAAGGCGGCGAAGGCCTCGCCGAACTCGGCCTGATCCGCGCGGGTCATCTCATGGTCGAAGGCCTGGGTGCGCCAGGGTGGCGGGGTCTGGTCCAGCGTCAGCCCCTCGGCCTCGACCCGTCCGGCCAGGACATTGTCGTCGGCCGAATGCAGCCAGCCGCAGCCCATGTCCAATCCCTCGCCCTCGGTTCTGAGCGTCCAGGCGCGCCCGCCGATCCGGTCGCGGGCCTCCAGCACCAAAATCGACAGGCCGGGCCGCAGCAGACGGCGGGCTGCGGCGATGCCGGCGGAGCCTGCGCCGATCACCACGATATCGACCTGGGACGGCAGCGGCTGGGAGGCGGAGATGCGGGCGTTCATGGCGTCAGGACATACACGAAAACCGGTCGTGATCGGCGACGTCCCGATCGCCTATTGATTTTTGGACGGCGGGGTCCATTTTAGCGCCGCTTCAAAACGTCGCACCTCCCCCGGATGTCCCATGTCGCCTGAACTCAAGAAACGTCTGCCGCTGTTCGCGGCGGTCATCGTCGGCCTCGCCCTGATTGTGGGCGGCGTCATCTGGTGGGTGAACGGCCAGCGTTGGGAAAGCACCGACAACGCCTTCGTCCAGGCCGACACCACCCTGGTCAGTCCGCAACTGTCCGGGCGAGTCACCGAGGTTCTGGTCGGCGACAACCAGCGGGTCGCGGCGGGGCAGATCCTGGTCAAGCTGGACGATTCCGACCAGAAGGCCCAGCTCGCTCAGGCCGAGGCCAATCTGGCCGCCGCCATCGCCGCCGTCGGCCATGTCGACGCCCAGGCCGAGCAGGAACAGGCCACCATCGCCGCCCGCGCCGCCTCCGTCGCCCAGGCCAACGCCCAGGCCGGCCTGGCCCGCGCCGAGGTCGATCGTTACGGCAAGCTGGCCGAACAGGGCTGGGTCTCGCAACAGCGCATCCAGACCGAGCGCGCCTCGGCCGCCACCGCCGCCGCCAGCGTCCAGCAGGCCCAGGCCGCCCTGGTCGCCGAACAACGCACCGCCGGCGTGCTGGGCTCGACCCGTCAGCAGAGCGTCGCCGCCGTCGAACAGGCCCGCGCCGTGGTCGATCAGGCCCGCATCGCCCTTGAGCGCACCGTCATCCGCGCCCCCGTCGCCGGCGTCGTCGGCGCGCGCAGCGTGCGGCCCGGGCAGTACGTCAACGCCGGCACGCAACTGCTGTCGGTCGTACCCCTGACCAACACCTACATCGTCGCCAACTTCAAGGAGACGCAGCTGGACAAGGTGCGCCTGGGCCAGACCGTCGAGATTTCGGCCGACGCCTTCCCCGGCCGCAAGATCGAGGGCCGCGTGGACAGCTTCGCCCCCGCCACCGGGTCCGAGTTCGCCCTGATCCCGGTCGAGAACGCCACCGGCAACTTCACCAAGATCACCCAGCGCGTGCCGGTCCGCATCGTCGTCAGCGGCGCAGACCGCAGTCTGGCCCTCCGTCCCGGTCTGTCGGTGGACGTCAAGATCGACCTGAAGAGCCAGGGCGGCCAGAGCTTCGCGGAAGCCGCCACGACGACCGGAGCCGCAGGCCAGTGACCGCCGCCAACCCCGCCGCAGATGGCGGGGCCCCTGTCGCGCAAAAGGGTCCCGTCGCCGGCCATCCTGAAATCAATTGGACCATGCTGCTGCTGGGCTTCGCCGGCATGGTGGTGGGCCAGTTCATGGCCATTCTGGACATCCAGATCGTCGCCGCCTCCCTGCCGCAGATCCAGGCGGGCGTCGGCGCCTCGGCCGACGAGATCAGCTGGATCCAGACTGCCTATTTGATCCCCGAGGTGGTGATGATCCCGCTATCGGGCTTCCTGTCGCGGCTGTGGGGGACGCAACGGCTGTTCCTGGCCTCCTGCGCCGGCTTCGTGCTGATGAGCGTCGCAACGGGCCTGTCGTCGTCCATCGACACCATGATCCTGTTCCGGGCCATTCAGGGCTTCGTCGGCGGGGCCATGATCCCGACCGTCTTCGCCGTCGCCTTCACCGCCTTTCCGCCGGACAAGCGCGTCACGGCCAGCGTGGTCATGGGTCTGATCGTCACCTTGGCGCCGACCGTCGGACCCACGCTGGGCGGGCACCTGACGGAGTGGCTGAGCTGGCGCTGGCTGTTCTTCATCAACGTCGGGCCGGGCCTGCTGGTGCTGTTCCTGGTCGGTCGCTACGGGAACTTCGACAAGGGCGATCCGTCGCTGGCCAAGGGCTTCGACTGGTGGGGCCTGGGCCTGATGGCCGCCTTTCTGATGTCGATGCAGTTCGTGCTGGAAGAGGGCGCCAAGAACGACTGGTTCGACGACACCCATATTCTGCTGCTGACCGTTGTCGCGGCGGTCGCCGGGCCGATCTTCATCTGGCGATCCCTGACCTATCGCCAGCCGATCGTGGAGTTGCGCGCCTTCGGCAACCGCAACTTCCTGGTCGGCTTCATCATGACATTCATCGTCGGTTTCGCCCTGTTCGGCGGCACCTTCCTGTTGCCGCTCTTCCTGGGCCGGGTGCTGGGCTATTCGTCGTCAGAGGTCGGCACCACCATGGTCGTGTCGGGCCTTGCCATGTTCGCCACAGGCCCCTTCGCCGGGCGGCTGGTGCGCAAGCTGGATGCGCGGGTGCTGATGTTCGGCGGCTTTATGCTGTGCGCCTGGGGCATGTGGGAGGCGCGCGTCGTCACCGACGACTGGGGCTTCTGGAACTTCGCCTCGGTCCAGGCCTTCCGCGGCGTCGGCGTGATGCTGGCCATGATCGCCTCTCAGCAGGTGACGATGGCGACCCTGCCGCCGCACATGGTCAAGAACGCCTCTGGGCTGGTGAACCTGTCGCGCAACGTCGGCGGCGCCTTCGGCCTGGCGATCCTGAACACCAGCCTGACCACCAATACCGCCGTCCACATGGCCGAACTGACCAGCGCCATCGGTCAGGGCGACCAGGCGATGCGCAACATGATGGCCGGCATGGCCCAGCGGTTCGCCGGCTCCATCGACCCCGCCGCCTCGGCGATGAAGGCCATCTATGGGATGTTGCAGAAACAGGCGACGACGATGGCGTTCGGCGACGCCTTCGCCCTTCTGGCCATCCTGTGCGCCTGCGCGGCCTTCGTCACCCTGGCCGCCCAGCCGGTGAAGGCCCAGGCCGGCGCACCGCCCTCGGACGTCCACTGATGGCGCGCCGTCGCGGACAGGTCGATGAACGAAAGAGCGAGGCGATCCTGGACGCCGCCGCCACCCTGTTCGCCGACAAGGGGCTGCAGGCCAAGATGGACGAGATCGCCAAACTGGCCGGCGTCTCCAAACAGACGGTCTACAACCGCTTCGCCTCCAAGCTGGAGATCGCTCAGGCCTTGGCGTCCAAACGGGTCGAGGACATCATCGCCCCGTTGCGCGGCGCCGGCGATCCTCAGACGGTGCTGGAGACCCTGGCCCTGACCCTGCTGAACCGGGTGTGCAGCGGCGACAAGGTCGGCTCGATGCGCGGGGTCGCCCTGGTGTCCGTCGAGGCGCCCGAGATCGCCCACGCCATCTATGAGGCCGGCCCACGTCGCAGCCTGAAGGAGGTGGCGCTTTGGCTGACGGAACAGACGCGGCTGGGGCGGCTGGATGTTTCCGATCCCGAGCAGGCAGCCGAGATGTTCTCGGGCCTTGTGCTGGGCCACGGCCATCTGCGCGCCATGCTGGACATGCCGCAACTGGCGCCGGAGAAGCGCGCGGAGCGGGCCAGGGAGGCGGCGCGGATCTTCGTCGTCGCTCATGCCCCCGCATCCGAAACGAAGACTTGTTGAGCAAGCGGGTCTAGAGTCGCTTCGTAGTTTGATTTGAGAGGACCGCCATGCTGATCCATCTGTCGTCCTGGCCCGAGATCGACGCCCGGCTGAACGACGGCGGTCCTCTGTCGAAGACGGTGGTCGTGCCCATCGGCTCCAACGAGCAGCACGGGCCGACGGGTCTTCTGGGCACCGACTGGCTGTGCCCGGAAATCATCGCGCACGCGGCCGAGAAGACCGATGGCGGCTTGATCGTCGCCCCGACCTTCAACATCGGCATGGCCCAGCATCATCTGGCCTTCGCCGGCACCATCAGCTTGCGCCCCTCGACCTTCATGGCGGCGATCACCGACTGGGTCTCGTCGCTGAGCCGGCACGGGTTCGAGCGGATCTATTTCCTGAACGGCCACGGCGGCAACGTCGCCACCATCGAGGCGACGATCTCGGAGATCTACGCCGAGTGGAGCTTCGGCGCCCTCAAGCAGGGCGACGCCGCGCGTCGCACGATAGGGAGCGAATATGCTCAGCCGCCCTTTATCCTGAAGCTGAAGAACTGGTGGGACCTGCCCGGCGTGAATGGCCTGTGCAACCAGCTGTTCCCGACCGGCCACGGCATGCACGCCACTCCGTCCGAGATCGCGGTGACCCAGGCCGCCTATCCCGAGCGGATCAAGACCGCCGACTACAGCCCGCAGATCGCCCCGAACGGGCCGATCCGCGACGCCCTGGACTATCGCGCCCGCTTCCCCGACGGCCGGATCGGCTCGGACCCGGGCCAGGCCAGTCCCGAGAAGGGCCAGCAGATCATCGATGCGGCGGTTCCCGCCCTGTTGAGCGATGTCGCGGCATTCGCCGCCGAGACGCAGCCGGGAGCGTCGCTCTGACCCGCAAGGCCCCCACGGTCGCCAGCGCCGCCGTCGTCGGCGCCGAGATCCTGGCCGCCTCGGCCGAGGTGATCGCGGCCCGCACCGGTCTGATGGCGCAGGGCCTGACCAGCGCCAAGGGGCAGGACTTCAAGGAGCTGTCGCTGATGAGCTCCGAGAAGACCGAGGCCCTGTCCGCCTCCGCCGACGCCATGGCCGCCAGCGCCGGGGCCATAGGCCAGCGGCTGGGACGCGCGGCGATGGACGAGGGCGCGCATGCCCTGCGGGCGGCGGCGGCGGTCACCCAGGCGCGCACCCCGGCCAAGGCGGCCGAGGCCCAGTTCAGCTATGCCATGGGCTGGTGGAGCCGAGCGGCGGCCCAGGCCATGACCCTGAACGGCGAACTGCTGAAGGCCCAGGCCGAGGCGCTGGCCCCGATCCACAAGACGGCGACCGCCAACGCCAAACGGCTGCGCAAGAAGACCTGACGACTTCGAGATCACCGCCCTCGTTCGGTCGTCATTCCGGGGCGTCCGGAGGACGAACCCGGAAGCCAGGGAAACGGTCAGGGCGCCTGAAGCGGTCGGCGCCGTGCGGCGGTCCTGGGTTCCGGGTTCCTCGCAAGGCTCGGCCCCGGAATGACGCTCGGGCGGTTTACGCCGGCTCCACCAGCTTCAACTTGGGCTTCTTGACCTTGGGCGGCTTGGCGGGGCGGTCGGCCTTCTTGGCGGCCTTTTCGGCCTTCCTGGCTTCTTTCTCGACCGCCTTCAGCGCCTTCTTGGCGGCCTTGGCCTCGGCCTTGGCCGCGTCGGGAGCGGCGTCGGCGGCGGCGGCCAGCTCGGCCAGCTGATTGAGGAAGGTCTCGCGCTGGCCCTTGGGCAGAAGGGCCATAATCCGTTTGTCGGCGGCCTCGACCAGCGGGCGGGCGGCCTCCAGCCGGGCCGCGCCTTCAGCCGACAGACGCACCGCCTTGGCGCGGGCGTCCAGGGTCGAACGTTCCCGCTCCAGCAGGCCCTTGGTCGTCATGCGCGTGACCAGATCGGCCAGGGTCGAGCGGTCGATGCCGGTCATGCGGACCAGTTCGGTCTGGGTCAGGCCGGCCTTGATCGACACCGCCTCCAGCACCGCGAACTGGCGCTGGGTCAGGCCGTCGGCGCCGGTCTCCTCGGCATAGATGTCGAGCGCCAACTGCAGGGCGCGGTGCATCAGGTGGCTGGGCGAGGTGGCCAGGGGCCCGACCTTCCTTGCCGCTTTTCCCGCCTTCACCATCGCGCCGCTCCCCTGAAGTTTCGTCCGAACACGTATCAGCTCTGCTTTACGATTTGACGGGGAAAGCGCGTCGGTTCCGTGACAGTTCCGCTTGGCGCCTAGAGCCCGGTATCGGGCGAGACGGGCGTCGGCTCGTCGTCCTTGATCAGGTGCTTCATGATAAAGAAGACCTGCCAGACGCCGAACACGGCCGAGGCGATCCACAGGCCGCCACGGAAGGCGACCCACGCATCATCCGACTGGGTGCGCCAGACGATCTCGTTGATTATGCAGACGGCGGCGAAATACAGGCCGTAACGCAGCGTCAGGCCGCGCCAGCCCGCGTCGGTGATGCGGATCGCCTCGCCCAGCAGATATTTGAACGGATAGCGGTTCAGCGGCAGCGATCCCAGCAGCACGACCGCCAGCAGGCCGTTCTGAATCGACAGCTTGATCTTCAACAGGTTCGGATCGTGGAAGACGATGGTCAGCACGCCGAAGATCAAGGCGAACCCGCCGGTCAGCAGCGGCAGGGGCGCCAGCCGACGCTCGACCACATAGCCGACGATCAGGGCGATCAGGGACGCGCCGACCAGGACCCAGGTCGCCTGGACCAGGGCTTCCTGTCCGTCCAGACCGCGCGCGAAACGGTTGATCGCATAGGCGGCCATGAAGGCCACGAGCGCGCCGAAATCGACGGCCTGGCGAATGTTGGAAGCCTTTTTCGGCGTCTCGGTCATGTCAGTCTTCCAGTCCCACCAGCGAGCGGGAGAAGGCGCGGGCGTCGAAGGGTTGCAGGTCCTCGACCCCTTCGCCGACGCCGATCAGCATCAGGGGGGCGTCGGACGCCTGGGCCACGGGCACCAGCACCCCGCCGCGCGCCGTGCCGTCCAGCTTGGTCATGACCACGCCGGTCACGAAGGCGGTGCGGCCGAAGATCTGTTCCTGGGCCAGGGCGTTGCGGCCCACGGTGGCGTCCAGCACCAGCAGGGTGTCGTGCGGCGCCTCGGGATCGACTTTCTTCAGCACGCGGACGATCTTGAGCAATTCGTCCATCAGGGCGGACTTGTTCTGAAGCCGGCCGGCGGTGTCGATCAGGACGACATCGTAGCCTTCGGCCCGCGCCTTGGCATAGGCGTCGAAGGCCAGGCCCGCGGCATCGGCGCCGTCGCGACGACTCTCGAAGTCGGCGCCGGCGCGCTCGGCCCAGACCTTCAGCTGTTCGCGCGCAGCGGCGCGGAAGGTGTCGCCGGCGACGATCATCACCTTGGCGCCCTTGCCCGTCAGATCGGCGGCGATCTTGCCCAGTGTCGTGGTCTTGCCCGAACCGTTCACCCCGACGAACAGGACGACATAGGGTTTGGGGCCGGACAGGGGGTCGAAGGTCGCCTGGCGGGGCGACAGTTCGGCGGCCACCGCCTCGGCCAGGGCCTCCTTGACCTCGCGCTCCGGCGCGTCCTTGCCGAACTTCAGCCCGCGAAAGCGTTCGACGATCCGGGCCGAGGCGGCGGGACCGAGATCGCTTTCCAGCAGATGCTCTTCCAACTGCTCCAGAGACGCCTCGGACAGAGGCTCTTTGACGAAGGTGGCGACGACCTGATCGGTCATCTGTTTGGAGGAGCGCGAGAGCCCAGCGGACAGGCGCTGGAACCAGCCCTTTTTCGGCGTGTCGGTCATGGGATGGCTTTAGCGGGGGCGAGGGCGAACGTCATCCGCATTCGCAAAGGTCGTCCGCGACCTTTCAGACGGTCGGCGACAAAAACACCGTCTGCTTCGTCTAATTGGTCCAATCTCGGTGACCCCCGGTGAAAACCAGTCATTATACGGCGTTCGAGGATTGGGACGGCTGTCGTCTGTAGACGTCCGATAAGTTGCTGTAAACGCGGCGGTCGCCGCGACGGACTGCGCCGGCAACTCGGTTGGAGATCGCGCGCCAGAAGCTAACAGAGAACTTTACATAACAAAGTTTAGGCGTCATAAGGAACGCAACACGAGGGGAGTAACGCCATGACCATTTCATACACTGCCAGTCGCATCGTCGGCGCCGCTGCGGCCGCCGCCATTATCGCCTTCGCACCCGCAGCCTTCGCCCAGGACGGGCACGGCGCCCATGCCGAAGACGGCCATGCCCATGGCCATCAGCATGCGGATTTCCAATCCGACCGCATCCATGTCCGCGTCGATGGCGACGCCGGCGGGCGGGACATCATCCTGATCCCCGGTCTCAGTTCGTCGCCGGAGGTCTGGCAGGGGACGGTGGATCATCTGGGCGCCGGCTGGCGGGTGCATCGCATCCACGTCCAGGGCTTCGCCGGCGCGCCGGCCGAGGGCAATGCGCAGGGCGCGACCCCGTCGCCCGTCGCCGCGCCGGTGGCGGAAGAGATCGCCCGCTACATCCGCGAAAAGGGCCTGACCAAGCCGGTCGTGGTCGGCCATTCGATGGGCGGCACCATCGGCATGATGCTGGCCGCGCGCCATCCCGATGCGGTGGGCAAGCTGATGGTCGTGGACATGGTGCCCTTCATGGGCGCGATGTTCGCCGCCCCCGGCGCCTCGGCCGAAAGCGTGACCCCCGTCGCCGACCAGATCTGGGCCGCCCAGTCCGGCAGCCCTCGCGAGGCCTATGTCGCCCAGGCGACCGCCGCCATCAACGGCATGATCAATACCGCGAGCCGTCGAGCCGAGGCGCTGGAGGACATGCGCGAGAGCGACCAGAAGGTCTCCGCCGCCGCCTTCCGCGAACTGATCGTCACGGACCTGCGTCCCGAACTGTCGAAGATCACCGCCCCGACCGAGGTGCTGTACGTCAAGTTCAACGATCCGCGGATGACGCCTCAGATCACAGACAGCATCTATCGGATGTCCTTCGCCAATCTGAAGGACGCCCAGTTGAAGCGCATCGACGACAGCGCCCACTTCATCATGTTCGACAAGCCCCAGGCCTTCTACGCCGACCTGGACGCCTTCCTGGCGAAATAGGGCGCCGTGACCCATCCGTCCGCGAAACGGATCGTCGGCCTTTATCAGGACAAGGCCGACGACTGGGTGCGGGATCGGGGCGCGACCCTTTATTCCGGCCAGGGCGGGGTGGACGAAGCGGTCTGGCTGGACCGCTTCGTCGCGGACCTGCCCGCAGGGGCGACGATACTGGACGTCGGCTGCGGTTCGGGCTGGCCTATGGGCGCCGCCCTGCTGGTGCGCGGTTTCAAGGTCCGGGGCGTGGATGCGTCGCCGGGCCTGATCGCCCATGCCCAGGCGACGCTGCCGACGGGCGTGTGGTCGGTTGGGGATATGCGTGAGACCCTGCCGCCGGGCCCGTTCGACGGCGTTCTGGCCTGGCACAGCCTGTTTCATCTCAGCCCCGACGATCAGAGCAAGGTGCTGCCGAAACTGGCGGCGTGCGTCGCCGAGGGCGGGCGGCTGATGTTCACCTCCGGCCATACGCGCGGCGAGACCATCGGACAGTGGCGCGGCGAGCCGCTCTATCACGCCAGTCTGGACCCAGAGGCTTATCGCGCCCAACTGGCCGACGCCGGACTAAGCGTTGAATACGATGGGGCGGAGACGGGCGTCTGGCTGGCCAAGCGCGCCTTTCTTTCGGCGAAATAGCCGCTCACGATCCCGTGAAGTCGGTGGGACCGTTTCGGCGGGCGTTCATACGCGATACACAGCCGATGAACGAGAACTCGCCCAGCGCGGCATCTGAAGGACGGACATGGCGGGACCGGTGAATGCGGGCGGACCACAGGCGCAGGGCAAGCCCCGCCGGTCGGCCCTGGGACGGTTGTTCTACTGGAGCGCCGTGCTGGCGGTCTGGGGGCTGATCTTCCTGGTCGTCTTCTTCGCCGTCTTCGCGCGCGGCCTGCCGGACACCTCCAGCCTGTATCAGGTCGATCGCCAGCCCTCGATCACCTACCTCGATCGCAATGGGGCGTTGATCGCGACGCGGGGCACGCAGATGGCGCCGCCTGCCGATCTGGACGCCCTGCCGGACTATGTGCCGGCCGCTTTCATCGCGATCGAGGACCGGCGCTTCTATCACCACCCCGGCTTCGACCCCATCGGCATGATGCGGGCGATGGCGACCAACGTCCGCGCCGGGCGGGTGGTGCAGGGCGGCTCGACCCTGACGCAACAGCTGGCCAAGAACCTGTTCCTGACGCCCGACCAGAACATGCGCCGCAAGGTGCAGGAGCTGATGCTGGCCGTCTGGCTGGAGATGAAATTCTCCAAGAAGGAGATTTTGGCCCTCTATCTGAACCGGGTCTATTTCGGCGCCGGGGCCTATGGCATCGAGGCGGCGTCGCAACGCTATTTCGACAAGTCTGCCAAGAACCTGACGGTCGGCGAGGCCGCCCTGCTGGCCGGCCTGTTGAAGGCGCCCTCGCGCTATTCGCCGGTGTCCGAGAGCGAGCGCGCCGCCGCCCGCGCCACCGTCGTGCTGAACGAGATGGAAGAGGCCGGCGTCATCACCGCCGCCCAGCGCGAACAGGCCGTGACCCAGCCGGTCATCGTCTCGCGGACGCTCGCGACCCAGCACGCCCAGTACTTCATCGACTGGCTGGACAAGTCGATCCGCAGCCTGGTCGGCGAACCGACCGAGGACATGGTGGTCGAGACCACCCTGGACCTGACGCTGCAGACGGCGGCCGAGCGGTCGGTGCGCCGCATCCTGGATCGTGACGCGGGCAAGGGCGTGCAGCAGGCGGCCCTGGTCGCGTTGGACGGCGACGGCCGGGTGCGGGCCATGATCGGCGGCTCCTCCTATGCCGACAGCCAGTTCAACCGCGCCGTCGACGCCAAGCGCCAGGCGGGTTCG
>Ga0157369_10001425_pt1 | contig 29348 bp, 14 predicted proteins | sample C25metaG_FD_113461 | JGI IMG/M metagenome (GOLD analysis project Ga0157369, IMG submission 113461) | Corn rhizosphere microbial communities from Kellogg Biological Station, Michigan, USA - C2-5 metaG | ecosystem: Host-associated > Plants > Roots > Rhizosphere > Soil | place: USA: Michigan... | reverse complement strand
CTTCCGTTCCTCTGCCCGACACCCCCGGGTCAAGGCAATCCTCCCAGCACAGGTTCGCGACGTTTTTCTCCGGCTCGCTCTGCCCGGCAGCAGGGGTAGTGACGGCAGTCACTGTACCCGTTCTGACACGGGTCTAGATTCGATATATGGATATCGATAAAGAGTTATCGATTGTCAATCGATTGAAAACGGGACAGGTTAGCTGCCTCGTCGCAACCCCGGCTGGGGCATCCCGGAGCAAGCTCTTGATGCCCACAGGGAGCTAAAGAATATGACACATCTGAACGGAATTCTGGCCAAGATCCCGACCCACCAGGTGAAAACCGGCGAAGAACTTGAGGTTCTGGTTGCCCGCGTCAAGGCAGCTCAGCAGAAGTTCGCCACCTTCTCGCAGAGACAAGTGGACCACATCTTCCGCAACGCAGCTCTGGCTGCCGCGAACGCGCGCATCCCCCTGGCGAAGCTCGCCGTGGAAGAAACCGGGATGGGAGTCATTGAAGACAAGGTGATCAAAAATCACTTCGCCTCCGAGTACATCTACAACAAATACAAGGACGAAAAGACCTGCGGCATCCTCTCTGAGGACGAAGAGGCCGGCACGATCACGATCGCCGAGCCGATGGGCATCATCTGCGGCATCATCCCTACTACCAATCCCACGTCTACTGCCATCTTCAAGACGCTGTGCGCGCTCAAGACGCGCAACGGCATCATCATCAGCCCGCATCCCCGCGCCAAGAAGTGCACCTGCGTCGCGGCCCGGCTGGTTCTCGAAGCGGCAGTAGACGCCGGAGCGCCGGAAGACATCATCGGCTGGATCGACGAGCCCACGGTTGAGCTCAGCAACCAGCTCATGCGGCACTCAGAAATCAAGCTGATTCTCGCTACGGGCGGTCCGGGCATGGTTCGCGCGGCGTACTCGTCCGGAACGCCGGCGATTGGCGTCGGAGCAGGCAACACCCCGGTTGTGATCGACGAAACTGCCGACCAGAAACGCGCCATCGCGTCGATTCTTATGTCGAAGACTTTCGATAATGGCGTGGTCTGCGCTTCAGAACAGGCTGTTATTGCTGTCGACGAAATCTACGAATCTATTCGCGACCGGTTCGCACGCCATGGCGGATACATCCTCCAGGGCGAGGAGACCGAGGCTGTCCGCAAGATCATCCTCGTCAACGGTTCGGTGAACGCGAAGATCGTGGGACAGCCGGCAACCAAGATCGCCGAGATCGCCGGCATCAGCGTTCCGCCCACAACCAAGGTGCTGGTCGGCGAAGTCACAGACGCAACCGAGGCCGAGCCCTTTGCTCACGAGAAGCTCTCGACCATCCTTGCCCTCTATCGCGCCAAGGACTTCAAGCAAGCCGTCGCGACCGCGGCTAAGCTCGTCGCTCTCGGCGGGATCGGGCACACGTCTGTCCTTTACACCGACCAGGACCGCCAGAAGGAGCGCGTCACGTACTTCGGCGAGCAGATGAAGACGGCCCGGATCCTGATCAACACGCCCTCATCGCACGGCGGTATCGGCGACCTCTACAATTTCAGCCTCACTCCGAGCCTTACCCTTGGCTGCGGAAGCTGGGGTGGCAACTCAATTTCAGAGAACGTCGGACCGAAGCATCTCCTCAACCAGAAGATCGTGGCGAAACGTGCCGAAAACATGCTGTGGCACAAGCTCCCGGGTTCCATCTACTTCCGTCGCGGCTGCATCGCCGAGGCGCTGAAGGAGATCGCCGGGAAGAGGCGGGCTCTGGTTGTCACCGACGAATTTCTCTTCCGCAACGGCTATACCGATGACCTGATCGAGCAACTCAAAAAGCACGGGCTTGAAGTGGACACGTTTTACCAGGTGCAGGCAGATCCAACGCTCAGCACGGTCCGCAAATGCGTCGAAGTTGCAAATGGCTTCCAGCCTGACGTGATCGTCGCGATCGGCGGAGGCTCTCCGATGGATGCGGCAAAGATCGCGTGGGTGATGTACGAGCATCCTGAAGTTGACTTCGAAGATCTCGCCCTTCGCTTCATGGACATCCGCAAGCGTATCTACCAGTTCCCGAAGCTGGGAATCAAGGCGAAGCTGATTGCGATTCCCACGACATCCGGCACCGGTTCTGAAGTGACCCCGTTCGCGGTCGTCACCGATGACGCCACGGGCAAGAAGTATCCGATCGCCGATTACGAGCTGACTCCGAACATCGCCATCATCGATCCCAACCTGGTGATGAACATGCCGAAGTCGCTGACGGCGGCAGGGGGGATCGATGCAGTCACGCATGCTCTGGAAGCTTATGTCTCCATCATGGCCAACGAGTTCACCGATGGTCAGGCACTGCAAGCCCTCAAGCTGCTCAAGCAGTACCTGCCCTCCGCCTACAAGAACGGAGCCAACGACCCCAAGGCGCGCGAGAAGGTGCACTACGCTGCAACACTCGCCGGGGTGGCTTTCGCGAATGCCTTTCTCGGCGCGTGCCACTCGATGGCGCACAAGCTCGGTGCCGCGTTCCACCTGCCCCACGGTATCGCTAATGCGCTGCTTGTTTCGAATGTGATTCGCTACAACGCGAACGACAATCCGACCAAGCAGGCTGCATTCTCGCAGTACGATCGGCCCAAGGCGAAGTGCCGCTATGCAGAGATCGCGCAATACCTAGGCCTCGGCGGCGCAACGAAAGACGAGCAGGTCGAAAACCTGATTAAGTGGGTGGAAAGCCTGAAGCGCGACCTTGAGATTCCCGCAAGCATTCGCGAGGCCCGCATAGACGAACGCGAATTCCTGGCCCAGGTGGAAGCTATCGCGGTCGACGCATTCGATGATCAGTGCACCGGCGCCAACCCGCGCTACCCGCTGATCAGCGAATTTGAGGCAATCCTGATGGACAGCTACTATGGACGCGCGTTTGTGGAACTGGCCGAGCGGCAGGAGGCGAAAACCAGCGCCCCTGTCGCGGAGCCGGCCAGAACCCCGAACGTCGCAGCGACAGTCGAAGTCAGGGTAGTGGAGACACTTACAAAGAAGTAGGTCCAAGGGGACCGGGGCGCTATCCGTCCCGGTCCCATATTCTGAAGGCATGTCTTAGATGCCGGCCCCAAAACACCATCCAAAGCCTTGCTTATGGCCCCCCGCACTGCCACCCTCAGAAATTGAAGAATCCTGAACGCCTAAGCGACAAGCGAAGGAATTATACCGTATTACGAGAGAATCTCCCGAATAGTGACAGATGTCACTGTGATCCCCCACACTAACGAGCACCATGGAATCAAGATCGGAGGACCCCATGAGCACACTCCCAAACGGCCCCGCAATCAACTGCTTCCCCGAAGCCTGGAACGGCTTCAACGCGGGCAAATGGCAGACCTCCATCGATCCCCGCGACTTCATCCAGCAGAATTACACGCCCTATGTCGGAGATGCGGCCTTTCTCTCCGGCCCTACCGTCCGCACCGAGCGCGTATGGAATCGCGTTACCGAACTGCTCAAGCAGGAACGTGATCGGGGCGGCGTACTCGACGTCTCGGGCGATACCCCGTCGAGCATCACTTCCCATGCCCCCGGCTATATTGACCCTGAAAACGAGACCATCGTTGGCCTGCAGACAGATGCACCTCTGAAGCGCGCGATCATGCCCTTCGGCGGACTTCGGATGGTCGAGCAGGCTCTTGAAGAGCAGAACGAACCCATCGATCTCCAGGTACACAAGGTCTTCACGCAGTACCGCAAGACCCACAACAACGCGGTCTTCGAGATGTATACCTCCGAGATTCGCCGCGCACGCAGCTCGCATATCATCACCGGTCTTCCCGACGCTTACGGCCGCGGGCGCATTATCGGCGATTATCGGCGGGTGGCACTCTATGGCGTCGATCGCCTGATCGAAGGGAAGAAGCAGGAGAAAAGGGAACTCGACGGACGGGGATTCTCTGAGGAGGTCGTCCGTCTGCGCGAAGAACTAGCCGAGCAGATCAGCGCACTCACCGAACTGAAGATGATGGCTGCTTCGTACGGTTTCGATATCAGCAAGCCCGCTGCGACCGCCAAAGAAGCCGTGCAGTGGACCTACTTCGCCTACCTCGGTTCCGTGAAAGAGCAGAACGGCGCGGCCATGTCGCTGGGACGGATCTCCACGTTTCTTGATGTCTATATTGAGCGCGATCTCCAGAGCGGCGTCATCAACGAAGGCGAAGCTCAGGAACTCATCGATCAGCTCGTGATCAAGCTGCGGATTGTTCGATTCCTGCGCACCCGCGAGTACGACGCAATCTTCTCCGGCGACCCGACCTGGGTGACGGAATCCATCGGCGGCATCGGCACCGACGGCCGTACGCTAGTGACGAAGAGCAGCTTCCGCTTCCTTCAGACTCTCTACAATATGGGGCCCGCGCCGGAGCCCAACCTTACGGTGCTCTGGTCCCCGGCGCTGCCGGAGAGCTTCAAGCAGTTCTGCAGCAAGGTGTCTCTGGACACTTCGTCGATCCAGTACGAGAATGACGACCTCCTCCGGGAACACTACGGTGACGACGCCGCCATCGCATGCTGCGTCTCCGCAATGTCGGTTGGCAAGCAGATGCAGTTTTTCGGAGCGCGCATAAACCTGGCCAAAACCCTGCTCTACGCCATTAACGGCGGACGCGACGAGATTTCCGGCAAGCAGATCGGGCCCGTCACGCAGTCTATTACCTCTGAAGTGCTGAAATACGAAGAGGTGCTGCCTGCGTTCGAAGAGATGATGGAGTGGCTGGCCCGCGTGTACGTCGAAGCGCTGAACATCATCCACTACTCCCACGACAAATACGCGTATGAGCGGCTCGAGATGGCCCTGCACGATCGGGACATCATCCGGACGCTCGGGTGTGGCATCGCCGGATTGTCAGTCGTCGCAGATAGTCTCTCGGCCATCAAGTATGCCGAGGTCCGGCCTATGCGCGACGAGAACGGCATCGCCATCGACTTCGAAGTGAAGGGCGAATTTCCCACGTTCGGGAACAACGACGACCGCGTCGATGAAATTGCGGTCTGGGTCGTTCACACCTTTATGGAGAAGGTCCGCAAGCAGCCTGTGTACCGGAATGCCGTGCACACGCAATCGGTTCTCACCATCACGTCAAACGTGGTCTACGGCAAGTACACGGGCAATACCCCCGATGGCCGCCGCATGGGCGAAGCGTTCGCTCCGGGCGCCAACCCAATGCACGGGCGCGACAAGCACGGGATGATGGCATCAGCGCTTTCGATAGCCAAGCTGCCCTATGCTGACTCACTCGACGGAATCTCGTTAACATCGTCGATGATTCCCGATGCGCTGGGCCGCACAGAGAAGGACCGAGTCGTTAACCTCACCAGCGGTCTTGACACATACTTTGAAGAGAAGGGCTATCACATGAACATCAACGTGCTGAGCCACGAAACTCTTCTCGATGCGATGGAGCACCCAGAGAAGTATCCGCAGTTGACGATTCGTGTCTCAGGCTATGCGGTGAACTTCGTGAAGCTCACACGCGAACAGCAGGCCGAAGTGATTTCACGGACCTTCCACAAAGTCCTGTAAGAGAAGTACCAGGAATGGAGCCATGACCCAGCTTCCGGTGATACACGAAGTCGGCGAACTCACGAAGGGCTGGATCCATTCCTGGGAAACATCCGCAGGGCAGGATGGTCCGGGCTGGCGACTCGTGGTGTTTCTGTCCGGATGTCTGCTGCGCTGCCAGTACTGCCACAACCCGGATACATGGAACATGTATTCCGGAAAGGAGATGACGGTCGACGAAATCTGGGATGAGGTGAAGCACTATCTACCGATGCTTCGCCGCGGAGGCGTCACTTTTACCGGCGGCGAGCCGCTCGTTCAGGCGCCGTTTCTGAAGTCGCTTCTGCGGCGCGCCAAAGAACACAATCTCCACACCGCCATCGACACCGCGGGATTTCTCGGCGATCGAGTAGACAGGCAGATGATGAACGACATCGATCTCGTCCTTCTTGATATCAAGTCCTGGGATCCCAGGAAGTACCTCGATCTGACTTCAAAAGAACTCGAACCTACCCTGCAATTCGCCCGCAGGCTGGCCGAGGCAAAACGGCCCGTTTGGTTGCGCTACGTGCTGGTTCCCGGACTGACCGACACTCCCGAGGACATCGAAGGCCTGGCTGCATTTGCAGCAGAACTCGGGAACATCGAACGGGTCGACGTTCTGCCCTTCCATCAACTCGGAAGATCGAAGTGGGCCGAACTTGGCCTCGACTACAAACTGCAGAATGTCCTTCCGGCCAGCGTGGAACAAGTCAGAAGCGCGATCGAGATCTTCAAAAGGTACGGGCTGTTTGCCTGCTAGGACGGCTGGGGAACCTCGACCGATCGAACTGGCTTTTGCGTCAGCACAGGGTGCAGTTCTTGTGAATTGATACCGACGATCGTTTCAATCAAAAAGACGCGAGAAGGGACGGGTCACCGAGGTTATCGAATAACAGAAGAGAGAGGGCGGGGATCCGTGATTCTTTGCCGAATCTGGGCGAGCGGAGCGTGGTTGTCGAAGACTATGCGACCTTTATCGGAAGTGATGCCCAACTGATTCCAGATCTTGCCGAGTTCTACGTGGTCGGATTTGTTTCCCATTTTTTCATACAGATCAGTCAGGACCGAGGTTCCCGTAGCCTGGTCCCCGACTGTCAGGGCCCTGGTGATGGGCCACTCCTGATCGATGGTTCCCCCGGCGGCGACGATCGCGCGCAGCGCATCCTGCAGTCCTTTGCGATTGCCGGTCTTTTCGCGGATGGCGATATCTGCCCTGAGGCAAAAGAGGGCTCCGCCCCAATAGGTACTCGCCCATGTGTGAGTCTGATCCAAGCCATTTTCGGAAGGCGTGGGTTCGCCTTTCGGCATGTCCCTGATCATGTCTCCCCATATTTTTTCCGGTGATAAAGCACCAACTTGTGCCCGAGAAATGGGCTCTACATAAGTGGCAAGCCCCTCTTCAAGCCAATGATGGTCTCGCGAAAGCGAGGGAAAGCCGATGTGCACCATCTCGTGCGTCATGGTCCAATCATCCGTCAGATCTTCTTTTGTAGTATGTTGGCCGAGCCGCATTCTTGTGAATGCGGAGAATCCATGAACGTTGCCCCAAGTAGTTCCTGCCAGGACTCCGCGCTCGCCGGCAATCGGCATGATGAGAATCCGCACTTTATCAGCGGGAAATCTGCCGTAATACATCGAAATTGCTGCGGCTGCGGCATCAATCCACTTGACCACCTCATCATGCTTGAGATCTAGATCTCCGGATCCAAAATCAATCTGAAGAGAGGCGCGGCCCACGTTGAGAATCTGAGACGAAACGACGGGGCTGCTCCAGGGTTCGTCGTTTGCAGCAGCGGGAATGCCGATGCGTCCGCTCGCAGAAGCGACGACCGGATAGAAAAGCAGGGCAGAGCAAAGGACGCTATAACGCAGCAGAGAGATCTTCATGAGTTTCTTCCCGCTGACTTCTCAGACGGTGCAAGTATCGTTAGGTGACATAGCGATGGCGGAGCCCCAGAGAGATTCTGGCATAGCAGCGATCTGCTCGTCGGCACGCTAGCTGTGATAGCATGGCGTGCAGCATTCCCCCATCTACTTCCCTCAGTATTCGTAAAAGATGAATCAGGAGGATCAAAGCTTTGGCTCTGACCATCTCCGGTCTTTCCAAAACTTATCCGAACGGGGTTAAGGCCCTTCAGGATATCTCGCTCAGCATCGGCAATCACATGTTTGGTCTTCTTGGCCCTAACGGAGCTGGGAAGAGCACCCTGATGCGAACCATAGCAACATTGCAGGCGCCGGATGCTGGAACTGTCAGTCTCGACGGGCTGGATGTACTGGCCAACAAGACAGAGGTCCGCAAAATTCTTGGTTATCTGCCGCAGGAGTTCGGTGTTTATCCCAAGGTTTCGGCGATTGACATGCTTCACCATCTCGCGGTGATGAAGGGCATCACGAACAAGAAGGAGCGCACGGAGATCGTTGATGCTCTTCTTCAGCAGACAAATCTCTGGGATGCGCGCAAGAAGTCGCTTGGCACCTACTCCGGCGGCATGAAGCAGCGCTTCGGGATCGCGCAGGCCCTGCTGGGGAGGCCGAAGCTCATCATTGTCGACGAGCCGACGGCGGGACTCGATCCGGCGGAGCGCAATCGCTTTCTCAACCTGCTGAGTTCCATTGGACGCGATGTGATTGTGATTCTGTCCACCCACATTGTGGATGACGTTCGTGAATTGTGTCCGCGTATGGCCATCATCGCGAAGGGGAAAGTTCTGCTGGAGGGTGCGCCATCTGAAGCTCTGGATGGGTTGCACGGCAAGATCTGGTCGAAGGTGGCGGGCAGCGATGAAGAATTGAAGGTGCTGGAATCGCAGATGCAGGTAGTTTCGACGCACTTGATCGCAGGGCAGCATGAGGTTCGCATCTATTCGGATTCGAATCCGGGGGATGGATTTAATCCGGTTGATTCAGAGCTTGAAGACGTGTACTTCCTGAGCCTGGCGAATAAAGCCAGCAACTAGGTGGAGAGCCCAGCTATGCGATTGTTTTGGGAATTCTTCCGATTCGAATTGAAATTTCGGTTCAAGAGCGTTTCGACTTACGTCTACTTCGGAATCTGGTTCTTCTTCAGTTTTTTCTGCATAGCTTCAGAGAGCTTTGGTCCGATCGGATCAGGCAACGGCAAGGTGCTGCTGAATGGCCCGTTCGCAAACATCTATAACGATACGTTCGCGTGCCTTTTTGGTCTGATCATCATCGCAGCCATTTTCGGCACGTCTATTCTTCGCGATTTTCAGCGCGACACGACGCAAATTCTGTTCACAAAGCCGATCACGAAATTCGCATATCTGGGAGGGAGATGGGCGGGCTCCTTTATTGCCACGGTATTTGCATTTTCAGGCCTCATTCTGGGCGAGATGGCCGGCACGGTTTCGCCTTCCGCCGATCAAAGCCGGATTGCACCGACACATCTCTGGTGGTACTTTCAGCCATTCCTGTCGTTTGTTGTGGTGCAGATCTTTTTCACGGGCTCCTTGTTTTTCGCAGTTGCGGCGCTTACCAGGCGCATTTTCATCGTTTACCTGCAGGGAGCAGCTCTCTTCATTCTTTATCTGATGGGGCTGGCTGCTTTCACCGCTACGCGCGCGGTGGATCTGTTCTGGCCGGGGGTGCTCGATCCGGCCGGGGTGCTTCTGAACGATTCAATTACGCGCTATTGGACGGTGGTTGAGAAGAACACTCTACTTTATTCCTGGTCGATGCATTCAAACGGTGGCGTGTTTTTTTATAACCGAATGCTGTGGATCGGGGTGACGCTGGTTTGCCTTGCCCTGCTATGGCGACTCTTTCCGATTTCCCTTGAGGCTCTGACTGCGCGCAGCAGCAGCCGAAGAGCTCGTGAGGCGAAGGAGGATGAGGAGGAGTTGCTGCCGGTACGAAGCCGCGCGGTTGCGAAGATTCCAGCGGTGCATCAGTGGTTCGGTTTCGGGACGTCGATTGCGCAATACCGCACCTTGACAGGCATGAGGATACGGAATGTCGTGCGCGACGTTCCCTTCTGGGTACTTTCCGTTTTGATGGCCGGCGTTGCTCTCAATAATGGTCACTTTGCCGGGCGCGTTGAAGGAGTAAATGTCTGGCCCGTTACATACCTGATGCTGCAGGCGGTGGAAGGTGGCGCGACGCTGTTCTTCTTTATCGTGGCTACCTTCTATGCGGGCGAGTTGATCTGGCGAGAGCGTGATACGCGCTTTGAGGGTATCCATGACGCTTTACCGATGGGCGAATCGACAGACTGGCTTTCGAAGCTGACGGCCCTCTGCATGGTTGAACTGGCACTGCTCACGGTTGCAGGCTTCTGCGGCATCATAATGCAGACCGTGGCGGGTTACTTCCACTACGAATTGCTCCAATATTTCAAGGAGCTTTACGTCATCACCTTCCCGCAGGTGCTGATTTTCATTCTCTTCGCATTGTTTGCTCAAACCATCGTCAACAACAAGTTCATCGGGCATGCCATTGTTATCGGTGCGTTCCTGATGCAAATCATTCTTTTCAACTATGGCTGGGAGAATACGCTCTATCTCTTTGGGGCGACTCCTCCGTATACCTACTCCGATATGAATGGCTACGGCCATTTTGTGAAGCCGTTGTTCTGGTCGATTTGCTACTGGCTGAGCATCTCCGCATTTCTTGGGGTTGTGTCGATTGGGCTGGCACGCCGGGGTGCGGAGAATTCGCTGAAGGCGCGGATGCTGAATTTCAGGCAGAATGCGCTCGGGCTCATGCCGGCTGCTGCTGTGTTCCTCCTGATGGCGATCGGGAGCGGGTGGTGGTTCTACTACAACACGCATGTTGTGAACGAATATCTGAACAATAGGCAGCGGCGCGACATCCAGGCAGACTACGAGAAGCAGTTCAAGCGATACGAACACTTGCCGCAGCCAAAGGTGCTGGATGCTGATTCGCAGATCGACATTCTTCCGGACAGCCGCTCGTTCAGCGGAACCGGGCATTACCTGTTGGAAAACAAGACCCCGGAGGCGATCAGCCAGATTCATATAACGAATCAGCAACAATCGATAAGCGACGTTGTGTTTGATCGGCCGTTCCACGTTGTGTCGGCCAACTCTCGCAACCTGTATGTAATTTACGCGCTGGACAAGCCTCTTGCTCCGGGCGAGACGGTCAATATGACATTCAAAGTGAGCAAGATCAGTCGCGGATTTAACGACGGGCATGAGCGTGCCGAATTGGCGTATAACGGGACCTTTGTCGACTCAAGCTATTTCCCGACTATCGGGTATGACGCGAACATCGAACTTGCAGATCCGCGCAGACGGCGTGAGGAGCATCTTGGCGAACAGGAACTGCTGCCTGCGAGGGGAGACAAAGAGGCGAGCCTGATCAATTTGTTTTCGCCGCAAGCGGACTGGATACATTATCGAACGACGGTGAGCACATCGGGAGATCAGATCGCCCTTTCGCCCGGGTACCTGGTGAAGGAGTGGAAGGCAAATGGCCGACACTACTTTACGTACGACATGGGTGATGTCGAGATGGCCGATTTCTTTGCCTACATCTCCGGCGCCTATGAGGTCACGCGCGATACATACCAGGGAGCAAACGGGCCGGTAGCAATTGAAATCTATCATCTGCCTCAGCACAGATTTGATGTCCAGGATATGATCGACGCCTCGAAGGCAGGACTCGCGTTTTACGAGAGGGCTTTCAGTCCATTTCAATTCCGGCAGTTCCGCATTCTTGAGTTTCCCCGGTACCGCAGCTTCGCGCAGTCGTTTCCGAATACCGTTCCGTACTCGGAAGGGATCGGATTTATCGAGCGGATGCAGAAGCCAACCGACATCGATTTCACCTACTTCGTTACTGCCCACGAACTTGCGCACCAGTGGTGGGGGCATCAGTTGATAGGGGGACGTGTTGCCGGCTCGAACATGATGTCGGAGACGCTGGCGGAATACTCGGCTCTGATGACCATGCGCCATCGCTACGGCGATGACCACATGCACAAGTTCTTGAAGTACGAGCTTGACCGCTACCTCCGCGGACGCGGAACCGAGGTTCGCCGCGAGGAGCCACTGGCACAGGTCCAACAGGAAGCCTACGTCTGGTATCAGAAAGGCGGCCAGATCATGTATGCGCTGTCAGACTATATCGGAGAAGACAAGCTGAACCTGGCATTGCACAATTTTCTGATGCAGTACCGTTATGCGAACGCAGGCACGTCGCAGTCGACACCCTATCCGGACACGCGCCGACTGGTAACAGCTTTACGGGCACAGACACCTGAAAATCTGCAGTACTTCATCGATGACTCTTTCGAAAATATTGTGCTTTATGACAATCGGGTTGAATCGGCGAAAGTGATTCCGACTGCGGACCATAAATTCAAGGTCACGCTGGTTGTTGAATCGCACAAGATGAAATCTGACGGCAGCGGCAACGAAACACCGATGAAAGTGAATGACCTGGTGGACATTGGGATCTTTACCGGCTCCAAGGATCAGGAAAAGCCGCTCTATCTTCAGAAGCACTGGGTACACGATGGCAGGCAGACGTTCGACATCATTGTGGATCAGATGCCGTCGCGTGCGGGGATCGATCCGCTCAATAAACTCATCGACAGGAACGGTGATGATAATGAGACGGATGTTTCGAAGTGACGACCGCAGTGGTGGCACGGATTAAAGATCATTGAAAGAACGCGGATGATTACGCGCGTAACCGGGATAGAGAAACTAAAGCGCTATTCCATGTTGCCGCAATATTTGCGGTAATTGGGTATCAAACCTCCCCTCGCACTTACGAGAAGGAGTGGAGCGATTGAATCGCAGAGTCTGGATTGCCTGGAAATCTCTGCGGAGCTGGTCGCAATTCGATCCGGCGTAGATTGAAGACTTTTTCTGAAAGAAATTAGCTGTGCGCCAATGATCGACGGTGAGCAATTTCTTGCTCACTTGCCAGCCTGTTCGACCTTCCTGAAATCGTGCATCTAAGTAGATGACGGCAACTCGTCGAGCTGTATGAGTTGCTGTTCTCCCGTGTCTTGCTCGATAGCACAGAGTCTGCCGCGGCCCGTTCAAATCATTTCCCCAGTGAAGGTCACATGTCTTTAACATTCAGGTGGTTTTGCGCCAGTTTGAGGTCTGTGTTTGCACGTAATTGCCGCGGTTTCATACTTTCTGCGTTCTTCCGAGCTTGTGTAAGAGTCCTGCTGGGCGCGATGGCACCGGCTCTGTTTGCGCAGACACCGACGCCTGTTCCTGTGTTGACGTGGCGATACGATCTGGGCCACGCCGGGCAGAACACGCAGGAAACAGCGCTGAACCCATCGAACGTCAATGCGAACTCTTTTGGCAAGCTGTTTTCGCTTCCGGTGGACAGCACAGTTTATGCTCAGCCGCTTTACGTGCCCGGTTTGAAGATGAGTGACGGGCTGGTTCACAACGTGCTTTTCGTGGAGACGGAGAATGACTCGATCTATGCCTTCGACGCGGATTCAAATGGCGGCGCGAATGCGAGTCCGATCTGGCATGCGAGCTTGCTGACGACGGCATACGGAGCAGGCGCGGGAGCAGTGGCAGTGCCGTGGCAGGATAACGGCTCTCCGGACGTGGCGCCCACGGTGGGCATCACCGGCACTCCGGCGATTGACGCGGCGACGAACACGATGTTTGTGGTGGCATCGACGAAGGAGAACGGCGCATATTTTTCGCGGCTGCACGCGATCAACATCATCACCGGAAAAGAGCAGGCCAATAGTCCCGTGAACATCACGGCGACAGTTGCGGGCACCGGGAACGGCAGCTCGGGCGGGCAGCTTTCGTTCAGCGCGCTGTGGGAGAATCAGCGGCCAGCGCTGGACTTTTATAACGGCTACGTCTATATCGGGTACGCAGCGCATGGAGACAATGGGCCGTGGCATGGCTGGTTGTTTGCATACAACGCAACGACACTGCAACAGACTGCGGCACTGTGCCTTTCGCCGAATGGAGTGGGCGCGGGAGTGTGGGCTGCGGGTGCAGGCTTGCCGATCGATACGAGCGTGCCGGGCGGACGCATGTATGTCGTGACCGGCAACGGGACGCGTTCGAGCGCTCCGCCGTTCACCGCCAGCAGCTCGTATGGCGAAAGCGTTGTGGCGTTCAGTCTTGCGAACGGGAAGATTACGCCTGTGGATGAATTTACGCCTTTCAATTATCAGATTTTGAATGACCATGATTGGGACCAGGGATCCGGCGGGCTGCTGATGCCGCCCGATCAGCAGGGATCGTATCCACACATGCTGATTACAGGAGGCAAGGAGGGACGGATTGTTGTCTTGAACCGGGACAATCTCGGCGGTTTTGCTTCAGGAGCTTCGTACAATACGAATGCGCTGCAGGATATTTCCACGGTCGTTCCGCAGGCGAAGGGATTCTGGAGCACTCCTGCTTACTGGAATGGCAATGTCTATTTCTGGGCCGAAAACAATGTTCCCATGTTGTTCAAGCTGAATGGCGGTGTCATGGATTCGACGCCTGACAGTCAATCCACCATTACCTCGGCGTTTCCAGACCCAACGTTTTCGGTTTCGTCGGACGGGGCGCAAAATGGCATTGCGTGGGCGGTACGGTCAGATCAGTTCAACACCAAGGGCGCTGGCGTACTTTACGCCTGGAACGGGAACGATCTCACGAACACTATCTATCAAAGTGACACCAATCCGGCTCGGGACAGTGTCGGTCCGGCGAACAAGTTTTCGATTCCGATCGTGACGAACGGCAAGGTGTACGTGGCGGCGCAAAAGGAAGTTGATGTATACGGATTGCTGAATGGGCAACTGACGGCCGGCGCGCCCGTCATCAATCCCAAAGGAGGCACGTTCTCCACTAGCCAGAGTGTCACTCTTAGTTCCTCGACCCCGTCGGCTGCAATTTACTACACGCTGGATGGATCGACTCCGACACCGGCTTCGACAATGTATGCGGGCGCAATCACCATTAGCGTTGACACGACCCTCAAAGCGATCGCAAGTGCGCCGGGGTACCTGCAGAGCAGCGTGAGCAGTGCTGTGTTCACGTTCACCAGTCAAACTGCGCCGGTGAACTTTGCTCCGGGAGGCGGAACGTATGGGAGCGCACAGACGGTGACATTGTCTGACGCCGATGCGAGCGCAAAGATCTACTACACGACGGACGGTTCTACACCCTCTGCATCGTCGATTCTCTACACGGGGCCGATCAGCGTAACGGTTTCAAAGACCATCAAGGCCATTGCCATCGATGCTGCTCTCCAGAACAGCAATGTGACGACTGCTGCTTACGTAATTCAGGTCGGAGGCAACAGCATCAATTTTGGGAGCGGGTTTTCGTCGACAGCGGGCCTGCAACTGAATGGCAGCGCCGTGGCAAGCAATGACACGAGACTGCAGCTGACGGATGGCGGATTGTCAGAGGCGGGCAGCGTCTTCTGGAATACACCGATCAACATCCAGGCGTTTACTACAACCTTCCAGTTCCAATTGTCGAATGCGCAGGCGAATGGGTTTACATTCACGATTCAGAATGTGGGTCCCACTGCGGTTGGCGGCAATTCAGCCGGGCTTGGTTATCAAAACATCCTGAAGAGTGTTGCCGTCAAGTTCAACTTCTATAACTACAGCGGCGAGGGAAGCGATTCAACCGGCATATATACGAACGGACAAGCGCCTGTTCTTCCGACGGTGGATATCAGTCCGAGCGGGATCCAGTTAAATAGTGGCGACTCACTCCAGGCGACGGTTTCGTATACCGGGCTGACCCTCAATCTGAAGTTGCTGGATCTGGTGACGAACAAGACGTTCACGTACTCGAAGGCAATGAACATACCGCAGGTCGTTGGCGCAAACACGGCGTATGTCGGCTTCACCGGCGGGACTGGAGGACTTTCTTCAAGTCAGAAGCTGATCAGCTGGACATATACGACGCAGGCGGTGCATCCTTCGTTCTCGCCGGGAGGGGGCACGTACTCTTCGCCGCAGAACGTCACGTTGACGAGCCAGACGCCAGATGCGGTGATGTACTACACGACGAATGGCAGCACGCCAACGGCTGCGTCCACGAGGTACTCGGGTCCGATCTTGGTATCGAGTTCGCTGACGATCAAGGCAATTGCCGTCAGCCCCACTTTGGGGACCAGCGTGGTGTCGAGCACGTCGTATGTCATTGGGTCGACCAGCACGAAATCCTTCAGCTTGTCTGGCAGTACATTCACGATTACGTGGCGCGGCGGATCGATCCACGTGCCGATCACAGTGACTCCAAGTGGCGGATTCACAGGACTCGTGCCGTTGACGTGCTCGGTTTCGGCCCCGTCCGGGGCGGTGAGTATTCCCACCTGCACGGTATCAACACAACCGCCGGCAATTACGGGAGCCAGCGCGGTGAAGGGCTATGTCTACGTCCAGACCCAGAAAACAACGACAATCGCGAATTACACGCTACACGTTCAGGGGACATCTGGAGGGGTAACTCAATCGGTGAGCATTCCGTTCCCGGTGCAATAAGCTGGCATTGCTCGGAATGGCCGCGCAGAAATGGGTGGCCATTTTGAGCGAGTGCGCTATCCAGGTGTCTAAACTTCCCGCGACCGCAACGAGCGCGGGTCAGCGGTAGAGAAGCCGCGAGGAGCGCCGCTTCAGGTTCGTAGTATCATTCCTTCTCAGTTGTCCTCTCAATTCTGATCGTCTTGCGTTCGACGCGGGATGTCTTCACGTTTGTTCAGAACCTCTCTCATGCGCAGGTGGATAAGATATGCAGATCTCGTTTGCTCGTCGTAAATTCTTGCTGAGTGTGGCGATTGCCGTTGGTTTGTTGGTGCTGATCGTGCTGCCGATGCGGGCTGCTGATGGCCAGACTCAGACAGCGTCGGTGGGAACGATTCATCGCGGGTACTACACGGATCCGGCGATTCGGGGCGAGAACATTGTGTTCACGTCGGAGGGCGATCTGTGGGTTGTGGGGGTGAATGGCGGTGTGGCGCGAAGGCTTACTTCGAACCCGGGAACGGAGGCGGGAGCGGTGCTCTCGGCGGATGGGAAGACGGTGGCGTTCAGCGCGAACTTCGAAGGGCCGAACGAGGTTTACACGATGCCGGTGGATGGCGGAATGCCACAGCGACGTACGTGGGATGGGGATTCGCAGCCGCAGGGGTTTGCGCCGGATGGGCGGCTGATGATTTCGACTTCGCGGTATGCGACTTTACCGGAGACGCAACTCGTACTGGTGAACGATGTGGGCGCCCGGGAAATTGTTCCGCTAGCACAGGCGGCAGAGGGGGCGTATTCGCCGGACGATCATAATTTGTTCTTTACCCGGTGGTTCAAGCAGCCGAGCGTAACGAAGCGGTACAAGGGCGGTACGGCGGAGAACATCTGGAAATTCGACGGGAAGAATGAGGCGGTGGCGCTCACGGGGGACTACGAGGGCGCGTCGACGCAGCCGATGTTCTGGAGCAAGCGGGTGTATTTTCTGAGCGATCGGGATGGCGTGATGAACGTGTACTCGATGGATGAGGACGGGCACGGGGTCAAGCAGGAGAGCCATCAAAAGGAATTTGATATTGCGTCGGCGGCGATGGATGACGGGCGCATTGCGTATTCGAGCGGCGCGGACCTTTGGCTGCTTGATCTGAAGACGGGCAAGGAGCAGGTGATTCCGATAACGCTGACTTCGGATTTCGAGCAGCTACGCGAACACTGGGTGAAAAAGCCGTCGGATTATTTGACGGCGGTGCATATTGCACCGGATGGCGGGAGCGCGGTGTTCACGGCGCGAGGCGAGGTGTTTACGCTGCCGCTTCGGAATGGACGCATTGTAAAGGTGGCGGCGAATTCGGCAGTGCGTTATCGCGAGGCGCGTTTTCTGCCGGATGGGAAGAGCATTCTGGCGTTGTCGACGGAGAGCGGGGAGACGGAGTTCTGGAAATTTCCGGCGAACGGAGTTGGCAAGCCGGAGCAGTGGACGAATGATGCGAAGGTGCTGCGGTGGGATGGAGTGGTGTCGGCGGATGGGAACTGGCTGGCGCATCACGATAAGGATGAGAAGTTGTGGCTCTTTGACGTGAAGGCGAAGAAAGAGAAGCTGATTGCGGAGTCAATGACGGGCGATTTTGGGGATCTGCGGTGGTCGCCGGACAGCAAGTGGCTGGCGTTTGTGCAGGCGGCTAATGATCAATTTGCGCAGATCAAGGTGCTGAATGTTGCGTCTGGGGAGATCAAGGAGATCACTTCGGATCGGTACGACAGCGTGAATCCAATATGGAGTTCGGATGGGAAGTGGATGTACTTTCTGTCGGACAGGGCGCTGAAGACGGTTGTGGAGTCGCCGTGGGGGCCGCGGCAGCCGGAGCCGTTCTTCGATCATCAGCTGAAGGTTTATCAACTGGCGCTGGTTCCGGACGTGCGGTCGCCGTTTTTGCCGCCGGATGAATTGCATCCGGATGGTGATGCCGCAAAGGATGAGAAGAAAGCGGACGACACGTCGAAGGATGTGAAGAAGGACGATAAGGACAAAGGCGCGCAGTCGAAGAAGGCGGACGAGAAAAAGCCGGAGGACAAAAAAGGCGACGAGAAGAAAGACGATAAGAAGGATGAGAAAAAGCCGCCGGAGGTGAAGATCGACTTTGCGGATTTGTCGTCGAGGTTGGGCGAAGTGCCGGTGCCGGCGGGGAATTACGGCAATCTGCAGGCGACGGAGAAGCGGCTGTGCTGGCTGAATGACGCGGACAATACGCATCAGCATCTTGGGTTGCAGTGTTTGGACGTTGCGAACAAGGGCGATGACGTGGACAACGTCATGGGTGATGTGAAGGGGTTTGAGATTTCGGACAACCGCAAGAAGCTGCTGGTGCGCAAGGGAGATGACTTCTACATTTTGGACTCCGACGTTAAGCCGGCGGCACTGGGGGATGCGAAGGCGCTGGCGAAGTCGTCGATCAATCTGTCGCGGTGGAATTTCTCGACGAAGCCAGTGGATGAGTATCGCGGGATTTTCATAGATGCGTGGCGGCTGGAGCGGGATTACTTCTACGACAAGAACATGCTTGGCGTGAACTGGACGGCGATGCGGGACAGATATTTACCGCTCGTGGATCGGGTGGCGAATCGCGATGCGCTGAACATGGTGATCGCGCAGATGATGGGCGAGCTGTCGACATTGCACACGTTTGTTGTTGGAGGAGATGCGCGGAAACCGGCAGACCAGGTGGATCTGGCGTCGCTGGGCGCGCGGTTAAGGCGGGATGAAAAGGCGGGCGGATTCGTAGTGGAGCATGTCTATTTGCACGATCCGGATTTGCCCGATATGGCGCCGCCGTTGGCGAAGCCGGAGTCGCTGGTGCACGAGGGAGAAGTGATTGTCTCGATTGATGGGCAGGATCTGCTTGGCGTGACGGACGAGCGAATGCTGCTGCGAGGCAAGGCGGGAACGCAGGTGCTGCTGAAGGTGAAGAACGCATCGGGCGCGATGCGGGATGTGCTGGTGACGCCGATCAAGGACGGGGATGAGCGCCGGCTGCGGTACGCGGAGTGGGAATACTCGCGACGCATGACGGTGGACAAGGAGTCGGACAAGGCGATCGGGTACGTGCACCTGCAAGCGATGGGTTCGGGGGATATGGATCAGTGGGCGCGTGAGTTTTATCCCGTGTTCGACCGGCAGGGATTGATTATCGACGTGCGGCATAACAACGGCGGAAACATTGATTCGTGGCTGCTGGCGAAGCTGATGCGGAAAGCGTGGTTCTATTTTCAGCCGCGCGTAGGGAGCCCGTCGTGGAACATGCAGTATGCGTTCCGCGGGCATATTGTGGTGCTCTGCGATCAGCATACCGCGTCGGATGGCGAGGCATTTACAGAGGGGTTCAAACGGCTGGGCCTCGGTAAGGTGATCGGGATGCGGACATGGGGCGGCGAAGTGTGGCTGAGCTTCAGCAATACGCAGGCGGATAACGGGATTGCTTCGGCGGCGGAACTGGGCGTGTATGGGCCAGAGGGGAAGTGGCTGATCGAAGGGCATGGAGCGGAGCCGGATACGGCGGTGGATGATCTGCCACATGGAAGTTTTGCGGGGAACGATGAGCAGTTGCAGGCCGCGCTGAAGTTGTTGAAGGAAGAGATCAAGGCTGATCCGCGGCCTGTTCCTGAGCATCCGGGTTATCCGAATAAGTCGTTCAAGGGTCCAGATGCGAATTGATGATTCAGTTCCCAGTCTCCCACCCATCATACGATGAGACTGTGCGATGGATGGGGCACCCAGCTTTTGCTGCACGTGAGCAACTGAGAGCATTTCGACCGCGATCGAGCTGGACAAAGAAAGGGCCGCTGCACCTTCAGCAGATGCAGCGGCCATTGATTTTAGAAAGATGATGTTCGGAGTTATTCGCCTTTGTCAGTGTTGGCCGGGGCGGGGTGAACGACGCGGTAGGTGGAGCCACCGTGGGACCAGACGAGGAGGAGGATGTCCTTTCCGGCTGGAATCGTGCGGACGTCGTCTGCAAACTGCTGCGCGTTCTGCACTGGTTTGCGGTTGACTTCCTGAATGACGTCGCCGGGAGCGAGGCCTGAGTCGTCTGCCGGGCTGCCGGGGCGGACGCTCTCAACTGCGGCACCCTTGACTTGCGCGGGGATGTTCATCTGGCCGCGCACATCATCGCTGAGATCGCCAACGGAGACGCCGAGCTTTCCACGCTTCTGGGAGCCGTTGCCTTGGTTTTCGGCAACCTGCTTGTCGCCTTTGAATTCACCGACCTTCACGGTCAGATTCTCCGGTTTGCCGTCGCGAAGGATGCCGAGTTTGATGTCGGATCCAGGAGCGGTCTGGCTGACGGCGACCTGGAGCGCGCTGCCGTTCTTGATTTTGGTTCCGTTAAGTTCGCGGAGGACATCACCGCGCTTGAGGCCGGCTTCACTTGCAGGTGAGTCAGGTGTTACCTGGCTGACGATGGCGCCGGTGGCATCGGGCAGGTTGAAGAAGCTGGAGTTGTCGGGCGTGACATCGTTCATGCTGATGCCCAGGTATCCGTGATGCACTGTGCCGTCCTTGATGATTGACTCGGCGGAGTGACGGACGATCTGCGAAGGAATTGCAAAGCCAGCGCCGGCGAACGAACCGTTGTTGGTGATGATGAAGGTGTTGATGCCGACCAGTTCGCCGTGTGCATCGACGAGCGGACCGCCGGAGTTGCCGGGGTTGATGGCGGCGTCGGTCTGGATGTAGTCGCCGGGTTTGCGCGGATCGTCAGTGTACGGATTGGGCCGATCGAGCGCGCTCACGATGCCACGCGTGACCGAGAATTGGAAGTAGCCGAAGGGGCTGCCGAAGGCGAGGACTGTCTGGCCCGGGTGCAGCTTTGTGGAATCGCCCCATGCAACGGTGGGGAGATTGCTAGCGTTGATTTTGATTACGGCGAGATCGTTGAGCTTGTCGACACCAATGAGTTTCGCAGGGTAGACGCGACGATCATTGAGCGTGACTTTGATCTGGGTTGCGTCGTTCACGACGTGGTTATTGGTGATGATGTAGCCGTCGGGCGAGATGATGATGCCGCTGCCGATGCCGCGCTCGAGCTGCTGCTGTTGAGGCATCTGGCCGCGGCCCATCGGGCCCATCGGTCCAAAGAAGCGGCGGAACTCAGGCGGGATGGCATTCTGCGGGATGCCATTGCCATGGCCGGAGTCCTGCGTGTTGTCATCATCGTTATCGACGTCCTGGGCGTTGACGCGTGCGGTGACCGCGACGTTGACGACAGCGGGCGTGACGCGGGCTGCGACGGCTTCGACGGCATTGTCGAGCGAGACGAGCGAGGAGACGGAGTTGTCGTCCATGGGGGCCGCGCCGTCGAGGCCGCCCAGGTGAGCGGAGGCATGGGCGGTGTGACCAACGAGGAAGGCAAAGCCGAGGACTACGGAGGCGGCGGCTGCCGCCGGTGCTCCGAACTTCCTGGCCTTGGTAATTAATGAATTAGTTGTTTCAGACATGAGTGATTCTCCATCGGCATTTGAAGTTGAACTTACAGTTGAATTACGAACCAGCCGTCGCGAACCAGTGCAGTTGCGGGCTGAGTGGAACTTGAATTCTGGTTTGCGGGCACCACGTGCAAGATGAGTTGCGTGACGGTGTATTGATTCGCCGGCGCCGGAGTGTGATTCTGGTTTCCGGACGAAGGGGCAGGCACGCCGGTTGGGGACGTGCGGTCGGTGTTGATGCCAGTTGTATTGGTTGCTGGATTCTGGGCAGCGGCCGTGTCCGGTTCATGGTCGGAGACGGTTTGGGGAGCGCGGCTGAAGGTGGAGACCTGCTCCCACGCTGCGACGACGACCCACTGCTGTGATTGGGGACTGGCTGAGATAACACGATCACCGGACCGATCGGCCTTGGCGATTTGCTGAGCGCTGGATGATGCCACGTGGTTGGCCCGAGTGTCGGTTCCAGATGAAATGCGCTTGCGTGCGTTTGCGACGGGATGTGCTTCAGGCAGGACAGCTCTTGCTGGAATGGCGCGATAGTTTGCAGGGAGCGTCACCTTCGCGTCAGCGTTTTCGCGGGCGAGCAATGCTGCGAGTTCCACCTGGCGAGCGGGTGTCATGGCTTGCGTGTTGTGCTTTGGAACGAAGGCCACGAGTTGCGGGACGCGCGCCATCTCAACGGAGCCGGCAACGAGCATGGAGCCGAGCGCGGCGAATAAAGCGGCAGCGGCGGTTCGGCTCATCGTGTGCTTGTGGAGGAGGATGCGATGAACGCGGTGAACGAGCTCGGAGCGGCGGTGCCAAGCACCGAGGGAGAGGGCTTCAGCACGGCGCTCGAGACCACGCTCGGCAAGGCTGGCGAGGCAAGCGGCATAGGCGCGTGGAGCGTTGGTGAGGCGTATGACGCCTTCATCACAGGCCATTTCGCGCTCGCGGCAGAGGCGATGCTCGATCCAGGCGAGAGCGGGGTTCAGCGGGAAGATGACAAGGCTGAGTTTCTGGAGAAGGTTGGTCCAGTCATCGTGGCGGCGGAGGTGCTCGGCTTCGTGGAGGACGATCTGTTGGAGTTCGCACGGTGTGACACGGGCCAGGAGCCACTCGGGAATGAGGATGCGCGGCGAGAGAAAGCCGATGACGCTGGGGCGATCGAGCATGCGCGTGGTGCAGATTGCGATGCGCTCGATTGCGATGTGCCGGGCGTGATGCGTGTCAAGAGCGGCGGAGAGTGATTCGCTGAACTGAACCGGCTGGGCGGTCTTCCACAACCGACGCAGCCGGATGGAATGCACGGCGAGGTCGGCCGCGCGAATGAGAGAAGCGAGGATCCAGAGAGCGGCGATAGCAAAACCCCACCGGGAATCGAGTTGGAGCAATGCGTGTGTTGAGGTTGGGCCAATGGCTGGATCGGATATAGAGGCCGATTCCATGCTTTCGCCGAAGTGGAGAAGCGGCAGAAGAGGCAATGCAACGGCCAGTGAGAAGGCTGCGGTCCACAGGGCAAAACGATGCGCGGCAGAAATGCGGGGCATCAGACGCGTGGCGATCTCGAGCGCGCAGACGATTGCTGCGCTCTGCCAGATGGAGGTAACGAGAGTGGATCCCGCATTGGTTGCGAACGATTGCCACTGCGCGGCAAGCCAGGCCCATGTTGCAGGAGCGGTGACGGCAAGTTCGGCGAAGATGGCAGTGTGCATGGCTAGAGTTCGTCGACCTCCTGCGAACCTGCGGACTTGGTGGAGGCTTCGGATTCATCGAGAGAGGCGGAGTTGATGGCGGCTTTCAGGCGATTGAGTTCTTCGCGGGAGATGTCGCCCTCGCCGAGCAAGGAGAGCAACAGCTGTTCTCGGGAGTTGCCGAAGAAGCGGCTCAGGATGTGTTTGACTTCGGTGCGACTGGCTTCGTGTTCGGCGATGAGCGGGCGGTAGATGAAGGCGCGGCCTTCCTGGCGGTGCTGGACGTAGCCCTTCTGCTCAAGGATGCGGATGGTGGTGAGGACGGAGTTGTAGGCCAGGGTCTCACCTTGAGGAATGGCTGAGACGAGGTCGTTTACGGCCGATTCGCCGCGGCGCCAGAGAATTTTCATCAATCTGAGCTCGGCTTCGGTTAACGTATTCGATTTCTTTGGAGGCATTTTCTAAGCAATTGATTCGATTGGTACTCAGGCCTTGTCTGGATCTTGCTTCCACTGGTATAGACGCAGAACTAATGGATTAGTTACCACAACAGAGCAGGAAATTTCAAGGCTGCTGCCGGGTTGGGCAGAAGTGGCTTTGCGCGACTATATTGATTAGATTGCCGGAGTACTTCCGGCTGCATTCCAAGGCTTTTACATTCCAGGATTTTTATAGGAGGAGCACAATGCCACCTCTCTCCGAGCACGAAATTAAGTCGAAGCTTGTAACGGTTCCGGACTGGCAGATCGAGTCCGGCGAGCTGGTGCGGACGTTTCTGTTCAAGGATTTTCGGGCATCGCTGGCGTTTGTGAACAGGGTGGGCGATGCGGCAGAGCGGGCGGGGCATCACCCGGATATTGATATTCGCTACAACAAGGTTCGGCTGGCGCTGGTGACGCACGATGCGGGTGGGATTACGGAGAAGGATTTCGATCTGGCGGCGGCGGCGGATAAGTTCTGCTGACTGCTACGAGGTGCAGCTGCGAGAGAGGTTACGCTCTGGGTTTCGGCATCGGCGTGGGGTGCTGTGCTGGCTGCTGATCGCAACGTCTGTTTGTTTCAGCCTGGCGCAAGAGGAAGCTCAAACAGCGCAAGGCGCTCCGGTGGTTCTGGCTCCGACGCCGGCGAACGCGGATCCGGCATTTGAGGTGGCGACGATCAAGCCGAGCGATACTTCGGCTCCGCATGGGACGTTTCTGAAAACCGACGGACGTCATTCGATTGCGTACAACTTTGCTGTGCGGGACCTGATCTGTTTTGTGTACGGCGTGCACAAGAGCCAGATTGTCGGCGGTTCGAAGGCTCTGCTGGAAACGCACTTTGATATTGATGGCGTGCCGGATATCGATGGGCATCCGAACATCGGGCAACGAAAGATCATGTACCGAAAACTGCTGGAGTCGCGGTTCAAGCTGGCGTTTCATCGAGAGAAGCAGGAGTTGCCAGCTTATGCAATTGTCGTGGCGAAGGGCGGCCCGAAGTTGAAGAAGACGGAGCGCAAGCCGGGGGAAGGCACTGTTTTCTCGTTGGATCGGCAGATTGTTCTTGAGGTGCGGAATGCGTCGATGAGCGACTTTGCACATGGGATGCAGGAGGCGATTCTGGACAAGCCGGTGGTGGACGAGACGGGACTGCCGGATCGATACGACTTTGATCTGAAGTGGACTCCAGATGAGGGCCAATTGAGCAGTGTGCCCGGAGTTGAAGATCACCATGATCCGAATGGCCCGCCGGGGTTGTACACGGCGATTCAGGAACAACTGGGGTTGAAGCTTGAATCGAAGAAGGCGCTGGTGGAGGTGCTGGTGATCGATCGCCTGGAGATGCCTTCGGCGAACTGATGCGAGTGTTGGGACGCGTTGTCCGCTGGCGAAAACCTCTTGTCACGTACGCACAGGGTCCAATGGCTTAGTGCGATCGCTCGTATACGTTCATGTTTTGCATGACACTCTTGAGCACCTTTCCTCCGCATTGACCGGGAGCGTGCTCATAAAGAGCCCGCGCGTCTTGCTCCCCGCTCTCCCGAAAGAGCGCTTGGCTTCCCATTTCGAGGCGCATGTCGGCAATACTTCGGACTTCAAGACTGTGCACCGTAGCGTCTTGGGACCTCGCGTCTGCTCTGCCCTCCGCGATATCGGTGACGCTCTTGTCGTAAATATTGGGACATGATTGCCCGAGCGTTCTATTCATTGCAGCGATATAGGACATGACCTGCCACCGGAGTTCTGCGATGCACTCGAGGTGGCCCGTATCTAACGCGCGCACGATGTCCGCGTTGACGAACTGTACACTTTTCATCGGCCAACTCTGGGCGCTTTCATTGCACAACTGCTGCCGGGCCATGGCCTTTTTAGCATCCGCATTCATCGGCTGATCGCGTGTGGTGGTCGGGGGTGAGCCTTGTCCGATTGCAGCGCCCTTGCCGCCGCCCACGATGCCGGCTAATCCGGCTGCACTCTGTTGAGGCACTGGCGCGACGGAGGGCACGGGCTCCGGTTGTGCCGTGAACGTCTCCGAATACGAAGCGTTGCAATGATTTTGCGTGTGGCCGGTCAGGGTTCCCGTCCTCGAATCGAACTTTCCATCGAACACATTCATTGCCAATCGAATAGGCCGTCCGTTGATCTCATTCAGCCATTGGCCGGGGGCAAGATGAAATTCTCCTGAGTCTGGGCGATAGGTTCCGGCGACACTGTAATGAATTATGCCGTGGTTCAAATCATCGGGGAGGTTCAGCTGGACAACTCCCTTTAGCGAAGTGCCGCTTGATTCGAGCGTGAGTTTAAAGACGCCGCCACCACTATTCAGGTTTCCGCAGAAAAACTCGCCCGAATAGATTCCATCGATCGTGCCGCCCGCAACCTGACCGGCAGGGTCGACGTGCTTCCATTGGGTATCAATGAGTGTGTACTCACGAACGCGTTCCTGCGGCACACCGCGCCAGCGATCGCTTTCGCCCGCAAGCTTCCATTGTCCTGTACGATTCACCTCGGAACCGCGAGAGCCCTTCACGGATTCACGAGACGGAACTTCTTCACAAACGTTGACCATTCTTGAGCTCACATGGACCGTGTTGGTGAGATACAAATGCCACGCGGCGGTGATCTCGTCGAGTGTAGAACTCGAGACGAAGACCTCGCTCACATAGACCTTGAACTTAGTGCTGTACTGGATGCCCCGGGGTGGCGGCTCACCGACTTGTTCCATGCAGTAATAGCTCCGCTGAAAGCGTCTTTCTCCGCTCTGGCTTGCGACTTGGACTGATGCGGCACCGGGTGTCAGAGGTCTGGAAGCTGCAAAGGAAGCTGTGCCCGTATCGCGGTTGTACTGAACAGCGGAGGGCTGTGGCCTTGGCTGGACGGTGCGCGACCGATCTTGTGGAGGGGGCGCACCGGTGTTTGCGGTCCTGGTGGGAGCAGGGTTCTCCCGTATCGCCTCGAACGGTCCGCACATTCCGTTCGTAATCAAACCTTCCACTCTTCCCGCCCCGGGCTCGAACTGACCCCTGATGCCAACCATCATGTAACCGGGCGGCGGAGGCGTTTTCCATGCAACTGGTTCAACATGGAAGTTGCCGCCCTCATCGTAGCTGCCCTTCAGACTGTAGCTGTAGGCACGGTCATGCGATTGCGGCGGCACATAGAACGTGAATAGGCCTTCAACCGCATGTTCGTCCGTCGCTCTAAGCGAAAGCTTGAGAGTTCTCGGTCCCTGCCCGCAGGTGTACGTGCCGTTGTAAACGCCATCGATGGCGCCCGGCTGCGTGATCTGGGCCCGCGCCAGGGTGAAACCGGCGAAGCACAACAACTGAGCAATGCAAACCGACCGGCAAAGAGCGAAGAGCGCGCGCGAGTCGCGTTCCATATGGCCTCCTATGCAGATGAGCTGCACCCATTCGAGAAATGGAATGCAACGCATATACAACCCGACAGAACTGGAATGAGCGAGAAAAGCGGGGGAAGCTTCCCATGCTCCGGACAAGTCCGGCAAAATCATACGCCGCTTTTCTGCGGAATAGGGATCAAAGAAAGGGGTGATCTGCAATTGGGTTGCATCCCGGCGTAGAGCGAGTTTGGGGTATTGTTCGCGAGGCTTGGAAAATCGGTTGTCCGATGGTGGACACTGGCTTTCGCGTGTGAACACGATTCCGCAAGCAGGTGTTTCCGATTGCGCTGAAAGGAATCTGTTTACGCCCGTTTGGGAATGGCCCGATGGTTGCAGTCTCTTGCGGGAAGCAGGGAGGCCGCGCCGTGTCCAAATTTGCTCAGGATATGAAATTCGCCGTAAGGCATTTGCTGAAGAGCCCGGGGTTTACGTGCGTGGCCGTCTTGATTATGGCGTTGGGGATCGGGGCGAACACGGCGATTTTCAGCGTGGTGCGGGCTGTTCTGCTGGAACCTTTGCCGTTTCAGGACCCGGATCGGCTGGTGCAACTGTGGCATGTGCCGCCACAGTCGAGCTTTCCGGGGATGACGCGGTTCGCGGTGTCGGCCGCGAATTTTCTGGATTGGCAGAAGCAGAACTCCGTGTTCAGCCAGATGGCGCTCTACAGTGGAGGCTCGTTCGACGTAACGGGGCGCGGCAAAGCAGAGACGATCAAGGCAGGCCGAGTGACGGCGGGGTTCTTCTCTGTGCTCGGGGTGCAGCCAATCTATGGGCGCGTGTTTTTGCCGGAGGAGGACCAGCCGGGGCGCAACAAGGAACTGATTCTCAGCTACAAGACGTGGCAGACGAAGTATGCGGCCGATCCGAACGTCGTCGGGAGAACTGTGACGCTGGATGGCTCTCCTTACGTGATCGTGGGCGTGATGGGGCCGAAGATGACGAAGCCCGATTTCGCCGAGGTGTGGACGCCTTTGGGCATGACTGCCGACGAGGCAGCGGTTCGGGGCGAACATCATTTCATGGCGATCGGGAGGTTGAAGCCGGGAGTGAGCATCGCGCAGGCGCAAGCCGAGATGAATACGATTTCGCACCGGCTGGAACAGTCGTACCCGGCGGATGACAAGGGCTGGGGAGCATCGGTGATATCGATGCGCGAGGACCTGGTGGGCGATGTGCGACCGGCGTTGTTGATGATGCTGGGAGCCGTGGGATTTGTGTTGCTGATTGCTTGCGCCAACGTGGCAAACCTGACCTTCGCTCGTGTATTTGGGAGGCGGAAGGAAGTTGCGATTCGCTCTGCCTTAGGGGCGAGCCGGGGCAGGATTGTGCAGCCGCTACTGACCGAGTCGGTGATTATGGCAGTCGGCGGAGGAGCGCTGGGGCTTGTGTTTGCGCACTTTGGGATCGAACTGCTGGTGAAGTTTTTTGCCGATAAGCTGCCGCGCATGGGCGATATCGGACTGAGCCAGTCGGTGCTGTGGTTTGCGCTTGGGCTTTCGATTCTCACAGGGCTCTTGTCAGGGCTGCTACCTGCATTGAGCATGATCAAGGGCGATGTGAATGAGGCGCTGAAGCAGGGGTTGGGGCGGCTGGACGCAGACAGCGGAACCAGCATCACGCGGTCGGCGCTGGTTTCCATCGAAGTGGCGCTGTCGATTGTGCTGCTGATCGGCGCGGGACTGATGCTGCGCAGTCTCTGGAGCCTGCAGAATACGAATCCAGGGTTTGATGCGCGCAATGTGTTGACGATGGCGCTGGAGGTTCCGCGGAACCAATTCACGAAACCTGCGGAGGAGCATCAATTTCTCGGTCAGGTGCTTCAGCGGATTCGTGCGCTGCCCGGAGTTGAATCGGCGGGAGGTGTAGATGATTTGCCGCTCGCGGGTGGCTCCAACCAGCCAGTTGCAGTGGAGGGACGGCCTGTGGTTCCGATGTCGGAGCAACCGGAAGTTTCTGTTCGCGAGGTGACGCCTGGGTATTTCGAGTCGATGAGGATTCCGTTGCTCGAGGGAAGGCGCATCGAGGACAGCGACACAGCGGACGGCAATGCCGTGGTGGTGATCAGCAAAGCGATGGCGAACCAGTTCTGGCCAAATGCAAGCCCGATTGGACATCACCTGAAGCTGACGTTCTTCCCCGGCAAGGAGCGCACGGTTGTGGGCGTGGTGGGGGATGTGAAGCAGGACGGGTTGGATAGCACTGCGGGGATTGCGACGCTTTACTGGCCTCGGGCGCAAGTCGGGGACTCGGCCATGGGACCGTGGCGCTCGTTTGGATTGT
>Ga0157369_10001421_pt1 | contig 29409 bp, 26 predicted proteins | sample C25metaG_FD_113461 | JGI IMG/M metagenome (GOLD analysis project Ga0157369, IMG submission 113461) | Corn rhizosphere microbial communities from Kellogg Biological Station, Michigan, USA - C2-5 metaG | ecosystem: Host-associated > Plants > Roots > Rhizosphere > Soil | place: USA: Michigan... | reverse complement strand
TCAGTTTCAGCAACTCCCGATAGCGTCGCACATTCTAGAGACGACGCAAACATCCGAATGGTTACGATCTAATTGGGACAGTCCACTAGTACCGGACCCGTCATGGACGGAATCACGGATTGCGGAAACAATTGGCCGAACACATTGTTGTGCGTGGCGCGGTTCACCTGACCGAGAAAATCCGCTCGGGGTAGATAGCTTGTCCGCGCCAGGTTGATTCCGGCTGCGGCAGCCGAAACTTGTTCCATGGAGCTTCGAACGGCAGGGTACTTGTCCAACGCTTGTTGCACGGCTTGCGGCATCGTTAAAGCAGGTTGTTGCTGCGCGGCAGCAATGATTTGGGTGCAGCAAAGCAAGAGAGGCATACGTATTCGTCTATTCACGGCTCTATTCGATCTATCTGTTCCTCAATTTTGGTCAGCTTGCACCGGATCACGGCAGCGCCTGCTCACCGGTTAACTCCCTGAGAAGCAACGCAACCCGTTCAGAGATGGCCCGGCTTGCATTTTTATAGTTGTTGCTTGGGGATGGGATATTCCAGTCCTGAAGCTTGTCCGCCGCAAATGCTTTTGAGGTGGGCAACGCACATCCGAGCGTAATGATGCGGTCTGACCTTAAGGCGTCGTCTTCGCCAAGCAGTTTCGGTTGCCAACCGCGAATATTCAAGCCCTCGGCGGCCAGCCCACTAGTTATGTAAGGCGGTATTTCCTTGTCGGGATGGACGCCCCGAGCGATGGCCCGATACGGCAATCCGTTTCTTGCCGCCACGTCGTTAAAGTGAGCGGCAGCAATGATACTCTTCGCGCTACCGTGCTCACAGATGAAAAGTATCGTGTGGGCTTGGGCACCCTGAGTCGGAGCCGGTTGAGCGAGAACGGAAACGCTTGGAAGCAGGAGCAAACTGCTAACGATTAAAAAGGACACCGCGAGCCGATTCGTGTGCATGGCAAAGTTCTCCGGTCGTGCCTCGAATTAATGACGCATTGCAGAGTTTTGTTTCCCGAGTTGGTCCAGAGCCGCCTTAAAACCCGTGGCCAGTTTCTCGACCGGCCCAGTTCCCCAGTAGTGCAGGAAATAGATCGTAGGCTGTCCCGTCGTCATGTGATTGTGAATCGCCACGACATTCAGACCGTTGCTTCGAAGCGCTTTCAAGACAGGCGTAATTTCTTGTGAAAGCATGGCCACGTCCCCGGCAACTTCCGCATTCGAATCGCTGCCGAAGAAGGCCGCCCAGGTATTGAGCCCCATTCGGGCGTTGATCTTGGCCCCCATTTCGGTAAGGTGCAAATCATCGCGGCCTACGGTGATCTTGTAAACTGGACCGCTCTGCTCACCCTCGTGGCCAACGACAGTCGCAATCTTCTTTGTGTCGATTTCACCGGCTGAAACGCCTGCATTCCCACCGGATACGGTGCTCTTGTGCTGCGGCGATCCATGGCCAATCAGATCGAGCGCCGGTTTCGCCTCTCGGGCGAGGTCCGCTGCCAGGCCGTGACCATGAACATGCATGTAAAACAGTCGCGGGCTCTCAAAGAAAAAGTGGTTGTGCAACGCCGTGACTTCCAGCCCGTTATCAAGCAGCGCCGACATGACGGGGTTCACTTCGTCTTCTTGAAGGACGAGATCGCCCATCATGACGTCCATCCCACCCTCGCCTTTCGTCATCGCCAGCCAACCTCCGAACCCGAAAGCTGTGGGAGTAGCAATTCCATCGATACTCACCTTCAAATCGTTACGGGGAATATTGATCTTCAGAACGTTACTTTTGTAATCACCTTTTTTGCCGAGCGTCTGCAAGACACTGGCATAATCGGCCGGCATTTCCTGGGCGGAAGCCACAGTTGCGGCCAGGATCAGAATCGCAGCGAAGCTGCTCAGTTTCATAATTACTCCTTCACTTGGTTTCATGTGATGCAGATCTCTCCTTGCACTCCGCATAGAGTGCGTCGTAAAGAATGAACTCTCGATCCAGAAGGTCGTGATCGCTTAGGTCGGGCTTGCTAAAACCGTGTGCGATCCAGCGCAGACCCTCGCCAGCGGGGTGCGGATTCGATGGATGTGTATCGGCAGCACGTACGATTTCCGCAAGGAGCCGAAGAGCCGGATCGTCGAGTCCAAATTTCTTCAAAATGGAATCGAACGAAACGTCTTCCCCTTTGTGCCCTAGATCGCATCCCGGTACGTCGTAGACGAATCCATCCGAAATTTTGCTCCAGTCCGTATCCTTTGGGAGAAAGACAAATTCCGCGCCCGGATCGATAAATTGCGTGATGAGCCACGGGCAGGCTACCCGATCTACCTTGACGTGCTCTCGCGTGATCCACTTCATTCGAGTGACCTCCTTTGTCCCGCGATCGTGAAGTCATCGAAATAGGTGACACTATCGGCTTTTGTCCAGAGGCCGATCTTGCCAGATTTTTGGAATGTCGTGTCTTCGGCTTCGAACAGGCGCTCCTGATTTAAGAAAACGGCAATTTTGACGCCGCTGAACGTCACCCTGAGTGTGTTCCAACGTCCGCTTGGAATCAGGTGCTTTATTCCATAAGACCGGGACGAAAGACCTTTCGGCGCAATCGAAGCTCGAACGCCGTTTTCGACCTTGTACAGCACGACATTGTTTTCGAGAGCGTTCGCGCGAACGATGTAGTAATTGTTGGGGTCCTGGTAACGCCATACGATTCCGGCGGCCTGGTCTATGGAGCCATCTACGGTCTTGAAAGCAACACTCAGCTCGCCATCCTGTAACGATGCTCTGTTCCAAACCGCCAATGGAAATCTGCCGGCGGTTCTGTCTCGAGATAGCTGTGCAAGCACGTTTGGCGCACTGGGCGCCGATTCGTCACGAACGATTTCCCAGCGCGGCGGCGCTCCTGCATGCGTCATGGCAGCCGTCCAGTCGACAGGAAGTTTGCCTGGAACCGCTTTGTCGAATCCGATCGACTCGGAATGCGCAACGCCGATTGACAACATCGAGATGAGCGCGAGCAGAATCCGCATCCGATTACCGTTCCTGACCCAATGTGCAACATAATTCTGAGGATTCTATGAGTAAATGTCGGATACTCATGAATTCCTCAGAAAGCAGGGGGATACTACAACCAGAGACGCGGAAAGCTAGTGTGATCATCCGCATTCTCACAATGCTCGTGTATGAAATGGCTCGCTTGGTTTTTCGCTTTTGTCGCAGGTGCCCTGATCACTTGCCAAGTCGGCAGCAATAGTCAGTTAAAAAAGAGTCTAGGACAGCCACTCCCGGCATTGCTTGTGAACTACGCCTTGGGCATTGCCGCAGTATTTCTTTATACGTCCCTCAAGCAAGTATCTATTCCATCCGCAGGGAAAGTTTTCCAAACCCCGTGGTGGGGATGGCTCGGTGGACTTTTTGGCGCAATTTACGGGCTGACAGCGATCGTTCTTGCGAGCCGGTTAGGAGCAGCGACGCTGACGGCGGTTGTTGTTACCGGCCAGCTTGCATGTTCTGTGGTTCTCGATCACTTTGGTTGGCTTAGTTTTGACATTCACCCGGCAAGTTTGCCCCGCATCACTGGATGCGTTTTGATGGTGATTGGTCTGATATTGATCGCCAAATTCTAAAGCAAATGGATCTGAAAGGTGGATCTAAAATTCCTGAGCAGAGCCAGCACTTGCCAGCGCTTGACCGATTAAGCGGAGTTTTATGAGAGCGGCGATGCGGATTCTCATCGTGGAAGACGACCAAAAACTCGCGCGTCAACTTCAAAAAGGCTTGGCAGAACAAGGCCATACCGCAATGTTGGCCTTCGAAGGACATCACGGGCTACGTGCGGCGCAATCCGAGCCATTCGATGTGTTCGTCCTCGACGTGATGCTGCCCGGTATGGACGGGTTTTCGCTAGTCCGCCGTCTGCGCGCAGTGGGATCGACTACGCCCATCCTGCTGCTCACGGCCCGAGACACAGCGGAGGATATTGTGATGGGACTCGAAGCCGGAGCCGACGACTATCTAACGAAACCATTTTCCCTTAAGGTCCTTGTGGCACGGCTCCGTGCACTTTCAAGGCGCAAGCAAGTGGAGCCGAGCACGCAGTTGCACATGGCGGATCTTACTCTAGATCCCGCCAAGCACGAGGTGAAGCGCGCGGGTGTTTCGATTCAACTTACTCCCAGAGAATTTGAGTTTCTGGAACTGCTTTTGAGGAATTCCGGGCGCGTGCTCACGAGGAACCGGCTCATCGAAGCCGTCTGGGGCAGCGAACGTGACGTCGAAAACAACACGGTGGACGTTTTTATTCGCCAGCTCCGGACGAAACTGGAGCCGCCTGGGACGGCTAGACTTATTCACACAATCCGTGGGATTGGATATACACTGCGCGAGGAAGAGCCGGCTTGAAAAGGCATTCCATCGGATTTCGGCTTGCTGCCTGGTATGCCGTCGTATTTGCTGGCGGCCTTGCGGCTTTCAGCCTGGCGATCTGGTTCGCCATGCGCGCGACCGTTTATCACGCGATAGATGATGAGCTTCGGGATCGCGTCCAAGGCGTTCGGGCATTCATGGATCGCCAGATTTCGGCGTTGTCGATACCGGAGATCCGCGATGAGTTTCGTGAGCACTCCGTTCTCGGGCCGGGTGGCGACCTTTTCCAAGTTTGTGATGCACAGGGACAGTGGTTATATCGATCCGTGCCGCTCGAGAGCAACAACGTGCCGATTGAAAAACCATCTGATTTAAAACGGCCAACGTTCGTGATGACTCAGGTGGCAGACCGCCCACTTCGTTTCTATTCCGAACGAATCCTGGTCAACGGTCAACCGTACACGGTGCAAGTAGTAGCTCCCATGCACGAGGCGTTTGAAGCCATCGAGGCATTTGGCCTCATTTTGATCCTCGCGGTTCCAGTGCTCCTGATCGCAGCTAGCGCGGGAGGTTATTGGATCAGCAAACGCGCGCTCGATCCAGTAGATGAGATATCTCGGGCTGCGCAGCGGATCAGTATTGAGAATTTGGCGGACCGGCTGCACGTACCCGAAACGGGAGACCAGCTTCAGCGACTGACGGAAACACTCAATCAGATGTTTTCCAGGCTCGAAGGGTCAGTGCGTAGAATGAAACAGTTCACGGCGGATGCTTCGCACGAACTGCGTGCGCCCATTGCTCTGATTCGAACCACTGCCGAAGTCACGGTGCAAAGGAGAAACCGGGAAGCCAACGAGTATCTAGAGGCATTGGAGGACATCCTGGAGGAATCCGAGCGAACATCGCAGGTAGTAGACAGTCTGATGCTCCTGGCGCGCGCGGATGCAGGCAAGGAGGTTCTCGAGCGTGGGCCTGTGGATGCTTGCTCGATATCCCGCGCCGCGGTCGAACAAGGAGAAAAGCTGGCCCGCATCAGGGAGCTCGACTTTTCCGCCTCCATCCCAGACGAGCCCGTATGGATTCACGCCGATGCCGAAGCGCTTCGTCGCGCGCTTTTGATACTGATCGATAATGCCGCCAAGTACACTCCCGAACGAGGGACGGTGCGATTCGATCTATCGACGAACGACGGAGTTGCAAAATTCAGCGTTACTGACACAGGAATCGGGATCGCACCGGCTGATCTCCCGCACATTTTTGACCGCTTCTGGAGAGCAGATAAGGCTCGTTCGCGTTCACAAGGAGGAGCGGGCCTCGGTCTATCCATCGCCAAATGGATTGCGGAAAGCCACGCAGGGTCAATCACTGTAGCAAGTGACGCCGGCAAAGGGTCCGTTTTCTCTATCAACGTACCTCTGGAGAAGCAATGCTAGGCTCGGTCCCGCACCCAGGCACCGCTGCGTCAAAACGGCCGGGGCTCGCTCTTCTGCATCGTTTTCTTCTCAATCTGTATGTGGTGCTGTTTGTTCCCGCAGTTGCTTCGGCACAGACGGCTGCCCTTCGTGGTGAAGTCGTCGACCAGAGTGGCGCAGTCGTACCAAAGGCCGCCGTCACGTTGACCGCTGCATCTGGGCTCGTGAGGAAAACGGCTGCGGCCGAAAACGGCTTCTATTCCTTTGCCGGTTTAACACCCGGCCAGTACACGGTACACGCAGCAGCTCCGAAACTGGAGCAAGAACCCGTTCAGATCGTTCTCCAGCCTGGCACCCAAACTCTGCGGCTCGAATTGAAAGTGGCCGCGGTGCGGCAGCAGACCTCGGTTCAGGAGAACGCAAATACATCCGTCAGCACGGAATCGGTGAACAACCGTCAGCGCTTGTTCTCAGAGGAAAAGATCTAGAGTCGTTAGCCGATGATCCGGAGGATCTCGGCGCGGATCTCCAGGCGCTGGCCGGGCCGTCTGCAGGGCCGGGCGGCAGTTCCATCTTTATCGACGGATTCAGCGGCGGTCAGCTTCCCTCCAAGGATGCGATTCGCGAAATCAGAATCAACCAGAACCCTGTTTCGCCGGAGTATGACAAGTTGGGTCTGGGACGAATCGAGATTCTCACCAAGCCGGGCGCGGATAAATTCCACGGTACCGGCTACTACAACTTCGGCGATGATGTCTGGAATTCCAGGAATCCTTACGCAGCGCAAAAAGCGCCGTTCTTGCTGAAGGAATATGGCGGCAGCCTGCAAGGTCCGCTGAGCAGGGTTGCGTCGTTTTTTCTTACCGTCAATCGCGCCTCCATTGACAATGGCGCGATCATCAACGGGACAACTTTGGACCCGAATACGCTCTCGATCATTAATCCGTATACGCAGGTGTTCCGGATTCCGCAACGCAGGATTCGAGTGAGCCCGCGCGTTGATTACCAATTGACACCAATCGACACTCTTTCGATCCGCTATGCCTTTTCTGACGCGGATATCGAGCATTCCGGAGTGGGGGGCTTCAATCTGGTGCCTACCGGTATCCACAATCACGGGACTGATCACACTGCACAAATTGCCAATACGGTTGTTCTGGGCGCGAATGCTTTAAATGAAACCAGGTTCCAGTCCTACCGGGCCAGTATTTCCAGCATCTCTGAGGACAATAGTCCCCGTCTAGATGTTTTGAATTCATTCATCGGGGGTGGTGCTCAAGTCGGAAACGCGTTCAATACACTCGATACGTACGAGCTGCAAAATTACACAACGGTAACTCACAATGCCCACACATTGCGTTTTGGTGTACGCGCGCGTGCGGGAATGCTGGACAATACTTCTCCCATCAACTTCGGAGGGAGCTACACATTCGGAGGCAGATTGGCGCCGGAACTGGATGCAAATAACCAACCAGTGCTCGATTTGTCCGGCCAGCCGCAACTCGTCAATATCAATTCGATTGAGAGCTATCGCCGCACTGTACTCTTCCAGCGGATGGGCATTCCAGCGGCTCAGATTCGGACTCTCGGAGGAGGCGCCTCTCAGTTCACCATCAATGCCGGAACACCATCCCTTTCGGTGAATCAGGAAGACGTTGGCATATTTCTTGGCGATGATTGGCATGCGAGACGAAATCTCACGCTCAATCTCGGCCTCCGATATGAGTGGCAGACGAATCTGCACGATTGGAAAGATATAGCACCGCGCTTCGGACTCGCTTGGGCTCCCGCCGGCGGCAAAGCGGGCTCGACGCCCAAGACCGTAATCCGGGCCGGCTTCGGCATGTTTTATCGGCGCTTCGATATATCCGATCTACTGACAGCGAGACGGTACAGCGGCATCGTGCAACAGCAATATGTAGTCACGAATCCGGACTTCTTTCCTTCTATTCCCTCAGTTTCCTCTCTGGTGAACTCGCGCTCGCCACAACCAGTTGAACAATGGGGCGCCGACCTCCGCGCGCCGTACGTTATGGAATCCGCGGTCGCTGTGGAGCGCCAGCTACCAGGCCATACGACTGTTGCGCTCACTTACGTCAACGCACACGGCTTGCATCAGTTTTTGACGAATGACATCAATGCGCCTCTGCCTGGCTCCTACAATCCTCAAGTTCCTGGAAGCGGAGCGTATCCACTCGGCAATGCCAACCCGGTTTTCCTGGTTCAGTCTTCTGGGCTTTATAACCAGAACGAGTTAATCGCAAACGTCAACGCGAAGCTAAACGACTCGGTCTCGTTGTTCGGGTCATATGTCTATAATCGCGCTAGCAGTAACACGGACTACTCAGCGCCTCCTCAAAACACGGATTTTAATCCCGCGATCAGCAACGGAACACTCGGGGTTGGCACCTTTCCAGCAAATCCTTATAGCATGGCCGGTGAATACGGGCCGGCATCAACCGATTTGCGACACCAGGTCACATTCGGCGGTTCTATCGCGACCAAGTGGGGGCTACGTTTCAGTCCGTTGTTCATCGCCGATTCAGGAGCTCCGTTCAACATTACCGTTGGACATGACCTTTATGGCAATACTCTGTTCAACGGACGTCCGAGTATTGCGACCAACCCGAGCCGGCCTGGACTCATTTCTACGAGCTATGGGTCTGCTCGACCCAAGTCCGGTCGCCGGAGAGCTTCTGCTGCCCCGAAACTATGGGCGCGGCCCCGGCATCGTCATGCTGAATCTTCGTATTTCGAAAGTCTTTTCGTTCGGTCCAGCCGGTGAGGGCTCTGTTTCGACGGGTGGCGGCCGACGAGGGCAGCCTGATGGACCATTCAGTGTAAGCGGCTCTGGAGGCGGTTCGACTCCCACTGGGCATCGATACAACCTGACGATCTCCTTATCCATGCGCAATATTCTGAACCACAATAACCCAGGTCCCATCATCGGCAACATTGCTTCGCCGCTCTTTGGTTTGGCGAATCAGCCATATGGAGTCGGCACTTTGGGTGGAACAGGTTTCTCTGAGTCCGCCAACAATCGCAGATTGGAACTGCAAACAAGATTTACTTTCTGACGAAAGTTAGCTCTTGATGTCGGTCGGTACTGAAAAACGCACGTAATTTCATTTTGGGTATCTCGACCTCCCGATTCGAGTTCAGAAGTTTTGGGTAGACACAGACACAGGGGGCGTGTTGATTTATTGACCGTACCCTCCCAAAAGAACGGAAATTTACTGTGCCCCAGCTGAATAACAGCGCAGCTGGGTATGCACCGGCCAAGCTACGCTCTTCTGCCGTACAATACGAGGGCCTCCGAGGGGAATCCGAATTGGCCGGTCATCATCATCCCTGAGAATCCATTTCGGAGGAGGTCCATCGCTGCATGCGCTAGCCGAAAAGCGCGGAAATTTGAAGCAGAACGGGCGGAACTGCAGAGAGTTCGTACAAAAGTTCGTACAGAAGAGAACGGTACCAAAGACGGCGCCAAGCGGAAAAGGCTTTCGCTTCAGTAATTTAGTTTGGCTCCTCAGGTAGGATTCGAACCTACAACCCTTCGGTTAACAGCCGAATGCTCTACCGTTGAGCTACTGAGGAGCATCGCGCCCCGCATCGAACCGCTTTGCGGTTGCGGCGTGAGCTTCATTTATTAAAGCATATGGTAGGAGGGCATTCTGGTAGACTTCCGTCGAGGAGCGCTGTCGATGAAGCGTAGAGAACTTTTGGCAGGCGTACTCGGTGCATCTCTGGCCAAGCGCATGCGTGCGGGAGAGCCCTCGGAAGGACAAGAGCTGATCGGACGGAGGGCGCCCGCGCTTCAATTGCGGTACTGGCTCCATTCACCGCCTCTTGAAATGACGGACTTGCGCGGAAAAGTCGTACTCTTTCGCTGGTGGACGCAGGGCTGTCCATTTTGTGAGGCGACGGACCGGCTTTGCGGAAGTTCCAAGCCGAATACGGAGCACGTGGCCTCGAAGTAGTCGGAATCTACCATCCCAAACCGCCCGGCGATTGGAGTCTGGCGAAGCTCGAAGAAGCCACCAAAGAGAAAAATTTCACGTTTCCGGTTGCGCTCGACGGCGACTGGAGCGCCCTCAAACGCTGGTGGCTGACTCAAGACCGCAACTTTACTTCCGTGTCGTTCTTGGTCGATCGTAGCGGAGTCATTCGTTACGTCCATCCAGGCGGCGAATTTCATGAGGGCAATTGGGGCGGCACTGCCACACACGAGACATGTCGACGCGATTACCGCGCGATTGAAGCAGAGATTGTCTCTTCCCTCAATCAGGCCTGACGAGGCTGACTTCGGGCGCAGGTTCGTTGAGGCGGCTGTGCTTCTTGCTGTAGAGAAAATAGATCGCGAGGCCGGCGATCATCCACGCAAAGGCCGTGAGTTGCGTGCGGTGATCGAGCGCTACAATCATGCCACCGCAAACCAGCACGCCGAGAATGGGCACGACCGGAACAAAAGGCGTACGGAACGGTCGCTCCAGATGAGGTTGGGCACGGCGCATGATCCAAACACCGATACATACCAGGCAGAAGGCAAACAGCGTACCTATAGATGTGAGGTCGCCGGCAAGCGAGCCCGGAATAAATCCTGCAAACGCGCTGACAAAGAAGAACAGAAGAGCGTTGCATTTATATGGCGTACAGAATTTGGGGTGTACGTCGGAAAATAGCTTCGGCAACAATCCGTCATTCGCCATGGAATAGAAGACGCGACTCTGCCCGAGCAACATCACCAGAATGACAGAGGAAAAACCCGCGAGGATCGCCACTGTAATAGCTGTCGCGAGCCAACCATAGCCAGGCATGTAATGCTGGACCGCATACGCAACCGAAGCTTCTTTGCCTGCGATTTTGAATTCCTTCCAATTACATACACCGGTGAGCACATAGCTAAACAGAACGTAGAGGATAGTACAGGCCGCGAGCGACCCGAGAATGCCACGCGGCATATCGCGCGAGGGATTTTTCGTCTCCTGCGCAGCGGTTGAAACAGCGTCGAAACCGATGAATGCGAAGAATACGATACCGGCGCCGCCAAGCACGCCTCCCCACCCATGCTTGAACAGTCCCTCGTGACCGGAAACTGTAGCCGGCACCAGGTAGGGCGATAGATTTGCCTTGTCGATGAACCGCCACCCGACCGCAATGAATGCGATCACGATAGTCACCTTAACTGCAACGATGACGGTGTTGACCGTGGCAGACTCTTCGATCCCTTTAATTAGTAGTAGCGTGAGGATGGCCAGGATAATGAGAGCAGGCGCGTTGAAAATACCGTGAACGCCTGATGTGGAAACCTCCATTGGCGAATGACACCACTGGAACGGTATTCGGCCGCCAAAAAGATTGTTCAGATATTCACTCCAACCAATAGATACGGTGGCCGCGCCCAGCGCATATTCGAGCACCAGCGCCCAGCCGATGATCCAGGCGACGAACTCGCCCATAGTCGTATAAGCGTAGGTATAGGCGCTGCCCGCAATGGGAATCATGGCCGCAAATTCCGAATAACACAAACCAGCAAAGACGCAACCAACGGCCCCTACGAGGAAAGAGAGAGTCACAGCGGGACCGGCTGCTTCGGCCGACGCCGCCGCGGTACGCACAAATAGGCCCGCTCCGATGATGGCGCCGATGCCAAGAGCGATCAGGTTGCTCGCCGAGAGCGTACGTTTCAGGTTGTTATGGCTGACCTGCTCGAGCAGCACGCTGAGCGGCTTCGTCCGGAAAAGGCTCATGAATTTACAGCTACGGTAGCACAAGTTCCGGCTAGGCAGGAACAAGCCCGGCGATCGCCAGACGGCTGACGCGCGGTCCCGGCAAAATGATGCCGGCGAGATTCAGCGGGTCGGTATTGGCGACAGCAATGGCGGGATTCCGCTCCGGACTGCGCCGGAGGGAACGTAATAGATCCAGCGCCTCCGGGCGAGCGAATTGCTCCCCTGTGAAACCGGAAACAAAGCGGCCGCCACGAACTTCTCCACGCGCCTCGAGCTTACGCAACGCCGGGAGCAGTTCGCGCCATGGCGGGGCAAGTGCTTCACGAACCAGCAGGTCGCGTAGCAGGACACCCCAACGGAGCAGCAACTGCCGGGCAAAGCGCTCGATGCGGTCTTCCTTGGGAATAGCAGGAGAAGTGTGGCGCAGGAGTGCCCAGCGCCCGGCGGAATGGCGTGGTCGTTTTTGTCCAGTGCGTCCCTCACCGCGCCGCCGTTTGGGATCGACAAGAGCTCGCAGATTATCGAATCCGTCCGCAGTAACCAGACCACCGGCAAGTAGTTCCCAAAGGCCGTCTTCTACTTCGCTTGCCAATCTACCTGTATGGCGGACCAGATCGACGAAGAAGCTGGCACCGTACTGCGATAAGGCAGTGAGCACTTCGCGTGCCGGATGCGATAGAGCAGATTCGTCGGGCAGAGCCGAGGTGGGCATGAGCCAGCCCGCGTCTTCGCGCAAAAACAGAGCGATCGGAGCAATGCGAGTGGGACGGACGCGCCGATTCTCCGCCAGAGCGGGGTGAGGCGACCCACGCGCCCACATGACCTCGCCGGAGAAGCAGAGTTCGTCGAGAAACTCGGGGTCGTATTTGGCGATGCGATGCGCCAAGATATCTTTTTCCCAGGCGGCGGCCGGAATTTCGTAACCCTGAAGCTGGCGAATAATGTGCAGTGTTCCATCGGCGCCGTGCAATTGTGTGCCTGGAGAGACGTGTTGCCAGGTTTGCAGGAACCGCTCAAAATCCAGCGGCGTGACAGGCTCGATCTCGCGACGCAGTTTGCCGAGGGTGGCGCGATGAATGCGCGCCAGGATGCGGCGATTACACCATTCGATCTCTCCGTCTTTATGGCGAAAATGACCGCGGAAGATCTGCCCTTGGCCTTCCAGTCGGGCAAGCGCGATATCGATTTCCTCGGTTGGAAATGCGAGCCTTGAAGCAAGTTGATGAGCCGTGGATGGACCGATCGAATCTATCCACCCCAACAGAACAGCGTCGACATCGTCGACGACCGCGGCCCGTTCGGTTGCAATCCAAAAGGCCACGTCCTGGCGGACAATACTCGAGGCGCGGCCCGTGGCCGCCAATTCTTCGTAAAGCGGTTGCCATTCTTCGGCGAGCGGCACACGGACTAACGTGAGCAGCGCGTCGTGCAGTTCGTCGGCATCGCGGGCTTCCGGCCAAGATTCGACAGCGATTTGATCTATAATCGCCGGATCGAGCACGCCCTCACCGGTCACGTCTGCCCCGAGCGTTTGCCGCAACTGAACGGCACGAGTACGCCGTTCTTCGAGCGGGGCATCGTCAAGGAAGGCGTAGGGATTGGCGTTCAGTATTTCATGTGAAAACTGTGAGGCTTCCACAGTGTCTATGGCGACGGTGCGGATGCGGCCGGCCTCGATCGCGGCCAGGATTTCCTGGAGGCCGGTCAGATCCATCGCCTCGTGTAGACAATTTTCGATGGTCTCGCGGACGAGCGGATGATCCGGAATACGCGGTGGGCCGGTAAGATTCTCGGCGCAGGCAACCTGGTCCGGGAAAACCGAGGCCAGCAAATCGTCCGAGCGCATGCGCTGGATAGGGGCGGGCACGCGCCGGCCGCCGCTAAAACGCAATACCGTAAGAGCGCGCGTTGCATTCCAGCGCCAGCGTGCGCCGAACATCGGCGCGTCCAATAGAGCCTGGCGCAAGACGTCTTCCACGGTCGAGGATTTCAGAAAAGCAAAGACCAGCTCGAGAGGGAACGAGTGCTGCTCGGTGAGCGACAGTACGAGCCCATTGTCGGTGGCGGCGGCCTGCAATTCAAAATTGAAATTGCGGCAGAAGCGCTTGCGCAGTGCCAAACCCCAGGCACGTGTGATGCGCGAACCGAAGGGCGCATGCAGAACAAATTGCATGCCGCCGGCCTGATCGAAGAAGCGTTCAGCGACCACGGTGGTTTGGGACGGCAGAACTCCTAAACCCGCGATTCCCGCACGCACATAAGCAGCGGCCTGCGTTGCACCGCCTTCATCGACGCCACATTCGGATATCAAGAAGGCTGGATCTGGGGCAGCGGCGATGCGTTCTCGCAGACTCGCCAATTCCGAGGAAAGCTCGCGCGAACGGCCGGGAGCTTCACCGAGCCAGAACGGGATGGATGGCGCTGCGCCATGGGCATCGTGCACACGCACCCGGCCCGGTTCAACCCGTTTAATGCGCCAGGAATGAGTGCCGAGGAGAAAGACATCACCAGCGAGACTTTCCACGGCAAAATCTTCATCCAGTGTGCCAACTGTCTTGTTGTCGGGCTCAGCGATGACGGTATAGTTTGCGTTCTCGGGAATTGCGCCACCGGATGTAATGGCGGCAAGACGCGCCCCACGGCGGCCCTTGACCCGGCCATTGATCCGATCGCGATGCAACAAAGTGCCGCTTCGGCCGCGCGGTGTCGTGATGCCCTCGGAAAGCATCTCGACAATCTCGTCGAAGTCTTTCCTGGGTAGATCGCGGTACGGATACGCCGAGCGCGTGAGCGCGAACAGGTCTTCCTCTTTCCAGGATTCCGCAGCAGCGATGGCGACGATTTGTTGTGCCAGAATATCGAGTGCGTTTTCAGGAATTTCGATGCGTTCCAGTTCGCCTTTACGGAACGCCGAGAGGATCGCCGCGCATTCGAGTAACTCGTCACGAGTGGTGGGGAAGAAGCGCCCTTTCGGCAGAGCGCCCACCCAGTGTCCGGCGCGGCCCACGCGCTGCAGAGCCACAGCGATGGAGCGTGGCGAGCCGATTTGGCAGACCAGATCGACACTGCCGATATCGATGCCCAACTCGAGCGATGCCGTCGCGATCACCGCGCGGAGTTCGCCTTTTTTCAGACGCGTCTCGACGTCCAGACGGATCTGCCGCGCCAGACTGCCGTGATGCGGAAACACCACATCCTTTCCCAGCCGTTCCTCAAGCGCATGGGATACCCGCTCGGATAGCCGTCTCGTATTAACAAAGACAAGCGTGGAGCGATGGGTCAGGATCAGCTCCGCCAAACGATCGTAGATCTCACCCCACGTTTCCGTACTCGCGATGGACGATAGTGGGTCGCGAGGAATTTCGATGGCGAGATCCATGGCACGCCTATGCCCCATGTCAACGATGCGTGTGGCCGGGCCGAGCATGCGGCCCACTTCCTCGATAGGCTTTACTGTTGCGGAAAGTCCGATGCGCTGCAGCCGGTGGCCGGCGAGTGCGTCCAGACGCGCGAGCGAGAGCGCCAGATGAGAGCCACGTTTATCATCGGCAATAGCGTGAATTTCATCCACGATAACCGTCGTGGCTGTCGCCAGCATTTTCCGCGATTGCTCCGCAGTCAAGAGGATGAACAAGGACTCCGGCGTAGTAACTAATATGTGAGGCGGTTTCCGGAGCATGCGGGTTCGTTCGGGCGCTGGCGTGTCGCCGGTCCTCACGGCGGTGCGAATTTGCTGAAGCGAGGCCCCTTCATCCTCCGCAAGACGGGCAATCTCGGCCAGCGGGATTTCTAGATTTCGGTGTACGTCGTTGCTCAACGCTTTGAGCGGCGAAACGTAGACCACTTGCGTTTCGTCCGCTAAGGTCTGCGCACGGGCGGAACGCACCAGGCGGTCGAGGCAAATCAGAAATGCCGCAAGGGTCTTGCCCGATCCAGTAGGCGAGGAGATGAGCGTATCATGCCCCGCTGCGATTTTAGGCCAACCAAGAATCTGGGGCTCGGTCGGGCGCCCGAAACGTTCCGCGAACCAACGTTGGACAATAGGATCGAAACCTGAGACGGCCATGGAATTCGTCTACTACTAGGATCGCAGCATCGCATGATTCCATTCGTGGTCTTGGTCGTTACGTTTGCTGCTTTTTTACTTATAGGCTGGGTGGGGATGCCTTTTTTCGGTAGTTGGCTGACCAGCCTCCGCGCGGCATTGGCTTGTATGTTTCTGCTAACAGCATCGGCGCATTGGGGACGACGCCGGCCCGGATCTGGTTCGCATGGTTCCGCAGCAATTTGGTCCGGCCCATTTGGTAGTGACGCTTACAGGAATTCTGGAGATCGCCGGCGCGATTGGACTTTTAATACCGGCGACGGCCCGGCTGGCGGCGATCGGACTGACGCTTCTGCTAATCGCAATGTTTCCTGCAAACATTCGCGCTGCGCGCAAGGGCATCGACATTGCGGGACGCAAACCCGCAAAACTCGCTGTGCGGACGCCCTTGCAGATTGTCTTTATTCTGGCTACCTTGGTTGCCGGAGGATTCATATGGTAACGCTTGCGGATGCAAGAAAAATTATTGCTGCCGGTGAGAAGAAAGCGCTGGAGATCGGGCAGCCGATGAATATTGCCGTGGTGGATGCCGGCGGCAACCTGGTGGCGCATGTGCGCATGGATAACGCCTGGATCGGAAGCGTGGATATTTCGATCAACAAAGCCTGGACCGCGCGGGCTTTCGATATTACCACACAAGATCTGGGAAAAAACAGCCAATCGGGAGATCAATTTTTCGGCATTCACGCATCGAACCATGGCCGCGTAATGATTTTCGCAGGCGGTGTTCCTCTCAAAAAAGGCGACAAGGTCGTCGGTGGAGTGGGTGTAAGCGGCGGATCGGGACAGCAAGATCAAGCGGTCGCCGAGGCGGCGGCAGCGGCCTTTTAAGAACAAGAAGACAGGAGCGGAAGTCAGAGCCTAAGAATGCGCAGGGTGATCCTTCTTTTCGTAAGCTGCGTCACCCTGTTTGCAGCAGCGGACGATCGGACTCCGTTCGATTCGATACAGGCGAGCGATCTTAAAGGCGATCTCTCGTTTCTCGCCTCGGATACGTTGCGAGGCCGATTTACGCCATCGCCGGAGTTGGATATCGCAGCCGAATTCATCGCGTCGAAATTTCGAGCCGCGGGTCTCGAACCGGGTGGGAACCAGGAGTATTTTCAGACGGCGGAAATGGTCAACCGGCGCATTTTGCCCGCGCTTTCTGCATTACGGGTAAGGATCGCGCAGTCGACGATTATCGTACCGTCCGCGGCCATAGACATCCGCGACCAAAGTTCCGCGGCCCGCGTCTTGGGTGCTCCCGTGCTTGTGGTTGCGGCTGAAGATGGTGATGAATTAGATGCAGCCGACGTGAGGGGCAAAGTCGTAATGGTCGCCCAACCCGAAGGGGAGAAGCTAACTGATCGTCAAAAGACGGGGCTGCGGGCGCTTCATCGTGCAGTTGTCGCTTCCGATGCGGTTTTGGAAGTGAGGGTGGTTCGGGAGAGAGTCCCGGTCGCTCCGCCCCGTCTTCTTTCCGCCACCCAAGCGGCGGAGCGGCGCGTGCCGGAGATCGCAGTTAGAAGTGAACGCCTTTGGAACTTGTTGACGCAATCGAAAAAGGCCCCGAGCATGACTGCGTCAGTGGGCCTGCCGGCTCCGGATGACCGCAAGGTCGTTTTAAAAAACGTAGTGGGCATTTTGCGCGGCTCCGACCCGGTTTTGAAAGATACTTGCGTGCTCCTGACTGCGCATTACGACCATATTGGAACGGCGGACACGGCCGGTCCGTTGGCCGTGAGCCATCCCAAGGATGCAAACGACCGGATCTACAACGGTGCGAATGACGACGGAAGCGGCACGGTTTCGGTAATCGAGATTGCGCGTGCAATAGCGCGCCTAAATTCGCGCCCGCGTCGCTCGATAGTGTTCATGACGTTCTTTGGAGAAGAGTTGGGTGAGATTGGTGCTAAGTTCTACGCTAAACACCCGATTTTTCCACCGCCCAAAACGGTGGCCGATCTAAATCTGGAACAACTGGGCCGGACCGATTCAACCACGGGGCAGCAGGTGGCGAATGCGACTTTGACGGGCTATGAGTACTCCGACGTCACGAAATTCCTCCAGGAGGCGGGCGGGGAAACCGGAATCAAAATCTACGAGGATAAAGCGGCGAGCGAAGAATATTTCGTAAGAAGCGACAACGAGGCGCTGGCGAAGCTCGGGATACCGGCGCATACTATCGTCGTGGCCTACGACTATTCTGATTATCATGCGGTGGGCGATGAGTGGCAAAAAATCGATTACGACAACATGGCGAAGGTGGACCGCACGATCGCCCTGGCTGTGACAAAGATCGCCAATAGCGAGTCGGCTCCGCAATGGAACGCGGACAATCCAAAAACCACGCCATTTCGAGAAGCTCGCGGGAACATTCAATAGTTCCCCGCCGTAGTATTTGGCTAGAGCCGTATGATCACTTTTCTACTCTGGTGCCTGCTATTCCTCATATCCTGGCCGCTCGCCCTGGCGGCCCTGGTTCTGTATCCACTTGTCTGGCTGATTTTATTGCCTTTCAAATTGATCGGAATCGCCGTTCACGGTGTGCTGCAGCTCGTTTGGGCCGTCATTTCGCTGCCGGCCCGTTTGATCCGGGCCGTCGCCTAAACCAGAGCCAGTTCCACGCTGGCGGCATGTCATCATGGCAGGAACCTGACCATGTTTGTTGTCACCAGCCTTCCCATCGCAATCCTGTTCTGCATCATCACCATGCTGGGCTGGGGTTCCTGGGCCAACACACAAAAGCTCTCAGGCAAAGATAAGTGGCGGTTTGAGCTCTACTACTGGGATTACGCGATTGGCGTGTTTCTATTCAGCTTCGTGTTCGCCCACACGCTCGGAAGCTTTGGATCGGCCGGCATGGGCGCAGTCGAGAACATGCACAGCGCCGCATTTCGTTTCGTAATCCCGGCGGTCGTGAGCGGCGTGATTTTTAATGTTGCCAACATTTTGCTGGTTGTAGGAATCGATGCGGCGGGGATGACGGTCGCCTTTCCGGTCGGCGTAGGCCTGGCGTTGGTAATCGGAACGGTCGAAAGCTATATGGAAGCGCCGAAGGGCAATGCGTGGCTGCTGTTCATCGGGGTGGGCCTGATCGTATTCGCAATGATTATGTCGGCGCTGGCCTATGCCAAGCTGCCGCGTGCGGCTGGCCGGCGTCCCCTACGTGGGCTTATTTTTTCGGCTCTGGCCGGCTGCATCATGGGCTCGTTCTACCCGCAGCTGATGCGATCTATTTCACCCGATTTTAGTTCCTCCCCGATACACCCCGGCATGCTGACGCCTTATGTAGCATTGGTGTTTTTCGGCGCCGGCGTACTCGCAAGCAATCTGGTGGTGAATACTGTATTCATGCGAGCCGGTGGGGTGACATATCGGGACTATTTTCGGGGTAGTCTCAAACTGCATCTGATCGGGATGTTAGGGGGCGCCATCTGGATGATTGCGCTCAGTTTTAATGTGATTGCTTCGGCCGTGGCAGGACCGGCCATTTCCTACGCCCTGGGACAGGGAGCTACGTTAGTCGCCGCCATCTGGGGCGTGCTCATCTGGCGTGAATTGGAAGCCGGGCCAAAGGGTACGGCTCGTTACGTGGCCCTCATGTTTGGGGGATATGCGGCTGGCCTGTTGCTAATTGGGATGGCAACCGTAAAACGATGAGAGATTAGCTCCTATAGGGCACAATGAAGTTATGCCTCTGCCGTCCAACGAGGAGTTTTACAGAATCAAAAAACTCCCTCCCTATGTCTTCGCCGTGATCAACGAAATGCGAGACAAGGCACGTGCGGCGGGTATCGATATCGTGGACATGGGAATGGGTAATCCGGATGGCCCTTCTCCGGAGCCGGTCGTCGAGAAGCTGATTGAAGAAGTCCGCAACCCCTTGAATCACCGGTATTCGGTATCCCGCGGGATTGCGCCGTTGCGCGAGGCGATTGTAGAGCGATATGCCAAACAGTACGGCATCAAGCTCAATGCCGATAGCGAGGCCATCGTAACAATCGGTGCAAAGGACGCGCTGGCCCACTTACTCTTCGCCATTATTGGCCCCGGAGATGTGGTCGTCTCGCCTAATCCCGCTTACCCGATTCATCAATACGGGGTAATCATGGCGGAGGGCGAAGCTTGTATGCTGCCCATGCCGGACGCGGCCGCCTTTCTCGATGGCTTGAAGAAGTTGTATCGCACGGCTGCAAAGGTTCCAAAAGTCATTTTGATCTCGTTTCCGCACAATCCAACGACGGTATGCGTGGACCTCGATTTCATGCGCGAAATCGTGGAATTGGCTCGCCAATACGGCTCCTATGTCGTGCACGATTTTGCCTATGCCGAGCTGGGGTTCGATGGCTACCGGCCACCTAGCATTCTGCAGGTGCCAGGTGCTTCCGAAGTGGCGGTCGAGATCTATTCCATGACCAAGAGCTACAACATGGCGGGATGGCGCGTCGGCTTCTGCCTCGGAAACCGTAGGTTGATCGCTGCCCTGGCACGCATCAAGAGCTACCTGGATTATGGGGTGTTTCAGCCGATTCAACTGGCGGCGGTTGCCGGGCTGCGCGAGTGTGACGATGCGCCCGGACAAATTGGCCGGGTCTACCAGGCAAGGCGGGACGTACTAATCGAGGGGTTACAACGTGCCGGCTGGCGCGTGATGCGCCCCAAAGCCTCCATGTTTACCTGGGCACCAATCCCCGAGCCATTTTCGGGCATGCCCTCCCTGGAATTCGCCAAGCTCTTGATGAAGGAAGCACGGCTCGCGGTCTCGCCGGGCATCGGTTTCGGGCCATTGGGTGAAGGATTTGTGCGGTTCAGCCTGATCGAGAGCGATGAACGGGTCGGACAGGCGATGACCCGCGTAGGGGAGTTCTTGCGGTCACACGAAGCATTAGCGACAGCAGATCCGGAAGCCGTGCGCGTATAATCCTAGCGATGGCAGCTCGCTCAGAAGCGCCCTATCCCCAACTGCTCGAGCTGCCTGGCGTGACAATCGAGGAATTTGATCCGCTTCTCGAAGAGGAGATCCGTACGTGGCGGCAATTCTTTGATTGGGACTTTCGTCCTTCGGCGGAGTTGCTACGCCGTTTCCTCCAGATCCGGTCTCTTAATGGCTACGCCCTGCGAGCCGATAGAAGGCTCATAGGATACGCCTACCATGTATGCGAAGGGCGAAAAGGACTGATCGGCGACTTCTATTTGCTTCGCGAATTTGCCGAGCCGCCTCATGAGCTGATGCTTCTCGGGGCGATCGTACAAGGCTTGATGTTGACGCCCGGCATTCAGCGGATCGAATGTCAGCTTCTACTCATGCACGTAGCGGGCAATCAGACCCTGCCTTTTCAACGTTGCGTGAAGCGCTATGACCGGTACTTCATGCAGATAACCCGTGAGGCGATAATGGCGCTGCCACCGAAGAACCCGTCGTTGCGCGTCAGTTTCCTTCAGTGGACCGACCGCTTCAGCGAGGAGACCGCGCAACTGGTAACAGGCGCTTATCGCGGACACATCGATAGCGAGATCAACGATCAATACCGGAGCATTCCCGGCGCGCGTCATTTCCTGACGAACATCATTCAATTCCCCGGCTGTGGCCATTTTTCGCCCAAAGCGTCTTTGGCCGCGGTGGACGCGAGCACTGGGCGGATTTGCGGCGTTTGTCTTGCGAGCCTGGTCTCAAACACTTCAGGACACATAACGCAGCTCTGTATCTTGCCGGGTGTGCGCGGTGCTCGCCTGGGCTATGAGTTAATCCGGCAATCCCTCGTGCGCCTGGTCGAGCTCGGTTGCACTTCAGTGAGCTTGACGGTTACCTGTTCGAACATCGAAGCTGTTCGATTATATGAATCGATCGGATTTTCTTCGCTCGGCATATTCCCGGCGCTGGTTTGGGAAGAATTTTGATGAGCGCGCGGTAACTGCCGGGGAAAGAAAAAGCCCCATCGGAACGTCCTCTCGTTTAGTCGACCCGCAACAGACTACGACGCCGGCTATAGCCGAAATAAATTCCCAGACCGATAAGGAGCCACAGCACGAAGCGAATCCAAGTCTCGAGTGGAAGCCCCAGCATTAGGGCGAAACAGCATACGACGGAAATCAGAGGCATGGTTGGTGCAAAAGGCACGCGGAAGGAACGCGGTCGCTCCGGTTGCGCACGCCGCAGCACGATCACGCCGACCGAGACGACGACGAATGCAAACAAAGTGCCGATGTTCGACAGGTCCGCGAAACTCCCGATATCGCCGATGCCCGCGGGGATTCCCACCGCTAGTCCCGCAATCCATGTGCTCACGTGTGGCGTTCGGTGCTTTTGATGGACGCGTGAAAACACGTCCGGTAGGAGCCTGTCGCGCGACATCGAAAACCATATGCGCGCCTGGCCATATTGATACACGAGCAATGACGAAAGCATCCCGAGTAAGGCGCCGACCGTAACCGTGAAGCGCAGCTTGTGCATTCCTATTGCGGCTAACGCATTGGCAACCGGGGCAGCGTTGTCTAGCGTCCTCCAGTTCACGATCCCCGTCAGGACGAGGGCCACAGCGGTGTAGAGGACACCGCACGCGACAAGCGTTCCAATGATCCCAATGGGCATATTGCGCTGCGGATTCCGGCACTCTTCGGCCGCCGTAGATACCGAGTCAAAGCCGATGAACGCGAAAAAGACGATGGCGGCGCCGCTAAGCACACCGGGGAATCCATTGGGAAGGAAAGGGTGCAGGTTGGAAGAGTCGATCGCATGCGCAGCGCCAAATATGAAGAGCAGAATCGCCGCCACTTTGATCGCGACCATCACATTGTTGGCGCCGGCGCTTTCTTTCACGCCGCGAACCAGCAGCCAACTTAAGAACATGACGATCAGGAACGCTGGGACATTGAAAATGCTGCCGGTGGGCTGAAACTCGATGAAGGCCGGCTCGGACAAATATTTAGGAAGATGAGCGCCGAACAGGTAATCGCAAGCCACGTTAAAGTACGCCGAAAAGCCGACCGCCACGGACATGTTGGAGACGGCGTATTCGAGAATCAGGTCCCACCCAATAATCCAGGCGAATATCTCGCCTAGGGTGGCATAGGCGTAGGTATAGGCGCTCCCGGCAATAGGCATCGTCGAAGCCAACTCGGCGTAACAAAGTGCAGCGAACCCACAGGTGATGGCCACCAGGATGAAGGAGATAGTCAAACCGGGCCCCGCGCCGGGCCTCCCAACGACGGACGTAGCGGCGCTGCCGTGCAGAATGAGATCGAGCAGCGGCGCTTTGAGAATTGAAGGAGCGCCGTGTTCGCCGGCTGCCGCTGTGCCGGTGATCGTAAAGATGCCGCTCCCGATGACCGCGCCGATGCCGAATGCCACCAGACTCCAGGGCCCAAGAGAACGCTTAAGCCGCTTATTTTCGACTTCAGTCTCTCCGACGAGCATGTCGATGTCTTTTGTCTTGAGAAACTGCGACATGGTAAGCGGCCAGTATAGCCGCCTTGGTGCACGTTTACTCGTACTTCGTTCAAACTAGGTGAGCGAATACCCTTGCCCGCGGCACCATTTTCATAGGTAGAATAGGGACAGTCCCACAATCTGGTTGGCTTTGGGCCTTGTGAGTTCCAATTCGGTTGGTCTCTCAAGGCGAGAGCTTCTATTCTCGGGCGCCGCCGCAGCGCTGGCGGCCGGGAAAGCGCAGGCTGCCGTCGCTCCGCTGTCTGCCAGCTCCCGCCTGACGCCGGAAGATCGCCGATTCCTCGAAGACTACTCCAAACGTTCCTTCCGGTACTTTTGGGATCAATGGAATCAGCACACTGGGATCTTTTTGGATCGGGGCCACATGGACGGCTCGCCCTCAGGCAACAACGTGGGCAGCTTGGCGGCCACCGGATTCGGTTTAACAGCGCTCTGCATCGGCGCTAGTCACGGATGGATCCCGAAAGAGCAGGCGCGCCTTCGCGCGACAACTACTTTGCGCTATTTCTGGGCGCATGCTTTCCACGACCATGGCTGGTTCTACCATTTCATGGACGCGAGCACTGGCGCACGGCGGCTGAATTCGGAGATTTCTAGCATCGATACAGCCCTCTTCCTTGCGGGTGTCTTGACCGTCCAGGGCTATTTCTCGACCGACCGCGAAATTCGGCTTCTTGCCAGGCAAATTTTCGAACGCGTCGATTTTGTATGGATGTTGAACGGCAGTCCTCTGATCCTGTCCCATGGCGCATACCCCGGATCCGGATTTCTAAACTCTCGCTGGGGCGCCTATAGCGAAGCGTCTATTCTCTATTTGCTGGCCATCGGCTCTCCACGCCACGCCATTCCATCGGATAGCTGGTATGCCTGGTCGCGGCCGCCGGTCCGTTATGACAATTGGAAATTCGTAAGCGGAGGGCCGCTGTTCACACATCAGTATTCCCATGCCTGGATCGACTTTCGGCACCAGAAAGACGGCGACCCCTTCTTCCTGGACTACTTCGAGAATTCACAAATCGCGACCTATGCGCATCGTGATTTCTGCATCAGTCTGCAATCGAAGTACTCCGATTATGGCCCCAATATGTGGGGAATGACCGTTTCCGACAGCCCGACCGGATATAGGAGCTGGGGCGGGACAACCAGTCCGACGGAAATTAACGGCACGCTGGTGCCCTGCGCCGCTGCAGGATCTCTCATGTTTGCGCCCGAGATCTGCTTGCCGGTACTGAGCGAGATGTACAAGGTATACGGTGACAGGATCTACCAGCGCTATGGCTTCACCGATGCCTTCAATCCGAATTGGAAAGATCAGAAGCTTTGGGTGAACCAGGACGTGGTCGGTATCGATGTCGGTATTTCACTCCTGAGCATTGAAAATCTGCTCACGGGCAACGTATGGCACTGGTTCATGCGCAATCTCTATATCCAAAATGCGATGGAACGGGTGGGCTTCGCTCTGTCCACACCAGGAATCGGTATCAAGCAAACTCGCAGCGGCGCACGCCGCGGCTAGAACAAGTGAAAAGGGCAGGCCGCTGATGGCTATGACCTGCCCGACTTGACTAGCGCTTACGCTGGCCCTTTACGAGCTTCTTCACTTTGCGCTTGTTCGCCCCGCGCGCGACACCAGCGGCGCGCTTCTTCTTGGGGGTCGCTTTCTTGCGTGCGACGCGCTTGAGCTTCTTACGTTCCAGCTTGTCTTCTACTTGCTTTGTATTCATTCGTCGATTGTTATTCCTGCGTATTTGGCAACGATCTTTTTCAACCCGTATCCCGGGAAACTAATAGTCAGTTTCGCATCCTCACCATCGCCTTCACGGCGCAACACGGTTCCACGGCCGTATTTCGGATGTTGAATGACTGCCCCTGACCGGAATCCGGCCGGGCGCGGCGGTCCATTGCGCTTAACTGGGGGCGCGGGACGCACAGGCGGCGGGGCGGCGGGAGCCGCTGACTTCGGAGGGTCCGGTCTGCGCGTGAATCCCGACGGCGGTGTCATGCCTCGTTCCGAAAAAAACTGCGCAATGTTTTCCACCGAGTTGTAGGTTCGGCCCGTATACAAATTGCGCTTTGCCGATTCGCGGACATCGTCCTGCTCGGAAAAGAGATCTACTTCGCCGTGACTCGATTGCTGGTAGCGCGACAGCCTCTCGCGCAGGCTGTTCGGAACCTCGTTGAGAAAGCGGGAAGGCAAACAGACTTCGGGAAGCCCGCCTCCAAATTTGCGCCGATAGCGCGCCCAGGTCAAATACAGCCGCTTTTCCGCGCGCGTCATGCCCACATAGCAGAGGCGGCGTTCCTCTTCCATCGCCGCTTCCGAAGTCAGGGACCGGCTGTGCGGGAATAGACCCTCTTCCACACCCGCCAGAAACACGTTGGAAAATTCCAGGCCCTTTGCATTGTGGATAGTCAACAGCGACACAGCGGCTTGTTCGTCGACCGAGTCAGCATCGGAAATCAGCGCAGCGTGATCCAGAAATTCGGCGGCTGTTTCACCTCGCTCTGCAGCCTCGGCGGCGGCGTTGACCAACTCTTCCAGATTGCCCAGGCGTGACTCGGAATCCGGCGACTGATCGTTCTTTAGCATCGCCTCGTAACCGGTTTTTTCAAGAATTCCGCGCAACGTCTCGTGAACGGGTTTTTCCGGAGCCTCTTCGGCTAAGCTCTCGATCAGAAATTTAAAGGACCGCATGGCCGACTCGGCGCGCGCCGGAAACAATCTTTCCTCGAGCATCTTTGGAAGCGCATTCCAAAGGCTCATGCCGTGCTCTAGCGCATATTGCTCTAATTGGTCGATGGTGCCCTTCCCGATTCCACGGGCCGGTGTGTTGATAATCCGCAACAGGCTGACGGAATCGTGAGGGCTCAGCAAAACCTTGAGATAAGCCAGTAAATCCTTAACTTCAGCCCGTTGGTAGAAACTGAAGCCGCCGACCACCAGATACTTGCGTCCGTAACGCCGTAGCGCTTCTTCTATCTGGCGGGATTGGAAGTTTGTACGATATAGAACCGCGACCCTCTCAGCCGGATTTTTTCCGAGCAGTTTCTCGATAGTGTCGGCTATGAAGAGCGCTTCATTTTCGCCGTCCGGGGCCTCGTAGAAGCCGATTTTCGCGCCATCGCCCGAGTCGGTCCAAAGCCACTTACCTTTCCGCTCTTTGTTATTGGCGACGACGGCGCTCGCCGCTTCCAGAATGTTCTTGGTGGAGCGATAGTTCTGCTCGAGCCGGATCACGACTGCCTCCGGATAGTCCTTTTCAAAATCCAGAATGTTTCGGATGTCGGCTCCGCGCCACCCATAGATGGATTGGTCTTCGTCTCCCACCACGCAAACGTTGTGGCGAACTTCGGTCAACCGCCGCATCAATTCGTACTGGCTACGGTTGGTGTCTTGGTATTCGTCGATCATCACGAACTCGAAATGCCGGTTATATAAGGCTCGAATCGCATCGTCGTGACGCAGGAGCCGCACCGATTCGAGGAGTAGATCGTCGAAATCGAGGGCGTTAGCTTGGCGCAGGCGTTCTTCGTAGAGTTCGTAAATCTTGGCGAGACGGGTCAGTTTGGGATCGGTCGCGGCCTTGTACCAGTCTTGCGGTGTTTCGTTGTTGCTCTTGGCGTGGCTGACACGCGAAAGCGCGGCCCGGTATTGCATGAATTTTTCATCCAGGCCGAGTTGCTTATAGATGGATTTGAGCAGCGCCACCTGGTCGTCATCGTCGTAAATAATGAAGCGACGTGTGAAGCCGTCACGAATTTCGCCGAGCGAACCGCCATCCCGCCGCAGGAGACGAACACAAAAAGAATGGAACGTAGAAACGAAGGGCGTCTTCGAAGTGGTCGCATCACTCAGCAGGCTATTCACCCGCTGGCGCATTTCTTCGGCAGCTTTGTTGGTGAACGTCACAGCCAAAACCGCCGGTCCCGGAATCCGGTGCGTTTCGATCAAATGCGCGATACGGTGGGTAATGACGCGGGTTTTACCGCTCCCGGCGCCGGCGAGTAGTAATAACGGGCCCTCCACGTGCGCTACCGCCTCGCGCTGTTGCGTATTTAGCCCTGCAAGGAAATCCATCGAGTACTAAGGAAGGAGAAGGCGCTTTCAGAATAACATCGCAAGTGCCGATCCAGTAGTCTCAAGTGCCGATCCAGTAGTCTAGAGACAAGCGCTCCCGCTTCCTGAATGTTCCGCCGAAGTCTTACCGCAGTCGCTGTTGGCGCGGTTGCATGGTTCCTTTTGGCCGCCCGGCCACAGACCCCGAGCGATCCTGCGTTCGCGCAGATCGACAACATTGTCCGCACGCTTTCTGGCATTACGGGTCTTGCGGAGAATCACCCTGTGCCTTACGGCCGCATGACCAAACGGCAACTCCGGCAGTTTCTAAACAAGCGCATCAAGAAAACCATCAAGCCGCAAGAGATTAGGGCCGACGAGCTTTCTCTCAAGATGTTTGGCCTCGTTCCTCAGGACTTCGATCTCAAGAAATCTACCATCGACTTACTGACTGAGCAAGCAGCAGCGTTCTACGACTACGACGAGAAAAAGCTCTTTCTTCTGGAAGATTCGTCTCTGACCGCGGAAACCACGACGCTGGCTCACGAACTTTCGCACGCTTTGGCGGATCAGCATTTCGATCTGGATCGCTTCATGGAAGAGACGCCTGCCAACGACGACGAGAATCTCGCCCATACCGCCGTTGTGGAGGGACAGGCTTCTTGGCTCATGATCGCTTACGAGCTGGAGCAAAAGGGTCAAAAGCCGGTTCCGACCGTGGAGATGTTGAACTCAGTGGGCGATTCGAGCGAAGAATCGATGGAAGACTATCCGGTTCTCAAGGCGACGCCGCTCTACATCCAACAATCATTGCTATTTCCTTACTCGGAAGGCACTCTGTTTTTTGATACCGTTTATCGCAAAATGGGCAAATCCTCTTTTAGTGCGGTCTTCACCGATCCGCCTGTCGATTCCGCACAAGTAATCCATCCGGAGCGATACTTCCGGCATGAAAAAGCGGCCGCTCCCGAGGCGCCAAAGCCGGCGCTAAAGAACGAGGGGAAGGAAGTCAGTGAAGGCTCGGTCGGCGAGTTCGACCATCGTATGCTTATACGCCAGTATTTGGGCGCGGCGAAAGCGCGGGATCTCGCGCCGCATTTGCGCGGTGGGCAGTTCCGCGTCGTCACCAGCGGAAAATCTCATAAGCCCGTTTTGGAGTACGCGTCGCAATGGGACTCCGAAGTGCAGGCGGCGAATTTTTTTGCGGCCTATCGAAAGATCCTGCAGGCGAAATGGAAGCGTTGCGACATTGTGATCGACGCCCCGTCAGGAATGGCTGGCACGGGTGACAACGGATACTTTGTCACGCGGCTTAAGGGGAATACTGTCTCGAGCATCGAAGGGCTCAGCGATTCTGCCGATTGGAACCCTCTCAAGCCTACAGGGACAGCGCTGACCGCCGTCCGGCGCATACCGCGATAAGCTAAACTGTTGACTGGAGTTTCCCATATGGTCAAGACCTTTGCCCTGCTCTTGGGCGTGTCGCTTCTCGCCTCTGCGGGCCAGGCGCTGCGGAAAGCGCCGGAGCTCTCGTTCAATCTCCCCGGCAAGGGTCCGCAACTACTGAGCCAGTATCGCGGAAAGGTAGTTGCACTCTCCTTTATTTTTACGACCTGCCCGCACTGCCAGGCAGAATCGAAGGTGATGACCAAGTTTCAACAGGAGTTCGCATCGCGCGGCCTGCAAGTTTTGGATATCGCGGTCAATCCGAACGCGGATCTGTTAGTGGAAAATTTCAAAAAGGACTATCAGGTTGGTTTCCCGGTCGGCTGGGTGCCGCAGGATCAGATGGTGGCATTCATGGGCTTCAGTTCGGCGCGGTTTGTGGTGCCTCAACTTGTGCTAATCGACCGCAAGGGAATGATCCACTATCAGACACCCGCCCTAGAAGATGAGAATTGGGACAAGCTGATGAAGGAAGAAGCGATTCGTCAGCATATTGAAGAGTTGCTCGCGGCCGGCAGCAGTAATTCCACGAGTCTGCATCCGGGAGGATCGCGCGTCGCGATGACAAAGCACACTCCCGAAAGTCACTAAGGCTCGCCAATGCGCCCGTAGCTCAGCCTGGATAGAGCGTTTGCCTCCGGAGCAAAAGGTCGTAGGTTCGAATCCTACCGGGCGTACCAAAATCAACCATGTCCAGCCCGGAGACATGGGTAACAGATTGTTCCTAGGACATAGGTAACACTTTTGGCCCGAAGGGATTTTCGAGGGGCTGCAAAGTTTTCTCCTCCAAATCGACATAGCCGAGATCGTATTGCATGAAGCTGACGAGCCAGATGCCGTCTTCGACTTCCTTGATGCCGACGGCCTGACCGGCCAAGCAGGTGCTTAAGTT